>Ga0105052_10002702_pt1 | contig 21402 bp, 21 predicted proteins | sample FRY03_FD_78094 | JGI IMG/M metagenome (GOLD analysis project Ga0105052, IMG submission 78094) | Freshwater microbial communities from Lake Fryxell liftoff mats and glacier meltwater in Antarctica - FRY-03 | ecosystem: Environmental > Aquatic > Freshwater > Ice > Glacier meltwater ... | reverse complement strand
ATCGGGGCATAGCGCAGCCTGGTAGCGCATCTGGTTTGGGACCAGAGGGTCGTAAGTTCGAATCTTACTGCCCCGACCATTAAAAAAATATGAAAAAAGCAAAGATTTATTCGCCATCAAAAACTGCGATGCAGTCAGGTCAATCCAAAAAAAGTTCTTGGTTTCTTCAGTTTAGCACAGAAGATCTGGAAAAAGATTTTGTTATGGGTTGGGATTCGTCAATGGACATGAACAAACAAGTAAAAATTTCCTTTGAGACAAAAGAAGATGCAATTAAATATGCTGAAAAAAATAATATTTCTTTTAATGTTATGGAACCGAAAAAAAGAAAGATTATTTTAAAATCCTACTCTGATAATTTTACAAAAAATTAAATGCTAAAAAGTTTCTTTTTAAATAAAAAGTGGCTACTTTGGTCATGGGGTGGTGCATTTCTTTTGGCTATATCACTGCTTGTCCAAGTAACAATCACCGTTAAAATTAACCAGTGGTACAAGGGATTTTATGATGTTCTGCAAAAACCTATGGACTATTCTATAAATGTTTTTTGGGAAAAAATTTTTGAGTTTACTTATTTAGCTTTACCTTATGTAGTGTTGGCAACATTTACAGCTTATTTCACAAGACTATATGCATTTAGATGGCGCGAGGCTATGACATTTGATTATCTTCCTGCCTGGACAGCTGGATCCACGAAAGTAGAAGGCGCTTCACAAAGGATGCAAGAAGATACAATGAGATTTGCAAAAATTGTTGAAAGCTTAGGACTTCAAGTTGTGAGAGCGTTAATGACGCTTATAGCTTTTACACCTATACTATGGACTCTTTCAGACAAAGTTGTTGTAAGTTTTTTCAAAGACATTCCTGGATCTTTAGTTTGGGTAGCCTTCGCTACTAGTCTTGGTAGCATGCTAATCAGCTGGGTTGTTGGATGGAAATTGCCAGGCTTGGAATACAATAATCAAAAAGTAGAAGCGGAATTTAGAAAAGAATTGGTTTATGGTGAGGATGATAGGGTCGCGTATGCAAAACCAGATACCGTTCTTCAACTATTCTCTGGAATAAAATTTAACTACCACAGACTTTATTTGCACTATGGATATTTTGATATTTGGGTAAATATATACGACCAATTTATGGTCATCGTGCCTTATCTTGTGATGGCACCTGGTTTGTTTACTGGAGCAATAACTCTAGGCTTTGTGATTCAGGTTTCCAATGCATTTCAGAGGGTACATGGAAGTTTTGCTCTGTTCACTCATAACTGGACTACCATTACTGAGCTAAGATCTATTCACAAACGTTTGAAAGAATTTGAATTGGCAATTGGCTACAAATAGAAATGGTCAGCCTGTATCAATAATATTTAAGACTTTATCTTTTTTAAAAATTTTCAACAAGCAAGAGTAGTGATCCTCAATATTCATATTCAATTCTTGTATATTTTCAATTTCATTTTTAGCAACTTCAAATAGATCGGAATGATAGACTGGATCTGCAATTAAAAAATCTTTTTCTCCACTTTGTTTATAGCCAATAATGTCTCCGAAACCCCTTAGCTTTAAGTCTTCTTCAGAAATAAAAAAGCCATCCACAGATGATTTTAATATCTGAATTCTTTTTTTTCCATTTTCTCCTATATTTTTTGAATACAATAGTAAGCAATAAGCGTCCTTTGTCCCTCTACCAACACGACCTCTCAACTGATGAAGCTGGGACAATCCAAAGCGCTCACAGTTTTCAATGATCATGGTATTCGCATTTTGATTATCAATGCCGACTTCTATAACTGTTGTGGAAACAATAACTTTCGTTTTGCCTTTGATAAAGTCTTCCATGACCTGATCTTTCTCGTCGCTCTTCATCGACCCATGTACCAATCCCACTTCCACACTTAATTTTTTCTTTAGGTATTCAAATCTTTTAACTGCTGCTGTCAGTTTTAATTTTTCACTCTCTTCAATAAGCGGTGTTACCCAATAAATCTGATCATTGTCGTCTAATCGCTTGTTTAAAAAAGTTAGGACATCATCAATTTTTTCACCTGATTTTGATAGAGTGCTAATGTTTGTGTTGTTAAATGGCTTTTCAACAATTGTTGAAATATCCATATCTCCATAAGTGGTAAGTATTAGGGTTCTTGGTATGGGAGTTGCTGTCATTAACAAAACGTCTGTATTAACATTGCCCTTAAGCGATAGATCAATTCTTTGTTGAACCCCAAACTTATGCTGTTCATCAATGATAATTAATCCTAAATTTTTGAATAATGTTTTTTCCTGAAAAAGAGAGTGGGTGCCAATAATAATATCTATTTTATTTTCTGACAAAAGTGTTCGAATATTGCTTTGTTCTAAATTTTTTATTTTACTAGATAGTAATTCAATTTTACAATTTGTATCTGCAAGTATTCTTTTGAATAATTGGCAGTGCTGTTTGGCCAATAGTTCTGTCGGGCATAAAAAGGCAACTTGATACCCAGCTTTCACAACGGCAAATGCTGATATCATGGAGACTACAGTTTTTCCGCTACCAACATCCCCCTGCAATACTCTAAGCATTTTTTTTTCGGATGTAATATCGTTTACAATTTCAGCGCAAACTTTATTTTGAGAAGAGGTTAGTGAGAAAGGTATTTTTTTTCTAATCTCAGCTAAAGTTTCCTCTTCTATAATCTTTGGTTTTTTTATTAATTTTTTTATTCTCTTTTTAATTTCTGAAAAAATTAACAAATTGCTAAATATTTCATCAAATGCTAATCGCTTATAGTACTTGGATTGCTTATCAACATCATGAATATTGTTCGGGTTGTGCAAGCTGTAAATAGCCTCGTACCAAGTGGGCCAGCCCATTTCATTTAAAAAATCTTTTCTATGCCATTCTTCAATTTCTTTTAATTTACCGATTTCCTCTTTGTAGATTTTTTGTATTGTTTTAGATGAAATTCCCACAATAGAAGGGTATTTCGCCATGATTTTTTTTATGTCCTTTTCTTTATCGATAGACTGAACATAATCAGGATTGGTTATTTGGAATTTGTTTTTATAAAAACCAACTTTACCGCTAATCATTACCTCTTCATCTAGAGGCAATATTTGCTTTATATACGTTTCTCTTGAATTGAAAAAAATAATATCAATTGTTCCAAACTCATCTTTGCATACCACTTTGTTGGGAAGATTTCTAAATCTTGGAAGGTAGTATTTTACTGGTCTAACAAATATTGTGGATATTTTTCCAACTTCAAGATGATCAAGTTTAGGGCAGAAGCTTCTATCGATTGCTCCAGTAGGCAGGTTTAAAAACAAATCAATTTTATTTTCTATGCCTCTATCCGATAATTTTTTTGAAATAACGGGACCGACACCTTTGATTTTATTTATAGAAGAGAACAGGTCGTTAAAATTCATTTGATATTTTTTTCATTACTTATAAAAGCATTTAATGATCTCTAGCATAGACGACTTTAGAAAAAAACTTTTGTTCAGGTCCTCTCACAGAGGTACTAAAGAAATGGATCTGTTATTAGGAGGTTTTTTTCAAGAAAATTACCAGATATTAAGCGAATCAGAACTGCTAGAATTTCAAGACATTTTGGAACTCACAGATAAAGCTCTTAGCGATTGGTTGATTATGAACAAAAACAATGAGGACATTGAAAATATTGCGATTTCAAAAAAAATTAAAGAGTTTGTTTTTGTCGTAGATAAGAACAAATAGTATTGTTTATTAACAGCATATAGTTTAAAAGCATTTTTATATGGACACAAAAGCTCTCGGACAATTCGTACCTTTAATACTAATTTTTGTTATATTTTATTTCTTGCTAATTCGACCTCAGCAAAAAAAAGTTAAAGATCATAAAGCAATGATCGACGCTGTTGGCAGAGGTGACACCATCGTTACAGGCGGAGGATTAATCGGGAAGGTTGTTCGTGTTCTCGAGGACGATAAAGCGGAACTGGAAATTGCAGACAACATAACAATTAAAATTATCAGATCATCCATTTCGGCTGTACTTAGCAAAACTGAACCAAAGTAAATCTGCGTGTTATACTTTTCTCGTTTTAAAGTATTATCGATTTTTGTAACTTTGCTTCTTGGAATATACTTTTTCATTCCTAATATAGCGCAATTAAATAATAATTTTTTATTTCCTAACAAAAAAGTAAATTTAGGATTGGATCTCCAAGGCGGCTCTTACATTTTGTTAGAAATTGATTCCAAACCGCTAGTGGATCAAAAACTCCAAACTAAAAGCTTGGAATTAAGAAGGGAGTTGAGACAAAAAAATATCAACTATTTAAATTTTAGAACAGAAAAAAATTCATTACTATTTGATTTCAAGGAAGATCAAAAAAATATCTTAGAACAAGTTCTGAATGATAAATTAATCAATCCTAGCATAGGTGCAACTGCTAGAGAATTTTCTATTACATATCAAGCAAACATTGTCAGGGTCACTTTTACAGAAGACCTTATTGCCATGGTCAAAAAAAATGCCTTGGAGCAGTCCATTGAGATTGTTAGAAACAGAATTGATGAGCTCGGCACAAAAGAGCCAAATATCATCACCAGAGGACAGGATAGAATTTTAGTTGAATTGCCTGGCCTAAAAGATCCGGGAGAAATAAAAAAATTACTAGGAAAAACAGCTAAGTTAACTTTTAGATTTTTATCAAATACCAATGATGAAAAATCTATGGGCATTGAATCTCTAAACTCTTCGAAAAAAGACGCAAAATACAGTGTCGAAAAAAGAATTGTTATTTCGGGAGAAAATTTAATTGATGCACAGCCTGGTTTTGATGAGTTATCAAACTCATCAGTTGTTAACTTTAAGTTAGACAATTTAGGATCCAGAAAATTTGGTGCGGCAAGCAAAGATAATATTGGAAGAAATTTAGCAATTGTTCTTGATAACGAGGTTATCAGTGCCCCAGTAATTAGGAGCGCTATTGTGACCGGTAACGGGCAAATATCTGGAAACTTCACAGCTCAAGAAGCGAATGAGTTAGCAATTCTATTGAGATCGGGAGCTCTACCGGCACCACTAAGCATTATTGAAGAACGAACTGTTGGTCCTGATCTTGGAAAAGAATCTATTCAGAATGGAATATTTTCTTTGATAATTGGATTGTTTCTGGTCGTAGTGTATATGCTTTATAACTATAGAATTCTTGGTTTGTTTTCTAACATCTCGCTTTTTGCAAACTTGATACTAATCACGTCAACATTGAGTATTCTTGGTTCAACTTTGACCTTGCCAGGAATAGCAGGAATTATCTTAACAGTTGGTATGGCCGTAGACTCAAATGTTTTAATTTATGAAAGAATTAAAGAAGAATTGAAAATTGAAAAAAGCAATTTGATAGCTTTTGATACTGCCTATAAAAAAGTTTTAACTACAATACTAGACTCAAATATCACAACCTTAATAGCTGCCTTTGTTCTTTACTATATGGGATCTGGTCCGGTAAAAGGTTTTGCCATCACTTTAGCGATAGGTATCATTTCAACATTTTTTACCACCTACGTGTTTGGCAGATATCTTGTGTCCATCTATGTAAAAAAAAATAAAGAAAACTTAATCAGAATATAAACATGAGCTTTTACGATAATAAATACGATTTTTTAAAGTACAAAAATTTTTTTATGATTTTGTCTCTAGTATTATTTTCTTTATCAGTGTTATTTTTTTATACCAAAGGTCTTAATCTGGGTGTTGATTTTAAAGGCGGTACGGTAATTGAGATGAAATTTGCAGAGGCAAACAAATCAGAGGATATCAGGAAATCTTTGCTGAAGATAAACTTGGGTGATGTGAAAGTTAAGGAGTTTGGTTCTAATAAAGAATTTTTAGCGACTATTGAAAAAAAAGGCGAAAATAATGATTTTGTTGCTTCTATAAAAAATCATCTAGAAAAAGATTTGAATAAAAAAATTGATTTCAGGAGGGTTGAAGTAGTTGGTTCCAAAATTAGCAAAGAACTTACAATGGACGGAATATATTCAGTAATACTGGCCCTAGTTTTAATGTTAATTTATATTTGGTTTCGTTTTGAATGGCAGTTTAGTGTAGGCTCAATAATAGCTCTAGTACATGACGTTATCATTACAATAGGAGCCTTTAGTCTTATTGGCTATGAATTTAACTTATCTATTGTAGCCGCAATACTAACCATAGTTGGTTACTCCATGAACGATACCGTTATTATTTATGACAGAATAAGAGAATTTTTAAAAAAAGACGATAAGCAAGAAATTGGCTCTCTTATAAACGATTCTATTAATTCCACGCTGTCTAGAACTTTAAAGACTTCTGGAACGACCTTATTAGCCTTGGTTTCCATTTACTTTTTTGGAGGAGAAATTTTGAAAGGTTTTTCTTTTGCTATGATTTGGGGAGTTTTAATAGGAACTTATTCATCCATATTTATTGCGTCACCTATATTAATATTCTTTAACGTAAAAAGAAACTGGGAAGAGGTTGTGGACAATACTCCTTAAGAAATCAGGATTTTTTCGAGTATTTTCTTTCTAAAATTTTTTTTAAATATTGCCCAGTATAACTTTCTTTAATATTAACAATCTGCTCAGGCGTTCCCTCAAATAATAGACTGCCTCCTTTGTCGCCACCTTCAGGGCCCATATCAACAATCCAATCAGCTGTTTTTATAACTTCCATATTATGCTCAATAACAACAACGGTGTTTCCTTTTTGAACAAATGCTTGCAAAACTTCCAGTAATTTTTTTACGTCATGAACATGCAGTCCTGTAGTGGGCTCATCCAATATATAAATTGTTCTTCCTGTTGATCTTTTGGAAAGTTCTTTTGCCAACTTGATTCTTTGAGCCTCACCACCAGAAAGGGTAGTAGCTTGCTGTCCAATTTTCATATAACCAAGTCCAACTTTCTGCAAAGTTAAAAGCTTGTCTCTTATGGTTGGAATGTTTTCGAAAAAACCAACACTTTCATCTACTGACATACTCAAAACATCGGCGATACTTTTGTCCTTGTGTCTAACTTCTAGAGTTTCTCTATTGTATCTTTTTCCCTTACAAACATCACACTCTACATAAACATCTGGCAAAAAGTGCATCTCATAAGTTATAACACCGTCACCCTCACAAGCTTCACAGCGACCTCCTTTAACGTTAAAAGAAAATCTTCCCGGTTTATATCCTCGGGATTTCGATTCTGGCAGATTTGTGAACCAGTCTCTAATTGGAGTAAAAGCCCCTGAATATGTAGCTGGGTTTGATCTTGGAGTTCTTCCGATAGGTGATTGATCAATATCGATAATTTTGTCCAAATATTCATACCCCTTTAAACCCTTGAATGGTTGGGGCATGTTTCGGGTTATAACTTTGTTAATCATTAGATTTAAAGCTCTATAGAGAGTGTGGAGAATAAGTGTTGATTTTCCGCTTCCAGAAACTCCTGTTACACAGGTAAAAGTTCCAAGCGGAATTTTTGTAGAAACATTTTTTAAATTATTCCCAGTGGCACCAATTAACTGAAGATATTTTCCATTAACTGCAGTTCTCCTATTTTTCGGTAATGATATAAATTTTCTTCCAGACAAGTAGTCGCCTGTCAGACTATTTTTGTCTTTGGAAATATGCTCGTAAGTACCTTGGGATACAATCTCACCACCATGAATTCCTGCTCCTGGTCCTATATCTATAATGTGGTCTGAATGAGCCATAGCTTCCTCGTCATGCTCAACCACAATCACTGTGTTACCCAAATCCCTCAAACGCTTTAAAGCTTCAATAAGCTTTATATTGTCTTTTTGGTGAAGACCGATTGATGGCTCATCCAAAACATACAATACACCTGTTAAACCAGATCCTATTTGAGATGCCAAACGTATCCTCTGAGATTCTCCACCGGACAAAGTTCCAGATCCTCTTGATAGATTTAAATAGTCCAATCCAACATTAGTTAAAAAATTAAGTCTTTCATTAATTTCTTTTAAAATGTGTGATGCGATTTGATTTTCTTTGTCTGTGAGAATCTTGTTTAATGACTTGAACCAACTATGAGCATCTTTAATTGAAAACTTGGTTACCTCACTTATGTTTTTGTCATTTATTTTTACACAAAGAGCCTCTTCTTTCAATCTAAAGCCGGAGCATCTTTCGCATTCCTTTTCATTTTGATACTGAGCAATTTCTTCTCTTTTCCAATCACTATCTGTCTCTAAATAGCGTCTTTCTAAATTATTTATAACTCCCTCAAATTTTTTTTTATTAGCATATTTTTCATAGCCATCATCATAACTAAATTTTATTTCCTCATTCTCAGATCCGTACAAAATAATATTTTGAACTTCTTTTGTTAATTTTTTCCAATCAACATCTAAAGAAAAATCGTAATGCTTGGCAAGTGCTGCTAATGTTTGAGCGTAGTACAAACTTGAAGAATTAGCCCATGGTTTTATAGCCCCATCTATTAAAGACAGTCTTTCGTCTGGAACGACTAGTTTGGGATCTACATACAAGTCCACCCCAAGACCTTCGCACTCAGAACAGGCTCCATAAGGGCTATTGAATGAGAACAGCCTAGGTTCAATTTCTTCTATGGTAAAACCACTTTCAGGACAGGCAAACTTTGAAGAAAAAACAATTTTTTCAGTTTTTTGATGCTCTTTTGCAATGCCTTCATTAATATGCTCAACATAGACTAGGCCGTCTGACAAGCTTAGGGCGCTTTCCAAGCTTTCGGCCATTCTTTTTTGTTCGTCTTTTTTGTTTAAAAATTTATCTATTAAAACATCAAGGTTGTGAGTAATTTTTTTATTAAGATCTGGTGTTTCGTCAATATCAAATAACTTGTCATCTATTTTTATTTTTGCAAAACCTCTTTTCTTTAAAGATAATATTTCTTTTTTGTATTCACCTTTTCTGCCCCTGACTATTGGCGAGTATATAAATATTCGAGAAGGTTTTGGGAGATCTAAGATTTTATCTACCATTTCTGAAATCGTCTGCGATTTAATAGGAAGTCCAGTAAAAGGTGAGTAGGGAACACCCACACGAGCGTATAGAACCCTCATATAGTCATAAATTTCCGTAACTGTAGCTACAATTGACCTTGGATTTTTCGAGGTTGTTTTTTGTTCAATAGATATAGCTGGGGACAATCCCTCTATAAGATCTACATTGGGTTTTTTCATTCTGTCTAAAAACTGTCTAGCGTAAGACGAAAGGCTTTCCACATATCGTCTCTGTCCTTCTGCATAAATTGTATCAAAAGCTAAAGAAGATTTTCCAGAACCAGACAGGCCTGTAATGACAACAAATTGATCCCTTGGAATCTCAACAGATAAATTTTTTAAATTGTGCTCTTTTGCACCTTTAACAACAATTTTTTTAAGCATTTTGCTTGTGGATATAAGTAATTTTATTCATTTAATATGCGGTATATGGTATAAGCATATTATCTTATTATTAATACTAACATAAATTAAATTATACATATGGCTGGAAGTTTGAATAAAGTTTTATTGATCGGCAGATTGGGTAATGACCCAGAAATTAAGCAAATGCAAAATGGCAAAAGTGTTGCGAGACTAAGCGTTGCAACAAGCGAGAATTGGAAAGATAAAAATTCAGGTGAGAAAAAAGAAAAAATAGAATGGCATCGCGTCGTTATTTTCAATGAAGGCTTGGTTAATGTAGTTCAACAATATTTGAAAAAAGGTGCTCAAATTTACATAGAGGGCCAACTATCAACTAATAAATATACTGATAGCAATGGGGTAGAAAAGTATAGTACGCAAATTGTACTTCAAGGATTCAATTCAACTTTAAAAATGCTTGGTGGCGGCTCAAGAACTGGTGATTCTAGTTCTGACGATTCTTCTAGCAGCTCCTTACCTTCCGATGAAATAAGTCCTCCTTCGGATTTAGATGATGAAGTTCCTTTTTAGATTTTTTTAGTAATGATCAATAAAAAAGTCGAAATCAGAAATATTACAGATGAGATGAAGTCGTCCTATCTATCGTACGCTATGAGCGTGATAGTTTCTAGGGCGCTACCTGATGCTAGAGACGGATTAAAGCCTGTACATAGAAGAATTATATATGCGATGTACAAAGGTGGGTATGATTGGTCAAAGCAATTTAGAAAATCAGCGAGAGTTGTTGGAGATGTAATTGGCAAGTATCACCCTCATGGTGACCAAGCTGTTTATGATGCTCTTGTAAGATTGGCTCAAGATTTTTCTATGAGCGTTACGCTTCTTGATGGCCAAGGAAATTTTGGCTCGCTAGATGGGGACCGCGCGGCTGCAATGCGTTACACGGAAACTCGATTGGCAAAAATTTCTGAATTTCTTATTTCCGATATAGACAAAAACACTGTTGATTTTCAAAATAACTATGACGATACCGAGTTGGAACCTGTTGTTTTGCCAGCTCAATACCCAAATCTATTGGTCAATGGTGCCGGAGGTATCGCTGTTGGTATGGCGACCAATATACCACCCCACAATCTCGGAGAAGTTATTGATGGGACCTTGAAATATATCGATAACAACGACATTAAGATTAAAGAGCTAATGAAATCTATTCCTGGCCCTGACTTTCCTACAGGAGGAATTATCATTGGAAAGCAAGATATAGTTCCTGGATATGAAAAAGGCAGAGGTTCAATTAAAATTAGAGGGGAAGTTGAAGTAGAAGAAGGACAAAAGGATAGAAAAAAAATTATTATTAAGTCAGTGCCTTATCAAGTTAATAAAACTGTATTGATTGAAAAAATTGCACAGCTTATTAGGGATAAAAAAATTGAAGGAGTTTCTGACCTAAGAGACGAGTCAAATAAAGACGGTGTACGTATTGCGATAGAGATAAGAAAGAACATCTCTGAACAAGTTATTATTAACCAACTTTATAAATTTTCACCATTGCAAAGCTCTTTTGGCTTCAACACTTTAGCTATTAATGAAAAAAAACCAGAGCTTTTAAATTTAAAACAATTTATTCAAATTTTTGTAGCTTTTAGAGAAAAAGTTATAACAAAAAGAACTCTTTTTGACCTGAAGAGAGCTAAAGATAGGGTTCATATTCTTATTGGTCTATTTATTTCTATAGAAAATATTGACGAAGTGATTTCTATTATTAGAAAGTCTAAAGATCCTAGTGATGCAAAAACACTATTGCTCAAAAAAAAATGGAACTTTCAGAAATCTAAAATTGATAAAAACATAATAGAAATAAGTGAACTATCAACTAAAGACGAGTATCAATTAAGTGACCACCAAGTTAAAGCAATTCTAGAATTAAGATTGCAAAAACTAACTGGGATAGGACACGATGAAATCAACTCTGAATTAAACGATCTTTATCAACTAATCCTTAAGTATAAAAAAATTCTAAATGACAAAAAAGAGTTGTTAAGTCTGATTAAAGCTGAATTGGCTGAAATTAAGAAAAAATTTGCAGTACCTAGAAGAACCAAGTTAATTGGGTCTGTAGAAACTGTTGAAATTGAAGATGTTATCCAGGAAGAAAAAGTAATAGTCACAGCAACAAATAATGGCTACATCAAAAGAACCCCTTTAACTTCGGTACGATCTCAGAAAAGAGGTGGCAAAGGGAAATCTGGAATTGTTACAAGAGAAGAGGATTTTGTTAGCCAATTGTTTACTGTTAGCACTTTAACTTCTGTTTTGTTTTTTTCATCAAAAGGAATTGTTTATAGATTGAAAGCTTGGAAAATACCCGAGGGGTCAAATACCTCAAAAGGAAAAGCACTATCAAATATTTTTCCAATTAGTGCTGATGCCAAAATTAGCTCTATCTTGCCATTGCCACAAGACGATTCTACCTGGAAAGACACTTTTTTAGTTTTTGTAACATCTGGTGGTAAAATTAGAAAAAATAGCCTTTCTGATTTTGAAAATATTCAAGCCAATGGAAAAATTGCAATGAAATTGGAAAAGGGAGATCAGATTATTAGTGTTAAAATAGTTAATAAAGATCAGGATGTTATGCTGAATACTTATTCGGGAAAAAGTTTAAGAATAAGTTCTAGCAAAATACGAATTTTTAAAGGCAGATCTTCCAAGGGAATAAAGGGAATAAATTTAAAAAATGATGACAAAGTAATATCTCTAACTGTTTTAAATCATATAAAAATTACACCCGACGAATCTAAGGCATATATAAAAAAATCAAGACAAGACGATAAGGATACTGAAGAGACAAATTTTGAAATAAGTGCAAAAAAATTTGATGAATTAAAATTAAAAGAAGAGTTTATTTTAACAATTACTGAAAATGGTTATGGAAAAAGATCTTCTTCTTATGAGTTTAGAGAAAGCGGCAGAGGTGGGCAGGGAATAATTAATATAGTTACCTCTGAAAGAAATGGAAGTATAGCTGCTTCATATTCAGTTAAAAATGATGATGATATAATGTTAATTACTAATAGCGGCCAAATGATTAGGTGCAAAGTGAGTGAGATTAGGATTGCTGGACGTAACACTCAAGGTGTTAGAATATTTAAAGTTGAGGATAACGACAAGGTTGTTTCCTCTGTGTGCTTAACCGAAGAAACTGAAGATTAATTCGTATGACAAAAAAAGGACTATATCCAGGTACATTTGATCCAATAACTCTTGGTCATGTAGATATCATTAGAAGAGCAGCGCTTGTAGTCGATATTCTTTACGTTGGAATAGCGGTTAATAAAAATAAAAAAACTCTTTTTTCTGCAGATGAGAGAGCTGAAATTGTTAAAAAATCATTAAACAATTCATTGAAAAGTACTGGCAATATAAAAGTAGTTACTTTTGATACACTTACGGTTAACTATTGTAAAAAAATTAAGGCCTCTATAATTTTTAGGGGTTTGCGGGTTGTAACTGACTTTGAATATGAATTTCAATTAGCCGGCATGAACAATAGGCTAGAAGGGAAAATACAAACAATTTTCCTGATGGCAGACATAGAAAATCAATTAATTTCCTCAAATATGGTTAAAGAAATAGCCGAACTTGGCGGCAATGTTAGTAAATTTGCTCCGAAAGAAGCAATAGTGTATTTAAATAAAAAATTTAAAAATAAAAAATGAGATTTTTTTTCGTAAAAATTCTAATTCTAATAGTCTTGTTTTTATCAACCATAAAAGGAGAAACAGTGGAAAACCCAAAAATTATTTTAACAACCAAATACGGAGATGTAAAAATTGAGCTATTCAAGGATATAGCGCCCAATCACGTTAATAGAATTTTAGAATTGAGCAAAGCTGGAAAGTACGATGGAGTTGCTTTTCATAGAGTAATCGAAGGATTCATGGCCCAAACAGGAGACATTCAGCATGGAAATACAAAAAACAAATTCAATGCTGCCTTAGTAGGAACGGGTGGATCGGATCTTCCAGATTTAACTCAAGAATTTAACAACACTTCTCATGACCGTGGAATTTTGTCTATGGCAAGATCTCAAGATTCAAATAGTGCTAACAGTCAGTTTTTTATATGTTTTGAAAAGGCTCCGCACCTAGATAGGCAGTACACAGCTTTTGGTAAAGTTACAGAAGGTATGGAGTTTATTGACAAGCTTAAAAAGGGTGCTCCTGGTTCAGGATCAGTATCTAATCCAGACGTTATTGTAAAAATAACAGTTCTTTAATTTTCAATGCCATGCTCATTTAAAGTTTTAAATGAAAATGCTGGCGCACGATTAGGAAAAATTATTACTAGCAGGGGAGAAATTGATACCCCTGCTTTTATGCCGGTAGGAACTGCAGCTACCGTCAAAGCTTTATTAATTGATCAGGTAAAAAGCACAGGCGCCCAAATTATTTTGGGAAATACTTATCATTTAATGCTACGTCCTGGAATTGAGCGCATCAGCAGAGTGGGTGGCTTGCATCAATTCATGAATTGCGACCTTCCTATTTTAACAGATTCTGGGGGCTTTCAGGTAATGTCTCTTTCTAAGATAAATAAAATTACTGATGATGGAGTTTTCTTCAATTCTCATATAGATGGGAAAAAGATTTTCCTATCACCAGAAGTTAGTATTCAAATACAAAAAAGTCTTAACTCAGATATTGTTATGATTTTTGATGAATGTCCTGAATATTCACTGGACAAAAGTAGAGTTTCTAAAGCAGTAAATCTCTCGATAGATTGGGCCAAAAGATCTAAAGCAGAGTTTGGTATTGATAAAGAAAAGATGCTTTTTGGTATTGTTCAAGGCGGTGTATTTAATGATCTGCGAAAAGATTCTTTGAATAGGCTTCAAGAAATTGGTTTTGATGGTTATGCTTTAGGTGGTCTGGCAGTAGGTGAGAAGCAAAATGAAATGTTTGAAGTTTTAGACAATATAAAAGATTATCTTCCGAAAGATAAGCCTCACTACTTGATGGGCGTTGGCACTCCAGCTGATATAATGGGCGCTGTTAAAAGAGGAATAGATATGTTTGACTGTGTACTACCAACAAGATCTGGAAGAACAGGGTTGGCTTATACTTGGACTGGGAAAAAAAATTTAAAAAATGCCAAATATTCAATGGATGACACTCCACTAGATCCTAAAGTTAATTGTCCAGCATCTCAAAACTATTCATGCAGTTATTTAAATCATCTTGTAAACTCTCATGAAATACTAGCCTCGATTCTTTTAAGCTGGCATAACGTTGCATTTTATCAGGACTTAATGCAAAAGATTCGGGATTCAATAGCTGCTAATGATTTTGAAAATTTTTACAATCAGCACTTTGCTATTCTAAACAGCTAATAAAGTGTTATTTTTTTTACAAAAAAAGAGAAAAGAAATCTGCATTTCTATTGATTAATAGGACAATCTTTTATAGACAGTAGCCTCTTAATATATTGAAATATCACTGTTTCTTGTTAAGTTAATACTTAGTGTGGGCCCGTAGCTCAGTTGGTAGAGCAATTCCCTTTTAAGGAATGGGTCACAAGTTCAAATCTTGTCGGGCTCACCAATTATGATCAAAGTTATTAAGTACTTCATATTAAAGTGCGATAAGTGCAAATCTGAAATCAAAGTCTCACCCGATGTCTATCGTCAAAAAAAGAAAATTACCTGCGATAGCTGTTTAAGTAAATTATTTAAAAAATTTAAATATCTTTAATTTTTGGAAATTTTTTTCTGATAGAAGGTATCCAGCTTCTTATCTGTGCAATTCTATTTGCGGATGAGGGGTGTGTGCTTAAAAATTGCGGTGGTTCCTTGCCCTTGTTTGCTTCTTGCATTCTTTTCCATAGCTCCGCACCTTCATACAAATCGTATCCCGTCATTGAACAAAATGCTAACCCTAAGTAATCAGCTTCAGTTTCCTGAATTCTGCTAAATGGATTAAATATTCCGACTTGAAGAATGTCAATGCCACTAGATTGACCAATTGTATTTCTTGTTCGGCTGATGGCACCACCTAAAAAAATATCAGCCACTGTTGTCCCTACATTTAAAGCCAAAGACGCACTTGCTCTCTCAACAGAGTGCTTTGCCACTGCGTGTGCAATTTCGTGACCCATAACATTTGCTAAACCGTCTTTATTTTTAGTTATTTTTAGTATTCCACTGTAAACTGCAATTTTGCCACCGGGCATGCACCAGGCATTTAATGTTTTGTCGTCATCAACCAACATATACTCCCAGTTAAAATCTTTAGTCGGATCTTTAATTTTTTTACTTTTGAAATACGCTGATATAGCCACTTGTATTTTGGATCCGATAGTTTCTATTAAATTTAAAGTATCCTCATCCTTGCTAAGTTTTGCTTTTTTTTTGAAATTTGCATAAGCCGTTGCGGCTTGGCTATTGATTGTTGATTCTGGAAAAAAGGTTACCTGATTCCTTCCGGTTATGGGAGCTGTAGAGCAGGAGGAGAGGGTGTAGCCACAACAACCGCATCCTATATATTTTAAAAAATCTCTTCTTTTCATAAAAAATACTGTATTATTAGATCTATTATTACTATTATTAAAAATTAAATCTATTCAAAATTAAAAATGTCAAAAATAATTGAGCCAAAAAAAACTTTTTTATCTCGCATCAGAACCTATTTCTTAACTGGTGTTGTTGTTCTTATTCCTATTGGAATAACGATTTATTTGACTGTTTTGATAATGAGCATCTCTCCTTTTTTGATACCAGAGGGTATCAACCCGAACAAACATCTGCCTTTTAATATTCCTGGATTGGAATTTTTAATAGCTTTCCTTATTATTACTTTTATTGGAATGGTATCTTTAACTTTTATTGGAAGGACACTGCTAGCTTTTTGGCAAAGAATTTTAAATAAAATACCTATTTTAAGGACAATTTATAATGGGGTAGGGCAACTCACTAAGAATTTTGCATCTGGAAATAACAAGTCTAAAAAAATTGTCTTAGTTGAGTATCCAAGAAAAGGTATCTGGTCAATTGGATTTGCTACAGGAAAAAATACTGGTGAGATAGCGTCTAAAGCCGGGAAAGGAAAAAAATTTGTTAATGTTTTTATTCCAACCACTCCTAATCCTACCAGTGGATTTTTACTAATGGTTCCCAATAAAGATTTAATATACTTGGACATGAACTTCGAAGAAGCTTCGAAATTTATAATGTCAGCTGGATCAATTAATCCTGGGTCTAAGCAATAAGGGTTACAACGGTGCTCAAAATTATAACATCCGGTGCCTTAGCCGCTGCCTTGGAGAAAGTACTTCCTGTTTTTTCAAAAGAATATGGAGTTTCTTACAGCCTTAATTATGGATCCTCTTTTGGAGAAGCTCATGATTCTATCCCCTCGAGAATTAAAAATGGAGAAAGTTTCGATTTCTATTTTTTAGCTGAAGGGGCGCTTTTAAAACATGCTAAAGAGGGTATTGTCGACATTGATTCAAAAGTTAATTTGATATCATCCAGTATAGGAATTGCCGTAAAGGACGGTGGACGTTCTTTTAAAATAGACACGCTCAGCTCTTTCAAGCAAGCTCTGATCGATGCCAATTCCATTGCTTACGCAGCCAGTGCTAGTGGTATTTATTTAAGTGAGACTGTGTTCCCGTCGTTGTTTCCTGAAAACAGTAGCATTAAAGCAAAGTCGATAAAAATTCTTAGTGAAAGAGTTGGAAATGTCCTTGTCAGAGGTGAGGCTGAAATTGGCTTTCAGCAACTTAGTGAGCTTATGCCGATTAAGGGATTGTCTATAATAGGCAAACTACCAATTGAGATAAGGAAATCCTTTATATTCAGCTGTGCTATTGGGAACAACACTTTACACATTAAGGAATATGATCAATTTTTGAGTTTTATTAAACAAGAGCAAATTGTTAAAATTATCAATAATACTGGTGTTGATATACTATAAATATATATTTACTATTTTTTAATGTATAGGATTAATTTATGTATTTAAGTAATTGATTTAATTCTATTTTTTCTTTTCTAAGTAATTTTATTTTTCTTACAATTCCCCCAGATGCAGAGTATCCTCCTATCTTACCATCTGATCTGATCACCCGATGACAAGGTATTTTAGGGGGATAGGGGTTTTTACCCACTGCATTAGCGACAGCTCTGAATGCCTTAGGTTTACCAATTGCCTTAGCAACTTCTAAGTAGGTCTTAACTTTACCTTTAGGTATTTTCCTCAAGTAATTCCACACTTTTAGCTGAAACTTAGTTCCCTTTAAGTTCATAGAGCTCAAAACCTGTGTTATTGGCTATTTTATCGTATAATTTCTTTGCATTTTTATTGGAAGAGTGGGTGATCCAACGAATTCCATTCCAATTATTGGCTTTAGATAAGGATTTTAGATGACCAATAAGTTTTTGAGCTATTTTTTGACTTCTAAAATCTGGCTCTACAAACAAATCGTCTAAAAAACCAATGTATTGACCATTAATCGGCCTTGGAATTGTTCTATAATGGGCAAATCCAACAATTTTACCCTCTAATTCAAAGCAAATTCCTTTAACATCGTGGCTTTCATCGTGAATCCACCCCCAAAGAGTGTCTAAAATCCCTGTATTCATTGAAACTTTATAGAAATCAGCATAACCATTGTATAATTTAGCCCAATTTTCTTTGTCTTTTTTTTCTAATTTTCTAATCATTTAGTTTAATTTCATTAGTTAAATTATTGATATTGATCATTTATTTTAATAATTTTTCATAAAACTCAGCAACTTTTCTTATTTCATCCACTGTGGCATCTGTTTTTATTCTATTTGCCTTATTACTAATTACCGATCACATTACCTTTAGTATATCCTTTTTTTGGATAAATTCGATCAAATGAAGGCGAAAAATCACTGTTATTACTGTGTAATTCAGTAATTTCCATTTTAACACCTAAAACTGGACAGATCATTCCTGCATTTTTTAATAAATCTTTGATGTCTGTAACAGTTAAATCAAAAGGTACTTTTTGTTGTTTAGCTCTCTTTTTAAAAGCATATATTAGCTGTGGTACTGGATTTTTTCTGTATTTATCGTTGGCAGCATTTCTTTCACATTGTCTACAATAGGTATATCTTAATTTATTATTAATATCTGTCCAACCAACATCTTTACGTTCTCTAAATTTGTCATATTTAAGCTCTTTGTAACATTTCAAACAAACCTTAAACTCTGGTTTTTTCTTATTCATTATTTTTATTATTCACTATTGACATTAAAAATCTAATAATATATTACTAGTGATAATTAAAGGTTATCAATAGTAATAAGTATGAATAATATAATATCAGATATAAAAGCTTTACAAGAAGAAACTTTATTAAACCTTAAAAACTCAAAAGCTAACAACACTGTAAGAGCTTATAAGTCAGATTTTAATGACTTTGGAATTTTCTGTGCCCAAAATGGATTTAAATCTCTTCCATCAGAGCCCAAAATAGTTTCTTTATATTTGACACATTTATCAACAAAAGAAGCTAAAATGAGCACTTTAAAGCGTAGGTTAGTATCGATAGGTGTCATTCATAAACTTAAAGGGTATTATCTAGACACCAAGCATCCTTCAATTATTGAAAATATTATGGGCATAAAAAGAAGAAAAGGTAGTATTCAAAAAAATAAAAAACCTCTATTAATCAATAGTTTAAAAAAAATAATTGATGTAATTGATCAACAAAATGAGGAAAAAATTAAGAAATTAAGAGATAGGTCTATAATCCTAATCGGCTTTTCAGGTGGATTTAGGAGAAATGAGATAGTCTCGCTAGACTATGATGATCTAGATTTCGTTCCAGAGGGCTTAAAAATCAGTCTTAGAAGGTCTAAAACAGACCAATTTGGTGAAGGTTTTACGAAAGCTCTGCCCTATTTTGATACTTCTCAATATTGTCCCGTAATATCATTAAAAAACTTTCTAGATCTATCAAAAATAAACTCAGGTCCCGTATTTAGAAGGTTTGTTAAGGGATCAAAGTTATCAGAAAACAGATTAACCGACCAAACTGTAGCTTTGCTTATTAAAGAGTATTTAAACTTAGCTGGAATAGATAGCAAAAATTACTCTGGTCATAGTTTAAGATCAGGTTTTGCAACATCTACAGCCGCTTCAGGCGCTGATGAAAGAAGTATAATGACTATGACCGGTCATAAATCAACAGAAATGGTGAGAAGATACATTAAAGAAGCAAATTTATTTAAAAACAACGCCTTAAACAATCTGAATATATAAAAATTAGTCCCTAAATGAATTTTTTATAAAAACCAAATCTGAGTAAAGGCAGTTTGACAAAACATATCCTCTTGAAGAAATGTACTTATAAAGTTCTGAATTTAAAACATTTTCTATATTTAAGTTTTTAATCTCTATTTGAGAAATTGAAAGATCAAGATATTCGACAACCAGAATTTTTGGCTCATATTTATCTAAATCAAAACCTTTAAGAACATCTAGCTCATGCCCTTCAACATCCACGCTCATAAAATCAAACTTTTCATTTGCATAAGGGGAGTTCTCAATGATTTTATTTAGCGTATTGGTGGTAACTTTTACGACCTGGATAACCTTGGCTTTTTGAAAGTCACTAACCTCTTTAACCAAGGTGTTTATAGGTGATTTTTTATGATAAAAATATAGATCTTTTTCAGAAATTTCACCTGACAACGCTGCGCATACATTGTGGTCATATTTTCTAGCAGCATTAAAAGTGTCAATATTACCAGAATCAAGATCTACATTTATTCCTTCCCATCCCTTTTTGTACAACAGATAGGTATTGTTATTTTTTATTGGCTGTTGACAGCCCACATCAATATAAAATCCATTGTTTTGGTTTTTAAATATTTTTTCCACGATGGAATCTACACCACTGAAAGAGTAATAAAAATTTTTAGTAGAATAATTTTTGTAAAATATTTTTAATATATTAAAAATTTTTTTATACATCAGCTAGGCTTGCCAATTGAATTTTTTTATTGTTTTTCTACCCATAGTTTTATTGACAATGTAATTAGCAACAACTTCTGAATTAAATCTTTCTAATGAAGCTTTTTTTCCATTTTTCGCAATTTTAATTCTACTTTTGGGATTGTTTTTATAAAAGTGAATTTTTTTTACCAGGTCATTAATGCCACTGTAAAACACAGCTTCATTTGACTTGATAATTTCATTCAGTTTTGTTTTTTTGTCAATAAACGTTAACACGCCATTCCCCATAAGTTGGGATATGCGATCACTGCTATAATACTTTAATGTTGGCCCCCTACTTAAATTTAATGCCATGCTGCAATTACTAAGTTTTTCTAAAAATTCAGCACCCCAGACTGGCTGGATATTGTTTAATCCGTATAAGTCAAAATCCACACCTTTTGATTTTTCAACTAATTGATTTAAAAAAAATTCTCGGTTATCAAATTTATTTTTTTTTAGGATTCCCCTATGAACACCATGACTCATTGCAAAAAACAGATCTTTTGACGTCTTGTTATCATAAACAGAAAGTGTTTCGAAAGATTTGTCCGTAGGATTGGGGATAAAATATGCATTGGGTATTTTTTTTGAGAGGGAGTCTGGAGACGTTGTTAAAAAAGTAGCGTCAATAAGATGGGTTAACTTTTTGATTCTTTGTAAATTTTTAAAATAATCTGGTCCATTAGGAACTAGCGGATCTAGAAACCACTGACAAAGTTTTGTATTATTAATTTTTTTTAAGCTGCTGATTGTGCGACCACTTACAGAATCGGCATGGCCCATAATTATGAGATCTGCCTGAAAGTTTATGTGAGTTTTAATTATTTTTTCATTTAATTTTTTTGACCCATCAAAATCAAAAAGAGACTTGGATTGTTTCAGAACATCTCTATCGCTAATAGTCAAAACGTTATGTCCTAGTTTAATTAATCCTACTGTAATTTTTTTTCCTGTATTAAAATGTAGCCTTCCATCAAATCTTTCATTCATGT
>Ga0105052_10002701_pt1 | contig 21405 bp, 23 predicted proteins | sample FRY03_FD_78094 | JGI IMG/M metagenome (GOLD analysis project Ga0105052, IMG submission 78094) | Freshwater microbial communities from Lake Fryxell liftoff mats and glacier meltwater in Antarctica - FRY-03 | ecosystem: Environmental > Aquatic > Freshwater > Ice > Glacier meltwater ... | reverse complement strand
TTGCCAGGCTTGTGAATCCCAACCCAACCAGATGAGTCAATTCGACGCAACAACGACGTGCCCCGCAAACCTCAACCTGCCCGCGATTTTGCCCCTGTTACAAATGGAACCGCTAAGCCATTGATACGAAACAAGTAAAAAAGGTCCCGCGTCGGGACCGGGCTGCTTTCCCTTGGCGCATCAATCCGCTATACCCCGGCCCATGTCGCAAAATCCGCCCAACCTCCGCCCCGACCTCGCCCGCGCAGCCGTCCCCGATGCCCGCAGGGCAGGCCAGCCCACCATCGGCATGGTCTCCTTGGGCTGCCCCAAGGCGCTGGTGGACTCCGAGCGTATTCTGACCCGCCTGCGCGCCGAAGGCTATGCGATCAGCCCGGACTATCAGGGCGCCGACGCCGTGATCGTGAACACTTGCGGGTTTCTCGACAGTGCCAAGGCCGAAAGTCTTGCTGCCATCGGCGAGGCGCTGGCGGCCAACGGGCGGGTGATCGTCACGGGGTGTCTGGGGGCGGAACCCGACTACATCACCGGGGCGCATCCCCGCGTGCTGGCGGTGACCGGCCCGCATCAATACGAGGCGGTGCTGGACGCGGTGCATGCGGCGGTCCCCGCCAAGCCCGATCCGTTCATCGACCTGCTGCCCGCTTCGGCCGTCAGCCTGACCCCGCGCCACTACAGCTATCTGAAGATTTCCGAAGGCTGCAACCACAAGTGCAAGTTCTGCATCATCCCCGACATGCGCGGCCTGCTGCAAAGCCGCCCCGCCCATGCCGTGATCCGCGAGGCCGAACGGCTGGTGGCGGCGGGGGTGCGCGAACTGCTGGTGATTTCGCAAGACACCAGCGCTTACGGTCTGGACCTGAAGCATGCGACGGATCGCGGCCACCGCGCCCATATCACCGACCTTGCCCGCGATCTGGGGGGCTTGGGGGCGTGGGTGCGGTTGCATTACGTCTATCCCTATCCGCATGTGCGCGACCTGATCCCGCTGATGGCCGAGGGACTGGTGTTGCCTTACCTCGATATCCCGTTCCAGCACGCTGATCCCGGTGTGCTGCGCCGGATGGCCCGGCCCGCCGCTGCTGCCCGGACGCTGGACGAAATTGCCGCCTGGCGGGCGGTCTGCCCGGACATCACCCTGCGGTCCACCTTCATCGTAGGCTATCCCGGTGAGACGGAAGCCGAGTTTCAGGTGCTGCTGGACTGGATGGACGCGGCGCAATTGGACCGGGTCGGGTGCTTTCAATACGAAAACGTCAAGGGCGCGCGGTCGAACGCCCTGCCAGACCACGTGCCGCCCGAGGTCAAGCAAGAGCGATATGACCGGTTCATGGAACGGGCGCAGGCAATTTCAGAAGCGAAACTGGCGGGACGGGTCGGCCAACGGATGGACGTGATCGTGGACGAGGTTGACGCCGAAGGGGCCACCTGCCGCACCAAGGCCGACGCGCCCGAAATCGACGGCAATCTGTTCATCGACGAAGGCTTTGACGAGATGCGTCCGGGGGATATCGTTTCGGTCGTGGTGGAAGAGGCGGGGGACTACGATCTGTGGGGGCGGGTGGGGTAACGGTCTGCCAGCCAGAAAGATCGACGCTCGCAAAGGGTGTCATGGATGTCTTGACGGCCGCCGTGGCCCAACCGAAATGAAGGCGGCCATCAGGCCGTTAAAGGGATAGGCGAGCGCGGCCAACATCTGCTGCGCGTGACCCAGAACACCGGATGCCCAACGTCTGAAGGTGTCCTCATCTGTCGCGGACAAACATCGTGGAACCAAACAGGCAGTAAACGACTGACGCGCGCCTAAAACGGCGTTGGGACATGACGATTTCCGTGTCACCAGGAGTGGAAAAGGTCAGGGCAAGGCCGATGACTTCTCTTGGATGACCTTTGCGCAGGAACATTTGTTGAAACAGCAAGGGCAAGAGCGCAGGCCAGAACCGGTTATCCTCGGCACTTCGAAACGCCCTTGACCCATCCATTTCGGCTTCAAAATCAAGAAGACCCATGAACAAAAGCCCCTCCGGTGACTGCGGCCTGTTTCGATGCGGCCATGATTTCTGGATTGCCCGGCGATGAAATGGCCGTGCCCTGTGCGCCCGCCACCATAGGGCAAAAGCATCACGGAAGCGGGGTGATGACTTGACGGCGGGGCTTGGGGATGGCTGGTTGAGGGACCTGCCCCTGTTGCGCAAAGGACAGCCCATGCCGTGGATCGACACCGTGCCCTATGACCAGTCTTCGGGCCGTCTGCGCCAGCTTTATGACCGCGTCAAAGGTCCCCGTGACACTGTGGACAACATCATGATGATGCACTCGCTGCGCCCCCATACGATGGAGGGGCACATGACGCTTTACAAATACACGCTGCATCATGCCGGCAATACCCTGCCGAAATGGTTTCTGGAGGTGCTGGGTGTCTGGGTTTCGTCGCTGAACGCCTGCGCCTATTGTGTGGAGCACCACTTTGAGGGCTTGCAGCGGTTGCTGGGCGACCCTGCGCGGGGGCTGGCGATCCGGGCGGCGATCGCGGCGCGGACCCCCGACACAGCGCCTTTGACAGCGGCGCAGAAGTTGGCGATGGGCTATGCGCGCAAGCTGACCGAACAACCCGGAGCGATGGTCGAGGCGGATGTGGTGACGCTGCGCGAGGCGGGGTTTCCAGACGCAGAAATTCTGGAGATCAATCAGGTCACCGCCTATTTCAGCTATGCCAACCGGACGGTTCTGGGTCTGGGCTGTTCGATCGAGGGCGATATTCTGGGCCTGTCGCCGGGGGACAGCGGCAGTCCCGACGACTGGTCGCATCGCTGAGGGAGCAGGCTTGAGGCACTGTGTCGCATCCAATGGCCCTAAACGCAGGAGTCCCCGATGACAGCCATTCCCCACATTGCCCAAAAGGCCCCCTGTCCCGTCGATGTCGAGGCAGGCAAGTAATATTTCTGGTGCGCCTGCGGGCTGTCGAAGACCCAGCCGTTCTGTGACGGGTCACATGAGGGGACCTCTTTCGCGACGGTGAGATTCACCGCCGAGGCAACCACGACGGCGTGGCTTTGCGGCTGCAAACAGTCGGCCAAGCAGCCGTTCTGCGACCGATCTCACAAAGCGCTTTAGGTTGCTTTTGGGGCGTGGCAGAACGTCGCTTGCGGGGCGGTGCGCGCGGGCTATCTTTGCCAGATGGAAAACACCGAAGTCCTTTACAACGACACCTGCCCGGTCTGCCGGTATGAAATCGACGCCTATGCGCGGCGGTCCGAACTGGACGGCCTGCCGATCCGGTTCGACCGGTTGGAACACGCGGCGGACTGGGGGCTGACGCCGGATCAGGCAGCGCGGGCATTGCATGTGCGGCAGGGCGGCGTCGTACTGTCGGGTTTACCCGCGTTTCGGGCGCTGTGGGCGGCGATGCCGCGCTGGCGATGGCTGGCGCGAGTGACGGGCTGGCCGGTGGCGCGACCGGTCAGTGCTGCGATCTACGATTGGGTGCTGGCGCCGGTGTTGTATCGGATGCATCTGCGGCGGCAGAGGCGGGGCGGATAGGCTGTATTTGGGCTAGGCGGATTTCAGTCGAAAGTTCCGGTCACCCTGCCGAACAGCATGAAGGCCCGTGCGGTGCGGGTGTCGGCCAGATCCGCGATGTCGGCGTCGCTGGCGTTCTTTTCAAACTCGGCGATGGTCTTGTCGAAGGTCCGCAAGAAATGGTGGCCTGCATCGCGGAACACTGCGTCTTCGCGCATCCGGCTGCCGGTCAGGGCCAAGGCTGCGCGGTCGCGAATGCCGCCCAGACCCGCCACGCTGCGACCGCGTTCGCCTGCGGCGAATTGCGCCACAATTCGGGCCGGGCACGGTCGGGACGCAGGTCATCCATGAAGATGCCTTCCTGACTGAGCAAGGTCAGCACGTCTTGCGAGGCCCGGATCAACTTGGCCATGGTGCGGTCTTCCAGCGCCAGACGCAGGGCGCGGAAGCCATCCTTGTCATCCGGGTTTTCAGGGAATTGCAGGGCCCGGATAAAGTCTGCCACCGACAGCGGGGGGCGCAGGTCATCGGCCGGGGTGCCGAGCGCAAGTCCCGGCTGTTCAGCCAACGGGTCGGGGCGCGGTGCCGCCAGGGCCGCCTTGCGGTCGGCAGAGGGCACGGTGAGCAAAGGGTCACGGCGCGACGCAAACGTGGCGATGGCGGTTTCGGTCGATTTGGTCGAAACGGCGATTTCGTCGATCTTCCGTTCGACAGACGGCTTCAGGGTGGCTTGCGTCTGCTGCGTTGCAAGATAGGCGTTGCGCATCGCGTCAACCGTGGCTTGCAGGCGGCGTCCTTCGGTGCGCAGCGCGCGCACGGACCGCAGGGTAGTCACCGCCGCCCAGATCAGCGCCAGCGGCAGGAATACGATCAACAGCGTCAGGACAAGGCCAAGCGCGTTCGCATTCTGCGGCCCGGTCAGCAGATAGGCCACCACCGCCGCAACCCAGACCAGCGACAGACCGCCCGCCACAAGCTCGACTGCGGTGAACCTGGGCTCGTCTTCGCTGCGGGCATAAAGCCCGAGGTCCATCGGTTTGTCGTCTGTGTCAGGCATCGACCTTTTCCGCCGGGCGTCCATTTTCAGTTATACTGAATGCTGACCACTTCATAGCTGCGCTGACCGCCGGGGGTTTTAACCTCGACGCTGTCGCCTGCGGATTTGCCGATCAGGGCGCGGGCCAGCGGCGAGCGGATGTTCAGCTTGCCCGCCTCGATGTCCGCCTCGGGTTCGCCGACGATCTGGTAGGTCTTGCGCTCGTCGGTGTCTTCATCGACCAGCGTGATTGTCGCGCCGAATTTGACCGAACCGGAAAACTTGCTGGGGTCGATCACCTCGGCCAGCGACAAGATCGCCTCAAGTTCCTTGATGCGACCTTCGATGAACGACTGTTTTTCGCGTGCCGCATGATATTCGGCGTTTTCCGACAGGTCGCCGTGTTCGCGCGCCTCGGCGATAGCGCGGATCACGGCCGGACGTTCCTGCGATTTCAGGATTTTCAATTCGCCGTCCAGCGCGGTGAAACCGCCGCGGGTCATGGGTATCTTTTCCATTGGTCACTTCGTGCAAATGAGAAGGCCACGGCCCGAACGGACCATGACCTTGTGCCACAACTGGTCTAACCTGATCCGACAGGGGGGATGATTGCAAGAGGGCATGGCAGGAATAAGCGGCGCCTTGTCGCAAGGGGGGCAGGAAACTTGCGGATAAGGGGCTGCGACCCCAAATGGTGTAGTGTCACGGTTGACCGTGGCGGGCCCATGGGGCAATGACGCAAGGCAGGCGAAAAGGGGGAACCATGCCACAGGATATCGTGCGCGAAGCGATGGAATATGACGTGGTGATCGTCGGTGCAGGGCCTGCGGGGCTGTCTGCGGCGATCCGGTTGAAGCAACTGGACACGAGCCTTTCGGTGGTGGTCCTTGAGAAGGGGTCGGAGGTTGGGGCGCATATCCTGTCGGGGGCGGTTCTGGACCCGGTGGGGCTGGACCGGTTGCTGCCCGACTGGAAGTCGATGGCCGCGCCGATCACGGTGCCGGTGGTCGAAGACAACTTCTATCTTCTGGGGCCGGCGGGGCAGATCCGCATTCCCAACTGGCCGATGCCGTCGTTGATGAGCAATCATGGCAACTATATCGTCAGCATGGCAAACGTCTGCCGCTGGATGGCGGGGGTGGCCGAGGGTTTGGGGGTCGAGATTTTCCCGGGCTTTGCTGCGTCGGAAATCGTTTACGGCGACAAGGGCGAAGTGCGCGGCGTGGTGGCGGGCGAGTTCGGCCTGAACCCGGACGGTACGCAGGGGCCATCCTACGAGCCGGGGCTGAACCTGCTGGGCAAATACGTGTTTCTGTCCGAGGGGGTGCGGGGATCTTTGGCCAAGGAGGTGATGGCCAGGTACGACCTGTCAAAGGGTCACGATCCGCAGAAATTCGGGCTGGGGATGAAGGAAATCTGGGAGATCGACCCCGAAAAGCACCACGCAGGCCGGGTGACGCATACGATGGGCTGGCCGCTGGGCAGCAAAGCAGGCGGCGGATCGTTTATCTATCATCTTGAGAACAATCAGGTTTACGTGGGCTTTGTGGTTCACCTGAATTATGAAAACCCGCATTTGTATCCCTACATGGAATTCCAGCAGTTCAAGCATCACCCGATGGTGGCCGAGTTGCTGAAGGGCGGCAAGCGTGTGGCGTACGGCGCGCGGGCGATCAGCGAGGGCGGCTGGCAGTCGATCCCCAAGATGATGACCCCCGGTGTGGCGCTGCTGGGCTGTTCGGCGGGGTTGGTCAACGTGCCGCGCATCAAGGGCAACCACAACGCCATGCTGTCGGGGATCGAGGCGGCAGAAGCGGCGTTCGTGGCACTGCATGCGGGCCGTCAGGGCGACGAATTGACCGAATACGAGGTGCTGGTGCGCGGTGGCGCGATTGCGGCGGATCTCAAGAAGGTGCGCAACGTCAAGCCGTTGTGGTCGAAGTTCGGACTTGCGGCATCGCTGATCGGCGGCGGGTTCGACATGTGGACCAACAGCCTGTTCGGGGTGTCGGTGTTTGGCACGCTGAAACATGGCAAGTCGGATGCCGAGGCCACGGGCAAGGCGCGCGATCACAAGCCGATCGACTATCCGAAACCCGACGGTGTGCTGTCGTTCGACCGGCTGACCAACGTGGCCTTCTCGGCCACCAATCATGACGAACATCAGCCCGCGCACCTGAAGCTGCGCGACGCGTCGGTGCCGATCGGCATCAACCTGCCGGAATATGCCGAACCTGCACAGCGGTATTGCCCTGCCGGGGTTTACGAAGTGGTGGCAGAAGCGGGCAAGGAGCCCCGGTTCGTTATCAACTTTCAGAACTGTGTGCATTGCAAGACCTGCGACATCAAGGATCCGTCGCAGAACATCGTCTGGACCACGCCGCAAGGCGGGGGCGGACCCAACTATCCGAACATGTAGGCTGTGATGACCCCCTCGCGCCCAGAGGTGCTGGAGTGGCTGCAGGACTGGATCGGCACGACATTGCCCCCCGTGGTGCAAGCCGATGTCCTGCATGCCACCGGGCGCGAGGGGGCCGAAGCCGACGCGCTTGTTGCAGCGTTTGCCGCGCAGTTCGGGGTGGACATGACGGGCTATCAGCCCAGGATGCACTGTCGCAGCAACGGGCAGGCTTTGCGTCCCGACTGGCCGTTCCCGGTGCCGCCGGTGCACGGTGCGGTGGTGCCACTGTCAGTCAGCTTGCTGCATGCGGCGGCTGTGGCGCGGCGCTGGCCCGTCACCTATCCCAAGCTGCCGGTGGTCCGCGGTCTGTCTGTGGGCCGCGATCTGTCCGTCGCCAACGTGCCTTTGTTGATGGCCGGGCTGATTGCCGCGACGCTGTTGGTCCTGTGGGCGGTGCCTGTGGCCTTCTAGACCCCGTATCACGCGGATTTGCGCACAAATCAGGCGGGGAGGCGCTGCGATTGCGCGGCACCGATTGCCCTTGGACGAGGCGCGCACTAGCCTGCATGTCTGCTAGCAAGGAGCTTTGCCGCATGCCTCGATTGTTTCGCGTTGTTCCCCTGATCGCGGCCCTGCTTGGGTCGCCTGTTGCAGCGCAGGATGGGGATGCCGGGGCGTTTCTGGCGGCGCGTGTCGCCGCATCGCAAAGCGATTATCGGGCGGCGGCGGCGTGGTTCATGCGCGCCATGCTGTCGGACACTGCCAATCCGGAGCTTCTGGAAGGGGCGGTCATCGCCTATATCAACCTTGGCGAGATCGACCTTGCCGCCGACGTGGCAAAACGCTTGCTGGACCTTGGCGGGCGCAACCAGACGGCTACGCTTGCACTGATTGCCAAGGCGGGGAAGGACGGCGACTTTGCGACGCTGATGGCCGATGCCTCGCGCGGTCGGACGGCGGGGGCGCTGCTTGACGGTTTGGTGCAGGCTTGGGCGCAACTGGGCCAGGGGCAGATGTCCGAAGCCCAAGCCGGTTTCGACGCCATGGCGAAAACCAAGGGGCTGGAGCCGTTCGGGCTTTATCACAAGGCGCTGGCGCTGGCATCGGTCGGCGATTTCGAAGGTGCCGACGAGATCATGTCGGGCCGGGTTGCGGGATCGTTCAGCACGACGCGGCGCGGGATCGTGGCGCATGTGCAGGTTCTGAGCCAGTTGGAAAGCAACACCGAGGCGCTGGCGGTTCTGGACCGCAATTTCCCCCAAGGCCAGGACCTTGAAATGGACGACATCCGCCGCAGGCTGGTGGCGGGCGAGCCGCTGCCCTTTACCATGGCACGCGGAGCAACCGACGGTCTGGCAGAAGTGTTCTTTTCACTTGCGGGTGCGCTGAACGGCGAGGCCAATGACGGCTATACCCTGATGTATGCCCGGATTGCGGCCTATCTGCGCCCAGACCACATCGACGCCATCCTGCTGACCGCCAGTTTGCTGGAGTCGCAGGGGCAGTTCGATCTGGCGACCGAAGCTTATGCGCTGATCCCGGCTGAAAATCCGGCGTCCTATGTGGCCGAGATCGGGCGGGCCGATGCGACTTATGCCGCCGGGCGCGAGGAAGCCTCGATCGAGATCCTGCAGGCGCTCGCGCGCAGCAAGGGCGACGTTCTGGCGGTGCAGGTGGCGCTTGGCGACGGGTTGCGCCGCGAAGAACGCTTTGACGAGGCGGCGCGCGCCTATGATGCGGCCATCGCCCTGGTGCCCGAACCGGTTGGGCGGCATTGGTCGCTGTTCTACAGCCGGGGGATTTGCCATGAACGGGGCGGGGACTTTCCAGCGGCCGAAGTCGATTTCCGGCGCGCGTTGGCGTTGAACCCGGATCAGCCGCAGGTGCTGAATTACCTTGGGTATTCGCTGGTGGACCGGGGTGAAAAGCTGCCCGAGGCGCTGGAGATGATCGAACGTGCGGTCGCGGCGCAGCCGGATCAAGGCTATATCCTTGACAGTCTGGCCTGGGCGCTATTCCGGCTGGGCCGCCATGACGAGGCGTTGAAACCGATGGAACAGGCATCCTTGCTGGAACCTGTCGATCCGGTGGTGACCGACCATCTGGGCGATGTTTACTGGATGGTGGGGCGGACGCTGGAGGCGCAGTTTCAGTGGCGCCGCGCGCTGTCGTTTGATCCAGCCGAAAAGGATGCGCAGCGTATCCGCCGCAAGCTGGAGGTCGGACTGGATGTCGTGATGGCCGAAGAGGCCGCAGCAGCTGCGCCTGCGGTCAAGGCGCAACCCTGAATGGCAGTCACTCGGCTTGCGCGGGCCAAGATCAACCTGTGCCTGCATGTCACCGGGCGGCGCGGCGATGGCTATCACCTGCTGGACAGTGTGGTGGTGTTTGCCGATGTGGCGGACCGGATCACGGTTGTGGCGGCGGAAAGCCTGACGTTGACGATCATCGGCCCGGCGGGGGCCGGGCTTTCGGCGGGCGAGGACAATCTGGTGCTGCGCGCGGCACGTTCGATGGGCAGCCTGCGCGGGGCGGCGGTTACGCTGGACAAGCGATTGCCAGTCGCCTCGGGCATTGGGGGCGGATCGGCGGATGCGGCGGCGACGCTGCGGGCTTTGTCCGAACTGTGGGGCACGGGCCTGCCGCCACGCGCCAGCGTGCTGGCCTTGGGGGCCGATGTGCCGGTGTGCCTTGCCGGAGTGCCCGCGCGGATGGAAGGGGTGGGCGAGGTGGTCAGCCCCCTGCCCCATCCGCTGCCCGACGCGTGGCTGGTTCTGGCAAACCCCGGCGTTGCGATAGCGACCCCCGATGTGTTCCGCGCCTTGACCCGGCGCGACAACCCCGGCCTGCCGCGCAGTTTGCCCCGGTTGCACGGCGTTGCGGAACTGGCCGCGTTCCTGCACATGCAGCGCAACGATCTGGAAACGGCGGCGATCGCCGTGGCCCCGGTGGTAGGGCGCGTCAAGGACGCTTTGACAGCACAGCAAGGCTGCCTGTTCGCACGAATGTCGGGGTCTGGGGGGACCTGCTTTGGCGTGTTTGCCGATCCGTTGGGGGCTGCGGCTGCGGTCGGCGCGCTCCGGGCGGCGCAACCGGGATGGTGGGTCGCGTCAGGCGCAATGCTTAGCTGATCCGCGACACCACGAAGTCTGCGAGGTCTTCCAGCATCCCGCGCAACGGATCGTCGGGCAACACCGACATCGCCAACCGCGCCTGATCCGCATAGCGCAACGCATCGGCACGGGCCGCCGCCATTGCACCATGACTGTCCATGATCTGCAAGGCGCGGTCAAGATCGCCGTCCTGCTGGTCGCCCTTTTCGATCACCCGGACCCAGAAGGCGCGTTCTTCGGCGGAGGCCTGTGCCACCGCCTTGATCACCGGCAGGGTCAGTTTGCGTTCGCGGAAATCGTCGCCGGTGTTCTTGCCGATGGCGGCTGACGATCCGCCATAGTCCAACAGGTCATCGACGATCTGAAACGCCACGCCCAGCGCATCGCCATAGGTGAACAGCGCGCGCACCTGGTCTTCGGAGGCGCCCGCGATCACGCCGCCCACCTCTGTCGCCGCCGAAAAAAGCGCCGCCGTCTTGCCGCGCACCACCTGCAGATAGATACTTTCCGTCGTCGCCAGATCCTGCGCCGCCGTCAGTTGCAGCACCTCTCCTTCGGCAATCGTGGCGCTGGCGTTGGCAAGAATGTCCATCACCCGCAGCGACCCGGTTTCCACCATCAACTGAAAGCTGCGGGAAAACAGATAGTCGCCAACCAGCACCGATGATTTGTTGTCCCACAACAGGTTTGCCGTGGGGCGGCCCCGACGGCGGGACGATTCGTCCACCACATCGTCGTGCAGCAGCGTGGCGGTGTGGATGAATTCAACCGTTGCCGCCAGATGCACATGGAACGGGCCGCTATAGCCACACAACCGCGCGGTAGCCAGCGTGAGGATGGGGCGCAGACGTTTGCCGCCCGCCTCGATCAGGTGTGCTGTCACCTGCGGGATGCGCGGCGCATGTTCCGACGCCATCCGCACGCGGATCATCTCGGCCACCAAGGCAAGATCATCGACCAACGCCGCCGACAGGCGGTCCAGCGGATTTTGCGGTGTCACGTCCAAACTCATCTCTATCCCCGCTCGACAGTGGCAGGCAGGCTGCCTACATCTGCGTCATGCAAGAACTTCTGCGCACCAACGACCCCACCGTGATCGCTTTTGCGCAGGCCCTGCTGTCTGGCGAGGATATAGCGGTGTTCGACATGGACGTCCACATGAGCGTCCTTGATGGCAGTTTGGGTATCTTGCCGCGCCGGTTGATGGTGCGGGACGAAGATCTGGACGCGGCACTTCGGGTGCTGCGCGATTTCGACATCCCGACGGGGCGGTAGGTGACAGTCCACACCGAACTGACCGATGATGCGTTCCTGTGCGGTCGGCTGCGGTTGTGGCAACCGGCCAAGGGCTATCGTGCTGCTACCGATCCGGTCCTGTTGGCCGCCGCTTGTCCTGCGGTGGCGGGGCAGACGGTGCTGGACCTTGGCTGTGGCGTAGGGGCTGCCGTCCTGTGTCTGGGTGTCAGGGTGCCGGGTCTGGCGCTGACCGGGCTGGACGTGCAGCACAGCTATGCCGAGTTGGCCCGCCGCAACGCGGTGCGCAATGGCGTGGAGCTGGAAGTGATCACGTGCGATCTGACGCAGATGCCCGAAGCGCTTCACCACGGGTTCGACCATGTCATCGCCAATCCGCCCTACTATCCGCGCAGCGGCACGCCGTCCCCCCTGCCCGAGCGTGATCTGGCATTGCGGGCCGAAGTGCCACTGTCGGCTTGGGTCGATGCAGCAGCGCGGAGGCTGCATCCGGGGGGATGGCTGACGCTGATTTGCGGCACGGACGGGTTGCCCGAAGTGCTGATGGCGCTGGCACCGCGCATGGGGTCGGTGACGGTGCTGCCCCTGGCCCCGCGCGAGGGGCGTGCGGCGCTGCGCATTCTGCTGCGGGCGCGTAAAGGGGGGCGTGGCGTCTTTCGGCTGCTGGCGCCGTTGGTAATCCATCGCGGCACCTCCCATGACGGGGATCGCGAAAGCTATAGCGCCCAGGCTAACGCCGTTTTGCGCGATGGACAGGCGTTGTCGGCGACATTCGGCTGAATTTGACGCATCTGGCCGTGCTGGTTTGTGAAGACTTCGTGACACGACTCGCACTTCGTGGTTGCATGAGACATCGGCAATCACAGAAGGAGAAACGACTTGACCATCGCTTCGCATCTGACCGAGCTTCGCAAGAAGCACGAGCATCTCTCTGAAACCGTCGAAAAGGCTCAGCGCAACCCAGGGTCGGACGCCCTGAAGATCGCAGACCTGAAAAAGCAGAAACTGAGGATCAAGGAAGAGATTTCGCGCCTTTCCCAGGCGTAGGGACCAAGCTGGCGCGGGCGGCCAGTGCCGCCCCGCCGGTGATCAGCGCGGCTGACAGCATCAGGGTCGGTGTCGCCTGAGCCAAGCCTGCGACGACCAAGGCAAGCGTGGACAACAGCGGTGCGGTATAAGACGCAACGCCGAGCATCTGGATATCCCCGCGTTTCATGCCGGTATCCCAGGTAAAGAACGCAAGGCCAACCGGGCCGATGCCCAGCGCCAAGATGGACAGCCAGCCCGTCGCAGAAGCGGGTCAAACTGTTGTTTCAAAAATCAGATGCACCAACAGCGACAGCACCGCCGTAGCAAGACAATAGACGGTCACAGCCTCGGTCGGCACAGCCCCCAAACGTCGGCTGGCAATCGAATAGGCCGACCATGTCAACGCACACAAAAATGCGAGCCCAAGGCCCGGAAGCGCCTGCGCCGTAATATCCCCACCACCCGGCAGAACGATCAGCGCCGCCCCGGCGAAGGCCAATCCCGCCCCCAGAACATGGAGCCAGCGCAGCCGTTCGCCCGGCAGCAATCCCGACAAAAGCACGATGAACAGCGGCCACAAATAGGCGATCAACCCGGTTTCAGCCAAGGGCGCCAGCCGAAAGGCGCTGAAATACAGCGCATGATAGCCAAACAGGCCCACCGTGCCGAACAGATAGACCCGCAGCGGCACGCCCAGCAGCACGCGCCACCCGGCCCCCGTCACCACCCACAGCAGTCCGATGGACCCGCCAATGCCAAAGCAAAGCGCGTTCAGCAGGAAGGGCGGCACAGGTGCCGAACCGATCGTCAAAAGCGCCAGCGACGCCCACATCGCGATTGCGGTCATGCCGGTCAGAGTGGCGCGGGTGCGGGTCATCAAGATGCGTATCCAGAAGCGCAGGCCGGAGGCCACAAGCCGCCCGGCCCTGATGGTCACACCACGAACTGCCCGCCGTTGGCGCTGATGGTCGAACCGGTGATGAAACCGGCATCGTCCGAAGCCAGAAACACCGCGATCCGCGCAATTTCGTCCGGCTCGCCCAAACGGCCCACCGGGATCTGCGGGATAATCCGTTCGTTCAGCACTTTTTCGTCGATCGCACGCACCATTTCGGTGCCGATATAACCCGGACAAATCGCGTTGACGGTGATGCCTGCCCGCGCGCCTTCAGCCGCCAGCGCCTTGGTAAAGCCCAGATCGCCCGACTTGGCAGCCGAATAGTTGACCTGCCCCGCCTGCCCCTTTTGACCGTTGATCGAGCTGATGTTGATGACCCGGCCAAATTTTGCGTCCCGCATGCCCGTCCAGACCGGATGGGTCATGTTGAAGAGGCCGGTCAGGTTGGTGTCGATCACCTCTTTCCACATGGTTGGCGTCATTTTATGGAACATCGCATCACGGGTTATCCCGGCGTTGTTGACCAGAACCGCGATGGGGCCGTGATCTGCCACGACCGACGCAATCCCGGCAACGCAAGCGTCATAGTCGGCAACCGACCATTTGTAGGCCGGAATTCCGGTTTCCGCCGTGAACGCCGCCGCTGCGTTGTCGTTGCCAGCATAGTTTGCGGCCACGGTGTAGCCTGCCGCCTTCAACGCAACAGATATCGCCGCCCCGATGCCGCGCGTCCCGCCGGTTACCAATGCCACGCGTCCCATATGATCCTCCTCCAAGGTATTTCGCAAGATTATTACGCCACGAAAAATCCGCGCGCAATAATATTGCGCACGGCTTTACGATATTTGCGATCAGGCGCGCTCAAGGCACATGGCCACACCCATGCCACCACCGATGCACAGGGTCGCGAGACCCTTTTTCGCGTCGCGCCGCGCCATCTCGAAGATCAGCGTGTTCAGGATGCGCGCACCCGACGCGCCGATGGGATGGCCGATGGCAATCGCGCCGCCGTTGACGTTCACATGGTTGGGGTTCCAGCCCATGTCCTTGTTCACGGCGCAGGCTTGGGCTGCAAACGCCTCGTTCGCCTCGACCAGATCAAGATCGGCAGCCTTCCAGCCCGCTTTCTGTAACGCCTTGCGGCTGGCGTGGATCGGGCCGACGCCCATGATCGCGGGGTCCAGACCGGCGGTTGCATAGGACGCGATCCGCGCGAGCACGGTCAGACCGCGCTTTTCAGCCTCTTCGGCCGACATCAACAGCATCGCGGCGGCACCGTCGTTCAGGCCGCTGGCATTGCCTGCGGTGACCGAGCCATCCTTGGCGAACGCCGGGCGCAGTTTGGTCATGGCGTCGATGGTCGCGCCGTGGCGGATGTATTCGTCCTGATCCACCACGATGTCGCCCTTGCGGGTTTTCACCACGAAGGGAATGATCTCATCGGCGAATTTGCCGGCTTTTTGCGCCGCCTCGGCCTTGTTCTGACTGGCAACGGCGAATTCGTCCTGCATCTGGCGGCTGATCTGCCACTGATTGGCGACGTTTTCCGCCGTCTGGCCCATGTGATAGCCGTTGAACGCATCCCACAACCCGTCGCGGATCATCGAGTCGATGAAGTTCAGATCGCCCATCTTCTGCCCGGCGCGCAGGTGTGCGACGTGCGGCGACAGCGACATGCTTTCCTGTCCGCCAGCCACGACAATCGACGAATCACCCAACTGGATGTGCTGTGCGGCCAGCGCCACGGCGCGCAGGCCCGACCCGCAGACCTGATTGATCGACCAAGCGCTCGATTCTTGCGGCAGGCCAGCCCGGATATGTGCCTGACGCGCCGGGTTCTGACCCTGCCCTGCGGTCAGCACCTGACCCAGAATGGTTTCCGACACATCCGCCTTGTCGATCCCGGCCCGTGCAACGACCGCCTCGATCACTGCGGCCCCCAGTTCGTGCGCAGGCGTTGCGGCAAATGCTCCGTTGAAACTTCCGACAGCAGTCCGCGCTGCCGAGACGATCACGACATTGGTCATGGTGGTAAACCCCTTTGATGGTCTTCGGGGCAGGCTCCTCCCGCTCCGCGCTGCATCAAGCCGTAGGGTTGTTCGGTAAGAAACGCAACAATTGGGTCTGCATATCCGGGATGCCGAAACCGGCCCGGTCAGGCCGTTTTACGTTGGGGTTCCGCCCAAACGGGGCGCATGGTGGGCGCGCCGAACAGATAGCCTTGCAGGCAATCGACCCCCAACGCGCGCAGATGTTCGGCCTCTTGCACCGATTCGACAGCCTCGGCCACCGTGAACATGTCGAAATGCTTGCCGATCGAGATCAGGGCCGCCGTGAGGGCTGCATTGTCGGGGTCGCTGTGGATGTTTCGGATGAATTGGGCGTCGATCTTCAGGATATCGAAAAAGAAATCCTTGAAGTAACGGATCGCCGTGTAGCCCGATCCAAAATCGTCCAGAGCAAAGGCCACACCGTGTTTTTGCAGATCTTCCATGAAGGCGATTACAAGTTCCGGCACCAGCATTGCCGAACTTTCGGTGATTTCGAGGATCAGACGCTCGCCGATCGTCGGGCCCAAGCCAAGCCCACGTTTCAAGACACGAGTCCAGCGCGGATAGCCGATGCTGCGGGCCGACATGTTGATCGAAACGCGCAAATCGGCGTGTCGGGCAAGCGCGCCCAACCCCATCTCCAGCGCCGCGCAATCGATTTCGCGTCCCATTTCGTGGCTTTCGACCGCGCCAATGAAATCTCGGGCCGGAATGACCCGGCCAGTTGGGTCCAGCACACGGATCAGACCTTCGTGAAACGCGACGCGGGACGGGTCGCGGGCCAGAACCACCGGCTGCCACGCCAGCCGCAGCCGCTTGGCGTCGATCGCCTCGCGCACCATTGCCATGGTCGCCCTGTCATTTTCCGATATGACAACGCCCAGTGGACTGGCCATTCCGGACCCCGAAGCCACCTTCCGCTTTTCCTGCAACGGCATCATCCGCGATCCCCCAAGATCTACGCCTGCACAGTCTGATCCTTGGTTTGATCCTTGACCTGATGCTCGACAGATTGCCGCCGCAGCACTAAACAAAGCGTTAAGTTTCGCATTTCGTTCCAATTTGAAAGATGCCGATGACCCTGTCCAGATGTCCGTGGTGCGGCACGGACCCGCTGTATGTGGCGTACCACGATACCGAGTGGGGCGTCCCGGAACATGACCCGCGCGCCTTGTGGGAAAAGCTGGTGCTGGACGGGTTTCAGGCCGGGCTGTCTTGGATCACCATCCTGCGCAAGCGCGAGAATTTTCGGGCGGCCTTTGCCGGGTTCGATCCCGAAATCGTGGCAAACTTCACGGAGATCGATGTGACGCGTCTGCTGGCGGACCCCGGCATCGTTCGTCACAGCGGCAAGATCGAATCCGCAATCCGGGGCGCGCGGGGCTATCTGACAATCGAGGCACACACAGGGTTTGCGCCGTTCCTTTGGGGCTTTGTCGGCGGTGCGCCGCAGATCAACAGCCCCCGGTCGCCTGCCGAAGTGCCAACCCAAACGCCAGCGTCACAGGCGATGGCCAAGGCGTTGAAGTCGAAGGGCTTCACCTTTTGCGGGCCGACGATTACCTATGCGTTCATGCAGGCTACGGGCATGGTCAATGACCACCTCACCAGTTGCCACCGCCACTTTCCACGATCCGGCACGCCGAAGGTTCTAGGCAAGGCCGGACAGCCTACCGCGCCATAACCTGCGTCAGCGCCGCCAGCGCCTCTGGTGCGTCCCATTCCGCGTCACCGATCAGCCGTGCCACCTCGCGCCCTTCCGGGTCAAGGATCACGGTCACCGGCAGACCCAGCACGCCCATCGACCGCGCCAGTTCAGACTTTGGGTCGCGCAGCATCGGAAGGCCCGTCACCCCGGCTTCGGCAAAGAACTTCTGGATGCCGATCACCGAATTGCGCCCGGTTGCCACCGGCACCACGGCAAGGTCGGGCATCGCCACCTGCAATCGGGCCAGAGAGGGCATTTCATGACGGCACGGCGCGCACCACGTCGCCCAGAAATTCAGCACCACCCAGCTGCCCCGGTATTCGGCCATCGACCGCACGGTTTCGGTTTCGTCCAGAAGCGCCACTTCGGGCAGAGCCGCAGGTTCGACCAACGCCAGCTTCTTCATGTCGCCCTCGAACGCCGCCGTCAGCGAAGTCTGGGCGACACCCGGATTTGCACCCATCAACAGGGCGGTATAAAGAGCCGCAAGCACAAGTTTCCGCATCATCCCTCCGAAGGGTTTCCCCAATGTCCACCGCCGCCAGCGATCCTGTCATTCCACCCGCCAACACCATGTGGGGCGGGCGGTTCGCAAGTGGTCCCGACGCGATCATGACGGCGATCAACGCATCCATCGGGTTCGACAAGCGGCTTTATGCGCAGGACATCGCAGGATCGCGCGCCCATGTCGCCATGCTGGCCGCCACAGGTATCGTAAGTCCTAGCGATGCAGAGGCAATCGGGGAAGGCCTGGTCACGGTGTTGTCAGAGATCGAGGCGGGTCGGTTCGAGTTTCGCACCGATCTGGAGGATATTCATCTGAACGTGGAAAGCCGCCTGAAGGATTTGATCGGGCCTGCGGCGGGGCGGCTGCACACGGCACGCAGCCGGAACGATCAGGTCGCGGTCGATTTCCGGTTGTGGGTGCGCGATCAGTGCGATGCTGCGGTCACCGGATTGCAGGCGCTGATGGGGGCGTTTGTGGCGCAGGCGGCGGCGGGGGCGGATTGGGTGATGCCGGGGTTTACCCATTTGCAGACAGCACAGCCGGTGACTTGGGGCCATCACATGCTGGCCTATGTCGAAATGCTGAACCGCGACCTGGGGCGGTTTCGCGATGCGCGGGCGCGGATGAACGAATGCCCCTTGGGCGCGGCGGCGCTGGCGGGCACGTCGTTTCCGATTGACCGGGCGATGACGGCGCAGGCCCTGGGGTTTGACCGGCCCACGGCAAACAGCCTTGATTCGGTGTCCGACCGGGACTTCGCGTTGGAATTTCTGTCGGCGTCGTCGATCTGCGCGATGCATCTCAGCCGGTTTGCCGAAGAGCTGGTGATCTGGTCATCGGCGCAGTTCCGATTCGTGCGGTTGTCGGACCGTTGGACCACCGGGTCCAGTATCATGCCGCAAAAGAAGAACCCGGATGCGGCGGAATTGCTGCGGGCCAAGCTGGGGCGGATCCTGGGGGCGACGGTGGCGCTGTTTACCGTGATGAAGGGTCTGGCGCTGACCTATTCCAAGGATATGCAAGAGGACAAGGAACAGGTGTTCGATGCGGCGGATACGCTGATGCTGGCCTTGGCTGCGATGACGGGAATGGTCGGCGACATGACGGCCAACCGCGAGGTGCTGGCGACGGCGGCGGCGAGCGGATTTTCGACGGCGACCGATCTTGCCGACTGGCTGGTGCGCGCGTTGAACCTGCCGTTCCGCGAGGCGCATCATGTGACGGGAGCGCTGGTCGCACTGGCCGAGGCGAAGGGCTGCGATCTGCCCGACCTTTCGATCGCCGAGATGAAATCGGTGCATGACGGCATCACGCAAGAGGTCTATTCGGTGCTGGGCGTGCAGAATTCGGTCAACAGCCGGGTGTCTTATGGCGGAACCTCGCCCGTCCGGGTGGCCGAACAGGTTGCACGCTGGCAGACGATTCTTGGCTGATACAATCTGTCTAGAAACGAAGGAACCCTGATGACCCGTGTTATTTTGTTGTGCATCGTCTTGCTTGTCGGTTGTTCGGGCTTCACATCCCTGCCCGGGCCCCTTTGACCCCCCCCACAGCCCGAAAGACCCGACCCATGCGCCTGCTGATCCTTGCCACCTTGCTGACCTTGACCGCCTGCGGGGCCGATGCGCCGCCGCTGACGCCAAGCTCGGCAAGCCCGCCGCCCGAGTCTTCGATCTCGATCACGGGCGACGTTTCTGTAGGCGTGACCGCCAAGATCAACTGACGGCCGATTGCCCCGCGCCGGGTTTCTGCTAGATCAAGTCGGCAACAAGGGCGGACGTTTTGAATGGATCATTTTCTGTATCGCGACGGCCAGTTGCACGCCGAAGACGTGGCGATTGCCGATATTGCGGCGACGGTGGGCACGCCGTTCTACGTCTATTCGACGGCGACCCTGACCCGGCACTATCAGTTGTTCACCCAAGCGCTGTCGCCGTTGCCGCATCTGGTGTGCTTTGCGATCAAATCGCTGTCCAACATCGCCGTGTTGAAAGTGCTGGGCGATCTGGGGGCGGGGATGGATGTGGTGTCGGGCGGCGAATACCTGCGCGCCCGTGCGGCCGGGGTGCCCGGCGAGCGGATCGTGTTTTCAGGGGTCGGAAAGACGAAGCCCGAGATGCGGCTGGCGCTGGAGGGCGGTATTCGGCAATTCAACGTCGAAAGCGAGCCGGAATTGCGGGCGCTGTCCGAAGTGTGCGTCAGCATGGGCACCACCGCACCGATCACCATCCGGGTTAACCCGGATGTGGACGCCAAGACGCATGAAAAGATTGCGACGGGCAAAAAGGACAACAAGTTCGGCATCCCCATCGACCGCGCCAGCGCTGTTTATGCCGAGGCCGCATCCCTGCCCGGCTTGCAGGTTATCGGGATTGACGTGCATATCGGCAGTCAGTTGACCGAATTGGCCCCGTTCGAGGCGGCCTATCTGAAAATCGCCGATCTGACCCACCGCCTGCGATCCGAAGGCCATACCATCACCCGGCTGGATCTTGGCGGCGGTTTGGGCATTCCATATGAACGCGGCAACGAGGCCCCGCCGCTGCCGCTGGATTATGGCGCTTTGATCAAGCGCACGGTCGGCGATCTGGGCTGCGAGATCGAAATCGAGCCGGGGCGGCTGATTTCGGGCAACGCGGGGCTGCTGGTTGCATCGGTGATCTATGTCAAGAACGGCGAGGATCGCGATTTTCTGATCCTGGACGCGGCGATGAACGACCTGATCCGGCCTGCGATGTATGGCGCGCACCACGACATTCTGCCGGTGATCGAACCCGCCCCCGGCGCGGAACGGCAGGCTTACGACGTGGTGGGCCCGGTTTGCGAGACGGGCGACACCTTTGCCAAGGCACGCATGCTGAACACGCAGGCATCAGGCGATCTGGTGGCGTTCCGGTCGGCGGGTGCCTATGGGGCCGTGATGGCATCGGAATACAACACGCGGCCCCTGATCCCGGAAATACTGGTGAAAGACGATCACTTCGCCGTCATACGGGCGCGACCGACCTTTGACGAAATGCTGCGGCGCGATAGCATTCCCTATTGGCTGTAGCACCGCAAAGGGTCAGGATCCGCGCATGACCGATACCGACCCGAACACCGCGATCGCCCGTCTGGAACGTCCCCTGCGCCTGACATGGGCCGGGATGTGGGTCGAGCGTTTGGTGCGGGCGTTCTGGCCGCTTTGGTCCATTGTCATCGCAACGCTCGCGGTTCTGTCGTTTGGCATCCAGGATCATCTTGGGCTGGAAGTTTTCTGGATCTCCGCGATGGTCGTGGCCGGCAGCACGTTCTGGGGCGTGTGGCACGGTCTGCGGCGTTTTGCAGCACCTACCCGGACCGAGGCGCTGGCGCGGCTGGACAGCCAGTTGCCGGGCAACCCGATTGCCGCGTTGCGCGACATTCAGGCAATCGGCGCGAATGACCCGGCAAGCCAGGCGGTCTGGGCTGCCCACCGCGCCCGGATGGCCGCGCGTGCGGCGGCGGCGCGGGCGGTGGAGCCGGACCTGAAACTGGCCAGCCGCGATCCCTACGCGCTGCGTTATGTCGCGCTGACCGGGTTGGTGGCGGCGCTGATGTTCGGATCGTTGTGGCGGGTTGCGTCAGTCGCAGGGATGGGGCCTTCGGGCGAGGCTGTTGCCAGCGGCCCGACGTGGGAAGGTTGGGCGCAACCCCCGGCCTATACCGGCAAACCGACGCTTTATTTGAATGATATCACGGACGACACGCTGACCCTGCCCTCTGGAACACGGGTCCAGTTGCGGCTTTACGGCGCATTAGGCGATCTGGTGCTGGCCGAAACAGTGTCGGCGCGCACCGACGTGCCGCCTGCATCGGACCCGGTGCAGAACTTTGTCGTGACGAAGTCCGGAACGCTGTCGATTGATG
>Ga0105052_10002698_pt1 | contig 21426 bp, 20 predicted proteins | sample FRY03_FD_78094 | JGI IMG/M metagenome (GOLD analysis project Ga0105052, IMG submission 78094) | Freshwater microbial communities from Lake Fryxell liftoff mats and glacier meltwater in Antarctica - FRY-03 | ecosystem: Environmental > Aquatic > Freshwater > Ice > Glacier meltwater ... | reverse complement strand
TGATCTCCACGCCAGCGCATTCTGCGACATCCGAAGCATTATCTCCTGCGCCCGTAAACAGTCGTTGAAAATAGTCCGAACTCTCGCGGATTTGATCAAATCCCCTTTGAGCCTAGGAAAAAAACTCGTCGACACTGTCGGACCTGAATAGTTACGAGTGGGATGCCTATGACCTCAAGGCTCAATTCACTCCTGAAGCTGAAACCAAACGAGTGTCGCTTCGACGAACTCTCAAAAGCCGTCAGAGGGGCACAAAGGGACGGGTGAGCCTTCAATTCCTCAAAACTCGCCTCCAATCCCTCCTCTCCAATCTCACCCACCTCTCCCCTGCCCTCAAAGGCAGCAACCCCAAAAAGCGCCCAGAAGACCTCCTCGACACCCTCGCCTCCCTCTGCCAACTGGAGCCCTCAGCGACGACGTAGAGCGCCACACATGCCTTCCTCAGCCCTCATGAATGGACAAGCTAAGACGAAGAGGGTAAACGCAGCTAAGACAGCACCATGAATTCCGAACAGCTCTCCCGAATCAAACTCTACGGTTACAAATCGATCCGAGAATGTGATTTGAGGCTGACGGAACTCAACGTGCTGATTGGCCCCAATGGTGCGGGGAAGTCGAACTTCATCGGCTTTTTCAAGCTGATCCAACAATTGCTGGAGGGGCAACTGCAGCGTTTCGTGGCCAAAGGCGGCGGCCCCGACGCCTTCCTGCATTTCGGACGGAAGAAGACCGAGCAAATGAAGGCAGTCGTCAGATTCGGCGAGCTTGGTTATTTATTTAAACTCGAAGCAACGAGTGACAACCGAATGATGTTCGCTGACGAGCAATTTTTGCGGGAGGTTGATTGGCGCTTGGGTTCAGGGCATTTTGAAACAAAGGCGGATGACAGAACGGGCGAATGGCAGATCTACCAATACCTCGTCCATGTCATGAAGAACTGGCGGGTGTATCACTTCCACGACACGAGCGAGACGGCGTTGGTCAAGCAACTGCATTCCATCAGCGACAACCTCCACCTCCGCCCCGATGCCAGGAATCTGGCGGCCTTCCTATTCCGTCTCGAAAGCTTCTACCCGGACGCCTACGTGCGGATCGTCAAAACCATCCGCTTGGTCGCCCCCTTCTTCGGTGAGTTCCGCCTCCGCAAGACAGAAGGCAACGGAGATAAGATCGAGCTCGAGTGGACCGAACTCGGGAACGATGAGCCATTCAAAGCCCACCAACTCTCCGACGGCACATTGCGTTTCATCTGTCTTGCGACGGTCTTCCTCCAACCCGAGGAACTCCAACCCGAGACAATCATCGTCGATGAACCGGAACTGGGTCTGCATCCATTTGCCATCAAGATCCTTGCCTCAATGATCCGATCAGCAAGCAAGGTGAAGCAAGTGATCATCTCCACCCAAAGCGTCACCCTCCTCAATGAATTCGAGCCGGAAAACCTGATCGTGGTCGATCGCAAGGACCAGGCCAGCGAGCTGCGCCGCCTCTCAGCGGACAAGCTGAAGCAATGGCTGGAGGACTACACCCTCGGCGAACTGTGGGAGAAAAACATCATCGGGGGGAGGCCTGGGCGATGAGCCGTGTCCATGTGATCTGCGAGGGGCAGACCGAGGAGACCTTCGTCAACGAAGTGCTCGCTCCCCACCTGGGGCGCTTCGACGTCTATCCCGCCGCCGCCTTGGTCGGAAAGCCGGGCAGAAAAGGCGGCGCCGTCACCACCGCTCGGATGCTCGGCGACATCAGTCTGCGCCTGATGAGCGATTCGGAAGCCCACTGCACCACCTTCTTCGATTTCTACGGCCTGGATTCCAACTTCGCCGGCAAGGAAGCGGCCCTCGCTCTGAATGACTTTTGCCGAAAGGCGGAGCTGGTGGAGCAGGCACTCACAGAGAAGGTTCTTGAGAAGGTCGGCCAGAACACCCACCGGCGCTTCATTCCCTACATCCAGATGTATGAGTTCGAGGGATTGCTTTTTAGTGATCCGGCGAAGTTGGCCAGTGGCATCGGTGAACCTGAGTTGGCGATCTCCTTTTCAGCGATACGAACCGAGTTCACGACGCCCGAGGAGATCAACGACAGCCGAATTACCGCCCCGAGCAAACGCATCCTCCAACTCATGCCCCGCTATGAGAAGCCGCTCTTCGGCAGCCTTGCCGCCCTGGAAATCGGCTTGGACACCATTCGGCGCGAATGCCGGCGGTTTGACGGTTGGATTACTCGACTCGAAGAGCTGAATGTCCCCACTATTCAAGGGTGATCAAGCCACTTCCCAACAGCCCGCCCGCTCCTCACGCCCTCCGGATCCCGTCCTTCCCCATCGTGATCCGCCGCTTCTTGAACAAGGCTCCCGTCGCCTTCTTGAAGGCCTTCTTGCTCACCCCCAACGCCGCGTAAATCTCCTCCGGCGAACTCGAATCGCACAGCGCCCAAAAGCCGCCCCGCTTTTCCAACTCGATGTCGATGCGCGTCTCCAGCGTCTCCGTCCCCGCCTTGCCTTCCTCATAGAGCGACAAATCGATCTTCCCATCCGGCCGCACCAAGCGCACGAAGCCCTTCGTCTTCTCCCCGGCCCGCAAGCGCCGAAATACCTGGTTCCCAAAAAGCACTCCGGAGTGCGCATTGTTGATGATCGCCTTATACCCCAGATCGGTCTTCCCATAGAGCAACAGATCCACCTCCTCCCCCTCCGCATAAACCGCCGGCACCTTGTCAAGATGACGCGAGAGGCGCCGACTCGCCACGATGCGCCTGGTTTCCTCATCGATGTGCACATGCACCACATAGGAACTCCCCACCTCCAGCTTCTCCCGCTGTTCCCGGAAAGGCAGCAGCAAATCCTTCGGCAATCCCCAGTCCAGAAAGGCACCCACCCCGGTGATCGCCAGCACCTCCAGATACCCAAACTCCCCGGGCATCACCTTCGGATGTTTGAGCGTCGCCACCGGGCGGTCCTCGGAATCACAATAAAGAAAAACCTCCACCTCCCCGCCGATCTCCCACTTCGTCGGCATCTCCCGCCGCGGCAGGAGCACCTCGCCCAGATCCCCACCCGCGTCCAAAAAGAGTCCGAATGGTTGCTCCCGAAGAATGGTCAGGGTGACCCGCTCGCCAATGTGCGCCATGCCGGAAGACTGGGGGTAATCCGACGCACACACAAAACAAACTTGTTGCGGCTCTTTCTTGCTGGGCTTCCCGCACCTTCCAATCCTAAACTCCGGACAGTGACCGATCAGGAAATCATCGCGCAGTGGCAGGCTCGGGACGCGCCTCTCCTTCCCGTCCTCCATGCCATTCACGACCGCGACGGCTATCTTTCCGACGATGCCATCCGCGCCGTCAGCAAGGGCCTCGCCATCCCCCTCGCCGAACTCTTCGGCACGGTCACCTTCTACCACCACTTTGCCCGTTCCAAACCCGGCCAATCCGCCCCCCGTGTTTGCACCGGCAACGTCTGCTGCCTCAACGGCGGACTGGAGATCCTCGAAGCCCTGAAGTCGGAAGGTGCCACCCCCATGCCCTGCTCGGGACGATGTGACGACATGGTCCCTGTCCTGCGCGGCGACCAGGTTCTCGTCGGCCCCACCGCCGACACCCTCCAACACCGCCCCACCCCCCTCCCCGCACCCAACCCCGGCGGCCTCGAGGAATGCGTCTTTCGCCACATCCGCGCCCCCCGGCGAAACACCCTCCCCGGCTACCGCGCCACCGGTGGCTACGCCGGACTCGAAAGAGCCCTCTCCTCCTCCCCCGCCGATCTCGTCGCCCTCATCACCGACTCCAAACTCGCCGGTCGGGGCGGCGCAGGCTTCCCCACCGGCCTCAAATGGAATGCCGTCGCCGAAGCCGGCGGCGATCCGAAAAGCATCGTCTGCAATGCCGACGAAGGTGAACCCGGTTGCTTCAAGGATCGCGCCATCATGGACTACGATCCGCATGCCCTCCTCGAAGGCATGCTCCTTGCCGCCTACGCCACCGGCGCGACCCGCGGCTTCATCTATCTCCGCTACGAATACCCCGAGACGGCCAAGTCCCTGCAAACGGCCATTGACGAAGCCACCACCGCCGGCTTCCTCGGCGAGAATATCCTCGGCCTCTCCGGCTTCCACTTCACCCTCCGCATCATCCGTGGTGCCGGCGCCTACATCTGCGGCGAGGAGGGCTCCCTGCTCAACAGCATGGAGGGCAAACACCCCTTCCCCCGCAACCGCCCCCCCTTCCCCGTCACCCACGGCTTTGAGGACCTCCCCACCGTCGTCAACAATGTCGAAACCCTCGCCACCGCCTCCCACATCGCCCGAAAGGGCCCCGAGTGGTATCGCGGCCTCGGCCTCGGCGAACACATCGGCACGAAGATCATCTCCCTCTCCGGCGACATCCAACGCCCCGGCAACTACGAGGTCCCCTTCGGCTTTTCCCTCCAAACCCTCCTCCACGACTGGGCCGGCGGACCTCGCCCCGGCCGCACCATCCAGGCCGTCACCATGGCCGGACTCAGCGGCGGCTTCCTCGCCGGCGAGGACCTCCAGGTCACCCTCGACGATCCCTGCATCCGCAGTAAAGGATCCTTTCTCGGCGCGGGCGGCATCATGGTCTTCGATGACAGCCGCGACATGGTCCGGGTCGCCCACGAGGCCATGGCCTTCTTCGCCCACGAGTCCTGCGGCAAATGCTTCCCCTGCCGCATCGGCACCCAACGCCTCACCGAACGCCTCAACGGCATCGGACCGAAGGAATTTCCCGCCTGGCAGGAGGAGGTCAACGACATCGGCAGTGTCATGAAGGCCACCAGCGCCTGCGGCCTCGGCATGGCCGCCCCCCTCGTCACCGAAAGCCTTCTCCGCTACTTCCCCGACGCCATCGAGCGGCACCTTTCCTCCCCCCAATAACAAATAACCTTTCTCCCATCACCTCCTCACCATGCATCAAGTAGCCGACAATACCCGCACCTGCACCATGACCCTCGACGGCGGACCCGTCACCTTCCGCGAAGGCGAAACGATCTACGAGGTCGCCGAACGCCACCGCAAGGAGGTCCCCACCCTTTGCTACGATCCCCGCCTCAAGGCCTTCGGTGCCTGCCGCCTTTGCGTGGTGGAGGTCGAAGGCATCCGCAACCCCGTCGCCTCCTGCACCTCCAAGGCCACCGAGGGCATGGTCGTGCGCACCAAGACCCCCGTCCTCGACAAACACCGCACCACCCTCCTCGAACTGGTCGCCAGCGAGAACCGCAACACCAAAGTCGACTCCCTCTCCGGCTACGCTTCCCAGGAATTCGGCAACCTCCTCGACAGGTATCCCGTCCGTGAGGGCCGCTTCGCCGGAAAAAGGAGCGGCACCTCCAACACCGACGACAAGAACCCCTTCATCCTCCGCGACTACGAAAACTGCATCTCCTGCTACCGCTGCGTCCGCGTCTGCGCCGAACAGGAGGGCGACCACGCCATCAACGTGATGAACCGCGGCTTCCACACCCAGATCATCACCGAGTTCAACAATGACCTCCGCGATTCCTCCTGCACCTTCTGCGGCCAATGCGTCGCCACCTGCCCCACCGGCGCCCTCGGCGACAAGAAGGCCCTCCGCGCCAAGGATACCCCCGGCGAAATCAAGAAGACCCGCTCCGTCTGCCCCTACTGCGGCGTCGGGTGCTCCATCGACATCCTCACCAAAGGCGATCGCGTCGTCGGCATCCACCCCGCCATGGATGGCCCCGCCAACGAGGGCGCCCTCTGCGTGAAGGGCCAATACGCCTTCGACTTTGTCCACCACCCCGACCGCCTCACCAAACCACTCATCAAACAACCCGACGGCACCTTCCGCGAAGCCGAATGGGACGAGGCCCTCCAGAAGGCTGCCGACGGCTTCCTCCAGGTCCGCGAAAAATATGGCAACCACGCCACCTACGGCATCGCTTCCGGACGCGCCCCACACGAAGCCGCCTACACGATGCAGAAGTTCATCCGCGCCACCTACGGGACGAACTACATAGACAATTGTAGCCGTGCTTGACACGCCCCCACGGTTGCCGGTCTGGCAGCCACCATCGGTCGCGGTGCCATGAGCAACCCGCTCCGCGATATGGAGCACCCCGACGTCATCTTCTGCATCGGCACCAACATGACCGAGTGCCACCCCGTCGCCGCGACCCGCCTCAAAAAGGCCATCGCCAAAGGCGCCAGGATGATCGTCGCCGACCCGCGCGAAATCCATCTCGCCAAACTGGCCGACCTCCACCTCCCCATCCGCGTCGGTTCCGACGTGGCCCTCCTCCTCGCCATGGCCCATGTCATCGCCCGGGAGGGCCTCATCGACCGCGAGTTCATGGACTCCCGCACCGCCGACGGCGAGGCCTTCCTCGCCCACGTCAAAGAGTTCACCCCCGAATGGGCCTCCGCCATCTGCGAGGTCCCCGCCGCCGACATCGAACAGGCCGCTCTCTGGTTCGGCAATGGCAGGCCTTCCGCCATCTACTACACCCTCGGCATCACCGAACACATCTGCGGCGTCGATAACGTGCAGTCCCTCTGCAACCTCGCCCTCATGACCGGCAACCTCGGCATCGAGGGCGGCGGCATCAACCCCATGCGGGGTCAGAACAACATCCAGGGCGCCGGGGACTGTGGCGCGGTCCCCAACAACTTCCCCGGCTTCCAAGCCTGCGACAACCCGGACTCTACCGCAAAATTCAGCAAAGCCTACGATATCGAAATCGAGGCAATCCGTGGCATCACCAAGGTCACCGCCCTCGATCTCTGCGGCAAGGAGAAGGGCGGCATCCACGCCATTCTCATCGATGGAGAAAACACCGTCGTCACCGATCCCGACATGAACCACTGCAGGCACGCCTTGCAGAGCCTCGACCACCTCGTCGTCATCGACCTCTTCCTCACCGAAACCGCGCAGCTTGCCGACGTCGTCTTCCCCGCCACCGGCTTCGCCGAAACCGACGGCGTGCAAACCAACACCGAACGCCGTGTCCAACGCCTCCGCGCCGCCGTTCCCGCCGTGGGCGAATCAAAACCGGATTGGTGGATCATCTCCCAGATCGCCAAACGCATGGGCACCCCCGGCTTCGATTTTGGATCCGCCAAGGACGTCTTCAACGAACTCTGCTCCCTAAGCCCGATCTACGCCGGCCTCGACTGGGACCGCATCGAGAACAGCGAATACCAATGGCCCGTCCCCCACAAGGACCACCCCGGCACCCCCCGCCTCCACGAGAAGGAATTCAAAAACGGCCGCGGCCTCTTCAAGATCATCGGCTATCGCGACCCCGCCGAAGTCATCGACAGCGACTTTCCGGTCTGGCTCACCACCGGCCGCCGCCTCCAAAGCTACCACTCCCGCACCCAGACCGGCCGCAGCGAGGGCATCGACTACCTCCTCAGCGAGGAAACCCTCGAGGTGAATCCCGACGACGCAAAGGCCTGGAGCCTCGCGGACGGCGAATTTGTCAAGATGGCCAGTCGCCGCGGCGAAATCCAGATCAAGGTCCGCGTCACCGACTGCTCCCCCAAGGGAACCGTCTTCGCCTCCTTCAGCTTCGCCAGCGTCCCCGTCAACATCCTCACCGGCAGCGGCTACGACCCCGTCACCCAAACCGCCGAACTCAAAGTCTGCCCCGTCCGCATCACCAAACTCTGACCCCGGAGTGCGGAGGCTCGACTCCGCCCGGGAGGGACGGGGCTTGACCCGCGTGGAGGCGAGGAGTGGGACCTCGGAATGACGTCGAGGCTGGGGTGATGGGGCCAAATTAATTGAGAAAGCCCTCCCCCCCCCATCCGTCCAGTCGGCCCCTTCCCTTGGCGGAGTCAAGCCTCCGCACTCCACCCCTCCCCCCCTACGGTAACCCGGATGCCCCTTCATCGGATGACTGTCATCCCGCGAGTTGAGATGCTCCATCACCACCGTCACTCCCGCCTTCTCCGCATCACCGACCACGTCCTTCCACGCCGCCACACAATCCGCCGCCGCCTTCTCCTCGTCCATCCCCTCAAAGCGCATCCCCGTGAAGGTAATGACCCGTTTCGATCCCACCTCCTTCGCCAGGGCGATCCCCTTCTTGATCCCCTCCACCACCTTCCCGCGAAACTCAAACATCTCATTTAAGCCGTCCCGACCGGAATGCCTATAGAATTCCACCCGGGCGGGCTGTCTTGACGACGCCGCCCCGGTCGATTACCAGAACCTTGTGAAAACACTGCTCGCCTCCAGCCTCCTCGGCCTTCTTGCGCTGCCGGCCTTCGCGGGCGGCTCCCTGGACACAACGGAAGTTCTCGCCCTCCTGAAGAAAAACAAACCCCTCTGGGACCATCTTGGCCCCACCCTCGACTTCGACCGCATCGCAGTGGGAGTCCGCCTCGGACGGCATTGGCCGGAACTCGGCGGGGCCCGCATCGCCCCCTATCAGATCCTCGTCAAACCCAAAGGCCCCGGGGAGTTCACCCTCGAGCTCACCGTCAATTGCGCCCAGCGCTTCCTCGACAAAAACGGCAAGGAGATCCCGCTCACCGACGGCGGAGAAGACGACCCTGTCATCGCCGCATTCTCAGTGGAGGAAACCGTCACCTCGGTCCAACTCACCCCAATCCAGCCCTGAAGCCTCCGCTTCAGGCACCCCAACCGACCCAACCTTACGGCTGCGGCAGGAGGATCGTCTTCACGTAGTTGAAGGTGTTGCCCGCAATGAGCTTCTCCTTCGCGGTGCCGGCGATCCCGGTGCTCCGCAAGCGGGACATCGCCCCATCGGTGATCACGCTGACGCTGATATCCACCGCCACGATTCGTCCGCGACCATAGTCATCCGCGGGGTTGCCATCGACTTCGATGCCGCTGCCCTTCAGGGAAAAATTCTTCACCACGTCGCCCGAGCCTGTCGAAATGACCGGCACCCGCTGCTGCTTGGTCTCCAAGCGACCACCGGCGACGGCCTCCGAATACTCCACCAGGAACACCACGCTCATCTCATAAATGTTCTCGCAAAGAAAGTTGTTGGTCCGGTCCGTCTCCCCGGGCAGACGGTCAAACTCGGCCTTCAAATCCTCCTTCGCCAGAAGCTTTTCAAAGGTCTCGTCAGGATTGACGAGCCTCCGATACAACGCGAACACCGGCTGATTCTCCTCGTCCTCCGCCGTGGAACCCGTGATGGGATTCTTGAAGAACAACTCGTAACCCACCGCCGAAACATCACCACCCAAATCCTGGTTGCCACCGATGTCCCCGTTGTAACGATCTGTGGCCGCAGTGAAAAAGATCAGGCGCGCCGCATTCGGACTCGGATTGTTGGCAGGACCAAGGTCGTTGTCCTTCGACTCCACATCAAGCCATTCAAAATTGTTCCCCGACCGCACCACCATCGACTCAAAGTCCCGGCTGAATTGATCAAGTGCCGACTTGGCCTGACGTGCCGCACGGACCTTGTTCCGACTGATCCGCCATCCGTCCAGCGCCACTCCGGTCACGGTCACCAGGAGGGTCAGAATGATCGCGGTGATGCCCATCGCCACCAGAAGTTCGGCGAGGGTGAAGCCGCGTCCGCGGCGGAAGATTGGTTGATTCAAGGTCATGGTTGTGGGGAGTGGAAGCTTAGCGGCGCACGGCCAGATTGCGGGAAAAGAGTGGCTGACCCAGCACTTCCTTGTCGGTCGGGTCGAATCTCTCGACATACTGGAATGTATTGCTGCGCAACAGATAAACCTGCGCGTTGTAGGCGATCACCGCCTCCGGATAGCGGGCGGAATCCAAGGCTCCCCCAACCCCACCGTGGGGGTCCACGATCTGGCCGGGCGTTCCAAGGGTCAGACTGCCGTTGTCGAACACCAACTGCGTGGCCTTCACAAAATAAATCGGCCCAACCACGGACTCCAGATCGTCTTTCAGTTCGGCATCTCCAATCCGGCGCACCGAAGGCTGCAGGATGAATTCCTTTCCGGGCTCACCCGCCACACCGGTGTAGGGCTCCATCGTGCCATCCGATCGCATCTCGGTCGGATCACCCTTGTAGTTGTAGAGAAAGACGGCGCTGGGATTCACATCCTTGCCGGAATCCTGAATCCAAGCAAAGGCCTTGTCGAAGGCCGTGTCGAAATTCTTGTCGCTCTCTGGCCGGAGCACCTGCAACTCACGCTCCAGCGCACTGGCCAGGCGGTCCGCTTCCTGAATGCTGATCGCCTTCCGAATGCCCTGCGTGGCCGGTCCAAAGACGGCCAGAAAAGTGGTGAGGAGAATGGCGACGATGCCGATCGCGATCACGCTCTCCATGAGCGTGAATCCTTTGGGATGGGTTTGCTTGTTCATCAATGGGAAGGCGTTAGTTGGAAGGGGTGATGTGTTCTGGATTGCGGAAAAGCGAACTGCGGCCGCTGCGCCACACCACGAATCCGGCGCGGTTGTTTCCCTGCACCTTGGGCTCGACGGCACTCGGAGGCAGCACCCCGCCCGCCACCACAAAGGCAGCTCCAGGCAGCGACGCGTCATTGCCGGAGTCCACACAGAGACCCTCCGCATTAAACTCATAGTAGTAACAAGCCTTGGGGCTCGCCTTGTCGCCGGGCAACGCAATGGTCATCTCCCCGTAGGTCCCGATGTCAGGCACACTGCTGGTCGCCGTCTGCACCCCAACCACGTCGAAATACACGCCGGAAGGAAGGGTCGTGCCGCGCGAAATGATCTCCCAGGACCCCTCCACCTCCACCGCCACCGCAAGGTAACGCAAATAACGGGCCCGCTGGTCCTCGGCGGGATCATTATGAATCAACACCCGCGCCCGGGCTCCATGACCCACTGCCGCACTCCGCGCTTCGTCAAAAATCGCCTCGGAGACCGTCAGGGCCGTGCTCGTGGCCTGACCTTGGTCCATCTTCTTTATGCCAACCGCCGCCACCGACATTAGAATCGCGATCACCGCAATGACCGCCAAGATCTCCACCATCGTAAATCCTTGGCGCAGACCGATCCTCATCGATCGGGTTTCTCGAAGTCTTGTGTTCATAGGCCTAAAGTTCTTCTAAACGTAGGAGATCCATCCGTCAAAGCAAGGATTTGTATCGACAATGTATTCATTTCTGGAATTGCCCCTTTTTCGGGCCATTCATCCAAGTCCAGGCACTCTCCACCATCTCCCGGACATCCTTTTTCCCGGCTTCCCAGCCCAAAATCTCCTTCGCCCGGGACGGATCGGCCACCAGCCGCGCCGGATCCCCCTCCCGCCGCTCCCCACACTCCACCGGCACTTTCCTTCCGGTGACCTCCTCCACCGCATCAATGATCTCCCGCACCGAAACCCCCACCCCCGTCCCAAGGTTGCAGGCCACGCTCTCCCCACCCCCCAACAGGTGATCCAGAGCCAGCGCATGCGCCCGCGCCAAATCGTTCACATGGATGTAATCCCGAATGCAGGTCCCGTCGGGCGTGTCGTAGTCCGTCCCAAACACCGTGATCTTGTCCGCCTCTCCCGTCAGGGTCAGCAGGACCCGTGGGATGAGGTGGGTCTCCGGCTCATGGTCCTCGCCGATCAACCCGTCACCAGACGATCCACTCGCATTGAAATAGCGCAAACACACACTCCGCAAACCCCAGGCCGTCCCGCAGTCCCCCAGGATCTGCTCCAGCATCAACTTGCTCCAACCATACGGATTGACCGGCTGCAACGGATGGGACTCCACCAGCGGGATGGCCTCCGGCTCGCCGTAAACCGCCGCCGTGGATGACAGCACGAAGACCTTGCACCCGTGCCGCTGCATCGCCGCCAACAACACCAGCGGCCGCGCCGTGTTGTTGGCGTAATACTTCAACGGATCGCGAACCGATTCCCCCACGTTGATAAAGGCCGCAAAATGCACCACCGCCCCGATCTCATATTCCGAAAACACGCGCTCCACCACCGCCGGATCCCCCAGATCCCCTTCCACCACCGTAATCCCTTCGTCCAGAATCGCCTCATGATGCCCATGGACGAAATTGTCCAATACCACCAGCTTCCGCCCCTCCGCGGCCAAATGGCGGAGGGTGTGGGAGCCGATGTAGCCGGCCCCTCCCGAGACTAAAATTGCTGGTTCCTCCATGATTTCGCCCCGCGAAAGAACACGGGGCCAAGACCCCTGTCAATGCGCGACCCCCCGCTGGAATTTTCCGTGAATAGAACGCCCCGGCCTCCGGTCTCACAAACCATGAAAACATCTTCCGGAGGCCTCCTGCCGCTCCTCGTCGCCCTCTTGGCCCTGCCCCTCCTCCTCCTTTCCTGCAGCCCCTACGACACCGCCTACTACGGCAGCGGCTACTCCACCGGCTACGCCAGCACCGGCTACTACGGCAGCACCGGCTACTATGGAGGCTCCCAGCGCTACGTTGCCTCCCGCTGCTCCCGTTGCGGATACAACCCCTGCCGCTGCAGCCGCGGCCACAGCTACGCGGTCACCCGCTGCTCCCGCTGCCACTACAGCCCCTGCCGCTGCAATCAGAGCCGCAGCCACTATACCTCGAACCGCTACAGCACGGGTCACAACAACGCATACAACTACCGCCCCAGCCACAACAGCTATCGTCCCAGCAACAACAGCTATCGTCCGAGCAGTAATCACTCCAGCAATCACAACAACGGATCCTCCGGCAACTACCGTGGCGACAACGGCCAACGCTCCCAGCCCAGCAGCAACCAACGTTCCCAACCCAGAAGCAACCAGCGTCCATCGCGCCCCTCCAGCAATCCCTACACCACCGTCAGCCAGCGCCACGATCAGAACAGGAGCAGCTCCGGCTACTCCGGTGGTAGCCGCGGCTCCCAATCGGGCGCTGCCCGTCCCTCTTCCTCCAGCCGGCCCCAGCCCTCCAACAACAAGGACTCTTCCTCCCGATCACGCGGCTCCTCAAAAGGCGGCGGCGGCTCCAAGGACAAGCGGGGCTAACGGACGGTAGGACGGTCACTCCGTGCCGTCCGGCCGGTTCGACCTGGCGACGTGCTCTCCCGCCTTCGCAATCCCCTCATACCCAAGGGAGCGGCTGCGTCCCGCTGCCGTCAACGTCACCACCGACCTTGGAATCCACCGGATCCCCACCTCACGCCGCCAACCCCTCGCGCCGCCAACCCCTCACGCCGCCAACCCCTCACGCCGCCAACCCCTCGCGCCGCTGCCGCTGCCGCTGCAATTGCTCCAACGTCACCGGACGCCGCAGCAGACGCCTCACATACAGCCACCCCATCAACCCACCACCCAGGTGGTAAATGTGGCCCATCGTGAAAATCCCGCCCTGACCCATCGCCACCAGCCAATTCCCCACCACACTGAACCCCGGCACGCCCAGCCCCGGCGTCAGCAGAAACAACAGCAGCGACGCCAACAACAAGCCGCGCCCCAGGTTCTTCCCGCTCACCGGCACCGGCCACATCCGGGAATCCGGCGAAAGCGTGGTCAGCGCCAACAGCAACGCCATCGCCCCCGCCGATGCACCCACCAGCGGCGCGTTCCGGATCTCCTCCACTCCCGCCCCCATCGGCTGCACCGGATGAAACAATAAATGCAGAACCGAACCCACCAACACTCCTCCCCAAAACACCTTCGCAAATCCACGCCCCCCAAGAATGTGATAGACGCGCCCCCCAACCAGATACACCACCAGCACATTGGCCGTCAGATGGAACCAATTCCCATGCATCAGCGCATGCGTCCCCAACTGCCACACCCGCCCCCCCAACAGCCCCTCCCGCGCCAACCCGAACTGCTCATACACCGGCATCGCGGCGGGAAACCCGCCCAACTTCGCCATCACCCCCTGCACCACCACCATCACCACACAGGTCACCGTCAACACATCCCAGCCTGGCCGATGCAGGCGGATCCGGGGAAACAAGTTCGCGGGGTGCACGGAAATTTACTCTACAGGGGGTCTTTCGAATCAGGAATCAGAAAACTCAGACAATCCTCCGCCCCAATTGCTCAATATCCGCTTAAATTCATCCCAAACGTCCCGAAAAGAGCCACTCTCAGCTCTCCCCCCGGGCCCGCGGCTCGCCCGTCACCCGGTCCGTTCCCGGACTGGTCACAAACGGCCCCCCCTCCAGCGGAGCCACCCCCGTAAAGGCCACATCCGGCATCTCACTCGGCTTCCCGGCCAGCGGAAATTCCTTCCGCAACGGATGAAACGGATAGCCCTCCCACATCAGAATCCGCCTGAGATCCGGATGATTCGCAAAGCGGATCCCCATCATGTCGTACACCTCGCGCTCATGCCAGTCGGCCGTCGCCCAGAGATCCGACACCGTCGGCACCTCCTCGTCCTCCGACACCGCCGCACGAATCCGCAAATGCCGCGAGTCGTCCAGCGAAGCCATCTCGTAAACCATTTCAAAGCGCGGCTCCTCTCCCATGTGATCGAGGCTCGAGACGTCGAGCAACAACTCATAGCCGAGCTTGCCCGCACAATGCTCCATCACCCCGCGCAACGTCTCCAAGCCCACCACCACGGTGTGCTCACCACGAAATTCCACGGTCTCCTCGATCTTCTCGCCGAAGAGGGCCTGCAAGGCTTTCACATCATCCGCACTCATCACGTCAAACTCCCATCTCCTCGATATCGGCCATCTCCCGCGCGATCGGCGTCTCACCCTCGATCTTCTGCTGCAGCTTCATCAGCCCCTCGATCAAGGCCTCCGGCCGCGGAGGACATCCGGAAATGTAAACGTCCACCGGAATCAACTGATCGATCCCCTGCAACACCGCATAGCTGCGATACATCCCTCCGCTCGAAGCACAGGCCCCCATCGCGATACACCATTTCGGCTCGGGCATCTGTTCCCAGATCCGCCGCACCGCCAAAGCCATCTTGTAGGTCACCGTCCCCGCCACGATCATCACATCCGCCTGCCGCGGCGAAAAACGCATCACCTCCGCCCCAAAGCGCGAAATGTCGAACCGCGACGAGGCCGTCGCCATCAGCTCGATCGCACAACACGCCAACCCCATCGGCATCGGCCAGAGCGAGTTCTTCCGCATCCAGTTGATGGAGGCATCCAAACGCGTGATGATCACATTCCCCTCGATCTTGGAATCGTAGGCGGCATGGACTTGGGCAGGATCGGCGTTGACCACGCCCGGAATCTACCCCGCCCCGCCCCACACTCAAGCCCCCTTGTGAAAATTTTCACAAGCAGCCCTCCCTGCTCATTTCCTGCTATTTGGTGGCTTTCCCCTCCGCGATTTCCCCCCTACAACCCTCCCTGAACGGCCGCCATCGCCAGCCCCGCCCACCAGCACGCCATGTCCGACTCCAAGACCACTGCCTCCCTCGGCTGCGGGAGCATCGTCCTCATCGCCATCCTCTTCATGATCTTCGGCAGCAGCCAGGGTCATGGAGACATGGAGCGGGAACTCACCAAACTCCGCCGGGAGGTCGGCGTCCTCCAGGACACCGTCGATGCCCTCCGCGACTCCGAAGCCGTCAACCTCAGCCCCGAGGAACTCCAGCAGATCCTCGCCAAGACCATCAGCGACTCGGAACGGAAGCGCGTCCGCGAACTCCTCCCCAAATACCGCGCCATCTATGCCAAGTTTCTCTCCGAGGATCCTTTCCATGCCGGCGACCCCGAAACCATGGAGGAACTTCTCGCCCCGATGCGCGAAATCATTGAAGGCATCTCCGCGGAGAAACCGTAACTGCCCTAGCGGCGACACTTCAACCCACGCCACCAACCAAACTCCATCCCACCATGCTCCACCGAATCCTCCTCGCCTCCCTCCTCTCCCTCGCCCCCCTCGCCGCGGCCCCCACTCCCGATCACAAGGTCACCTTCAAGACCGTCGGCGACGTCACCCTCCAACTCCACGTCTTCAACCCGGAGAACCACAAAGCCACCGACAAAACACCCGCCATCGTCTTCTTCTTCGGCGGCGGTTGGGTCGGCGGAAGCCCCTCCCAATTCTATCCCCACTGTAAACACCTCGCCGAGAAAGGCATGGTCGCCATCTCCGCCGAATACCGCGTCAAAAAACCTCACGGCACCTCCCCCATCGAATGCGTCAAAGACGGCAAGTCCGCCATCCGCTGGGTCCGCCAACACGCCGCCGAACTCGGCGTCGATCCCAACAAGATCGCCGCCGGTGGTGGTTCCGCCGGTGGCCATGTCAAAAGGCCGGCTCCCGCTGCGACCTCCACCTCTACGAGGGCCAGTCCCACGGCTTCTTCAATCAGTCCAAAGCCAAAGGCCTCTATTACGAAAAAACCGTCGCCGAAATGGACAAGTTCCTCCAGTCCCTCGACTACATAAGGTAGGGGACGGTCGCTCTCCCGCGGCTGCGGGATCCGGCGGCTCCATGCCACCTCACCCCCTCCCACTCGTCATCCCTGCCACTCCCACCTACCCTTCCGGCTACCCCACTCCCCACTCCCCACTCCCCAATAACCAATAACCACTCCCCCAACTCTCCCCCCATGCTCTACTTCGCCCAAGGCTCTCCCACCACCAATCTCAGCAACGACGACCTCCGCGCCGCCCTCACCTCCGTCCTCGACCAACTCGGGCACAAGGAACGCGTCCTCGCCCTCCCCCCCGACTTCACCCGCTTCCACAGCCGCGCCGGGGCCCTCACCTGCATGACCCACGACTACTACGGCAAGGCCCTCGTCGATGTCATGCCCGCCCTCGGCACCCACGTCCCCATGCCGCCGGACCAACTCGATAAGATGTTCCCCGGACTCCCCCACCACCTCATCCGCCCCCACCGCTGGCGCGAGGATGTCGTCACGGTCGGCACGGTCCCCGCCGCGTTCGTCGCCGAGGTCACCGAAGGCATCTACACCAAGGAATGGCCCGCCCAGATGAACAAGCTCGTCTGGGAAGGCGGCCACGATCTCATCCTCTCCATCGGCCAGGTCGTCCCCCACGAGGTCATCGGCATGGCCAACTACAACAAGAACGTCTTCGTCGGCACCGGCGGCGTGGAAGGCATCAACGAAAGCCACTTCATCGGCGCCGCCTACGGCATGGAGCGCATGATGGGCCGCGCCGACACCCCCCTGCGCCGCATCCTCAACTACGCCCAGGACCACTTCTGCCAGCACCTCCCCCTCCTCTACGTCCTCACCGTGGTCGGACCCGAAGCCGATGGCACCCTCGTCACCCGCGGCCTCTACATCGGCGACGACCACGCCACCTTCGAACTGGCCTGCGAACTCTCCGTCGCCGTCAACTTCAACCAACTCGACGAGGAACCCGCCAAGATGGTCATCTACCTCGACCCCGAGGAATTCCACAGCACCTGGCTCGGCAACAAGGCCATCTACCGCACCCGCATGGCCGTCGCCGACGAGGGCGAACTCATCATCCTCGCCCCCGAGGTCAACATGTTCGGCGAGGATCCCGAGATCGACCGCCTCATCCGAAAGTTCGGCTACCGCACCACCCCCGAGGTCATGCAGTTCGTCGAGGAAAACGAAGACCTCCGCCACAACCTCTCCGCCGCCGCCCACCTCATCCACGGTTCCTCCGAAGACCGCTTCAAAGTCACCTACTGCCCCGGCCACCTCACCCGCAAGGAAATCGAAGGCGTCGGCTACCACTACGCCGACCTCAACGAAATGACCCAACGCTACAACCCTGCCGCCCTCAACGACGGCTGGAACACCACCCCTGACGGCGAACGCTTCTACTACATCTCCAACCCCGCCCTCGGCCTCTGGGCCGCCAAAAGCCGCCTCCAATAAGGAGAGTGGGTTTGTAACCCACCCCCCAACCCCGACTCCGGCCTCCGGCCTCCAGAATCCCACTCTTCCTCCCGGAAGGGGACCGGGAAAAATACCATGGCTTCAGCCATGGTATTCCCGCCCCCCAAACGGTCCCACCCTGACGGGGTGGCGGCAACCCCCGTTCCTCCCTCTCTTTCTCTCCGCCGCAAAACACCACCACCCCCCGACCATCCCATTCCAGCGGGTTACAAACCCGCTCTCCATATTCACCCCACCCTTGCCAAAAACTCCACATTCCCATCCGTCCCCGTGATCGGCGACACCATCACCCCGCGCCATTCCCTCCCCGCCTCCGCCACAAACTGCCGGATCTTCTCCACCGCCTTCTCGTGCAACGCCGCCTCCCGCACGATCCCACCCTTCCCCACCTCGCCCTTCGACAACTCGAACTGCGGCTTGATCAAACACACCACCTCCCCCCCTTCCTCCAGCACCCCAAACACCGCCGGCAACACCTTCGTCAGCGAAATAAACGACAAATCCATCACCGCCAAACGCACCCGCTCCCCGAGATCCGCTTCCGTGAGATGCCGTGCATTAAACTGCTCGCGCGACACCACCCGCTCATCCGATCGAATCTTCCACGCCAGTTGATTCGTCCCCACATCAATCGCATGCACCCGCGCCGCCCCGCGCTGCAACAGACAATCCGTGAACCCACCCGTCGAGGCCCCCACATCCAGACAAACCCACCCCGTCGGATCGATCCCGAACTCCTCCAGCGCCCCCTCCATCTTGAACCCACCCCGCCCCACATACTTCGGCCGCTCCAGGACCTGCAAATCCGCGTCCGTTGCCACCTTCACGCTTGGCTTCGCCACCCGCTCGGTGCCGTTCATCACCTCCCCGGCCATGATGAGGCGCTTGGCCTGCTCCCGCGAATCACACAGCCCTCGCGCCACCAACAACACATCCACCCGTTCCGTCTTTGCCATCGAATTTCAGCGTTTGTCCACCAGGTTCGAATCATTGACCGCGTCAATAAACTGCCGCAGCCGCCCGAAGTCCCGCCGCCGATGACGAAACACAATCCGGCCCAGTGACCTCAGCTCGGGCTCATCACTCTCCTCCTCCAGCGGTCCCCGCTGCACGATCTTGCCCGACTTCACGATGTCCGAAAAATTCTCATTCAGTTCCGCCATCCTCTCCTCCGTCACCTTTCCCGAAGTCCGCACAACAATCTTGTCCCCCACATAGCGATAGGAATGGAAGACCTTGTAGAACCCCGTGATCTCCGCCACGGCCTCCTCGATGTCGTCGGTCACCTTGAAGAGCGCGAAGTCACTCTCCGAAATCAGCCCCAACCGCGCGAGGTGCTCCCGCACGAACTGCGCCCAGAACTTCCAATACTTCCCGCCCTTCGCATCCACACACACCACCGGATAAATCGAGGCCTTCCCGGTCTGAATCAGGGTCAGCGCCTCGAACATCTCGTCCATCGTCCCGAACCCGCCCGGGAAGCCCACCGCCGCATCCGCCTCCTTCACGAAGGACAGCTTCCGCGTGAAGAAATAGTTGAAGTTCACCAGCTTCGGATCGCCCGCGATAAATTCATTCGCCGACGACTCGAAGGGCAGGGTGATGTTCAACCCGAAACTGTCCTCCCGGCCCGCCCCCTCGTTCCCCGCCGCCATGATCCCCGGCCCCGCTCCCGTGATGGTCATGAAGCCCTCCTCCCGCATCCGATGCGCAAAGGCCACCGCCGCCTGATACTCCGCATCCTCCGGCTTGGTCCTCGCCGAACCGAACACCGCCACCTTCCGGCAGTCCCGATACGGATGAAACACCTCCTGCGCCTCCCGCATCTCCTTCAGGGCCCGGTTGATCAGCTTGAACTCCCCGTTCGTCACCGCCCCCCGCGAAATGCGCACCGCCGAGATGATCATTTCCGCCAGCAAACAGGGCTCGCCCACCCCGGAAATCTCATTCGCCAACGCCATGATCTGGTCGTCCAAACGCTTCTCCCCGGTCGATCCCACATAGGCGCAGGACATCGCCGGAATCATCCCTCCCGTGAAATCGCGCTCCTGGGGCACCTTTGTGGGCTTCACTTGCTGACTCATACCCCCGAGTATCGCCCAAGTTGTTAGGATGGCAATCCGAAGCACCGTTTCCCAAACCGCCAGCTCCGGACAACCCCGAAAAATCATTCCTCCCTCCCAATTCCGTGAAATCACCGAAATCACCGAGATCGGCGAGGTCAGCGGTCAAAATCACCCTCTTCCCCCGATCACCAATAACTGATAACCCCTCCCGCTTTCCCACTTGAATCCCGCCGCCTCCCCCACCACCTTCGCCCCGTGTCCCGCCCCAATACAGACGACCTCCGCATCGCCGGCATCAATCCCCTGATCTCCCCTGCCGTCCTCTCCTACTACCTCCCCATCACCGACACCGCCGCCGATCTCGTCTCCACCACCCGGCAGGCCGCCGAAGACATCCTCCTCGGAAAGGACGACCGCCTCCTCGTTGTGGTCGGCCCCTGCTCCATCCACGATCCCGAGGCCGCCCTCGACTACGGCAAACTCCTCAAGACCGCCGCCGACCAACACAAGGACGACCTCCTCGTCATCATGCGCGTCTACTTCGAGAAACCCCGCACCACCGTCGGCTGGAAGGGCCTCATCAACGACCCCCACCTCGACAATTCCTTCGATATCAACCGCGGCCTCCGCGTGGCCCGCGAACTCCTCCTCAAACTCGCCGACCTCGGCATGCCCGCCGGCACCGAGTTCCTCGACACCATCTCCCCCCAATACATCGCCGACCTCATCACCTGGGGCGCCATCGGGGCCCGCACCACCGAGTCCCAGATCCACCGCGAACTCGCCTCCGGTCTCTCCATGCCCGTCGGCTTCAAAAACGGCACCGGCGGCTCCATCCAGATCGCCCTCGACGCCATCGGAGCCTCCCGCAGCTCCCACCACTTCCTTTCCGTCACCAAACAGGGCGTCTCCGCCATCGTCACCACCTCCGGCAACCCCGCCTCCCACCTCATCCTCCGCGGCAGCGGCAAGGGCCCCAACTACGACGCGGACAGTATCGCCGAGGTCACCGCGGCCCTCACCAAGCACAATCTCCCCACCCAGATCATGATCGATTGCTCCCACGGCAACTCCAGCAAGGACCACCGCAACCAACCGCTCGTCGCCACCGACCTCTGCGGCCAGATCGCCGCCGGCAACAAGGACATCGCCGCCGTCATGATCGAGTCCAACCTCGTCGAAGGAAATCAGAAGCTCGACGCCGATCTCACCAAGCTCACCCGCGGCCAATCCGTCACCGACGCCTGCATCGACTGGCCCGCCACCGAACAAGTCCTCGCCGACCTCGCCACCGCCATCCAACAACGCCGCGCCCAAGTGGCGTGACCGTCCCGGTCGCAAGCCTTCCCGCGTAGCGGCGCCTCTGCGAGGCGTCGGCGGTTCCACCCACCGCCCCTCCCACGCCCCTCACTCACCCGCGTACACCGCCGCGCCTCACCCGTGGCGTGACCGTCCCGGTCGCAAGCCCTCCCGCGTAGCGGCGCCTCTGCGAGGCGTCGGCGGTTCCACCCACCGCCCCTCCCACGCCCCTCCCTCACCCGCGTACACCGCCGCGCCTCACCCGTGGCGTGACCGTCCCGGTCGCAAGCCCTCCCGCGTAGCGGCGCCTCTGCGAGGCGTCGGCGGTTCCACCCACCGCCCC
>Ga0105052_10002694_pt1 | contig 21431 bp, 22 predicted proteins | sample FRY03_FD_78094 | JGI IMG/M metagenome (GOLD analysis project Ga0105052, IMG submission 78094) | Freshwater microbial communities from Lake Fryxell liftoff mats and glacier meltwater in Antarctica - FRY-03 | ecosystem: Environmental > Aquatic > Freshwater > Ice > Glacier meltwater ... | reverse complement strand
TTGCATTATGGAAGGCTTAGCACCGGTGTTAAGCTAGTTGAAGGGATGATTTTTACTATAGAACCCATGATTAACGCGGGTAGACGTGAGATTAAGCATATGCCAGATGGCTGGACTGTAGTGACAAAAGACCGCAGTTTATCAGCGCAATGGGAGCATACTATACTGGTCACTAGCACTGGTTTTGAGGTACTTACCGTTTCTAAAGGCACACCTGCGATACCTGAAAATCTTGAATCACTTTAATTTTACGCTTTAATGAATGGCTATTAATCAACACTGGATGAATGACTAAGCAATGTCAACGGAGCAAATTAAAACTTGGCGCACTGAACTAAAAGCACAACAAGCGCTGCTTGAACAAGAGTTTTTAAAGAAAACCAATCCAGCGAGCTTGTTAAAAAAACATACCCGACTCATCGACAAATTAATGAGCAAAGTTTGGCAATACAATGTATTAAATAACGAAATAACATTGATTGCAGTTGGTGGTTACGGCAGAGAAGAACTATTCCCTTTCTCCGATATTGATTTGCTTATCTTGATGCCAGACAATGCATCCGATACGCAAAACAAGAAAATTGAAGCGCTAATAGGTGAGTTGTGGGACTTAGGTCTGAATATCGGCCAAAGCGTTCGTACACTTCAAGAATGCATCACCGAGGCGGCAGATGATGCAACCATCCAAACAAACTTACTAGAATCGCGCCTTATTTGTGGCAGCAAAGTAGTTTACACGCAATTTTTTATTGAAATAAAGCAACAACTTAACGCTACTGCATTTCTAGATGCCAAAATAGCTGAGCAAAATAAACGCCATGCAAAGTTTAATGATTCTGGCTACAGTTTAGAGCCTAATATTAAAGAAAGTCCTGGCGGTTTACGCGATATACACACCATTTTATGGTTAGCAAAAAGTCAAGGTTTAGGTAATACTTGGCTGGAATTGGCTAGAAATGGCATCATTAGTCAATCAGAACTGAATGAAATCAAACGCCATGAGCGTAACTTAAATACCTTACGTATTCGATTGCATTACTTGGCAAAGCGTCGAGAAGATAGACTTTTATTTGACTTTCAGAATGAGCTGGCAGCCAATTTAGGCTTGGTGAATACAACAAGCAAGCGTGCTAGCGAACAGCTAATGCAAAGCTACTATCGCAGCGTTCGCTATATCAATCTCATTAATGAGATTTTGCTGAAATCATTTGCTATCTCCAATGTTTCTAGCGAACCAAATATCGCGATCAATGCGCGTTTTAGCGCACAAAATAAATGGCTAGAAGCTAACTCACCCGATTTGTTTCAAAATCAACCCAATGCTATTTTGGAGTGCTTTTTGTTACTACAACAGCATCCAGAGCTTGAGGGTTTTAGTCCTTCATTATTGCGTCAATTGCAAGATGCGACCAAGTTGATTAGCAAAGAGTTTCGTGAGTCTAGTGAGCATCAGCAATTATTTTTAACCATATTGAAACAACAATACGGCGTCCATCAAAGCATGCGTCGCATGAATCGATACGGCATATTGGGTAAATATATCCCTGCTTTTGGCAAAATCATTGGACAAATGCAGCATGATTTATTTCACGTTTACACCGTTGATGAACATACGCTAAAACTGCTGGCGAATTTACGTCGCTTTAGTAAACCCATGTTAGAGCATGAATTTCCATTGTGTAGCCAGTTATTTGCAGAGTTTAAACAGCCCTATTTACTTTATTTAGCGGCTATTTTTCATGATATTGCAAAAGGCCGTGGCGGCGACCATTCAGAGCTTGGTAAAAAAGACGCAAAACGCTTCTGCGAACTGCACCAATTGCCAGAAGAAGATACCAATTTAGTGGTTTGGTTAGTAGAAAAGCATTTGCAATTATCAAAAGTCGCTCAAAAATCCGACTTATCAGATCCTGCAATCATTGAGCAGTTTGCAAAAATGGTCAAGAACCAAACTTGCTTAACTGCGTTATATCTAATAACGGTCGCCGATGTCCGCGCAACGAGTCCTATTGTATGGAACGCATGGAAAGCAAAGTTGCTTGAGAATTTATTTTTAGAAACGCGTCAAGTACTTAATGATCCTTCATTTAGTGTCAAAAATGCCATTTCAGATCGTCAAGAAAAAGCCAGAAGCAAACTTAACAACTATGGTTTATCACCTAAAGCATACGAAACATTTTGGAACAATGTTGGCGAGCCTTATTTCTCACGTTTTAATAGCAATGAAATTTCATGGCAAACCAGACTGCTGCTGCCACACGTGTTTACCGAAAAGCCGATTGTACGCGCACATTTAAGCCGTGAGGGAGATGGTATTGAGGTAATGATATACACCCGCGCCAATCAAGAATTATTTGCACGTATCTGCAACTTCTTCGATCGCATTGGCTATAGCATTGGCCAAGCGAAGATTTATACAACCCATCATAATTACGCGCTCAATACCTTTCTGGTTTTAGACGAATCAACCACGCAAATCAGCTATACAGGATTGATCAAACATATTGAAGAAAACTTACGTGACAAGATTTTAACAAAATCGCCAATAGAAGATCCGATACAAGGCCGCTTGAATCGACAAGTTAAACATATGCCGATAACCACCCAAGTGGTGTTTGAAACCGCACCAGATTGTAGTTTTCAGATGCTTGACATTATCGCTGGCGACCAACCTGGCTTGTTGGCGAGCATTGCTTTTGTACTGATCGAGCATCACATTAAAGTGCATAATGCAAAGATCAACACCTTAGGAAATCGTGCTGAAGATACATTCTTAATTTCAGATAATGATAACAACGCGCTCAGTAGCGCAAAATTACAGGCGTTAAAAACAGCTTTGTTAGCAGCGATTTAAATGTAGGGTGCTTTTAAAATTTAGCTTTTAAGGATGTAAAGTAAAAAAACAAAAAAGCCTAGCAAACACTAGGCTTTTAAAATTTTAAAACAAAACTCGATTAAGAATGTTTGTAATGTTTTTTAAGTTGTTTTACTACTTCCCAGTTAGATTTTAAACCTTTAGGGAAAACAACTAAGTCGCCAGCTTTGACAACGACTTTTTCACCGCCTTCAGGATAAACATGAAACTCGCCTTCTAGTACATAAGCAGTTTCAGTCATGCCAAAATCCAGCGGAAATTTTGAAGGTGCACAATCCCAAATAGACCAGCTAGTAACGCCTAACTCTTTTAATTTTTCTTCTGATGGATTGTGATCGATAACAATTTGGCTCATATTAAATCCTTAAATAAATATCTATAAAAATGCCGCTTATTAGCGGCATTCAAAAAAACTGGCGGAAGAGGTGAGATTCGAACTCACGGTGGGCGTGAACCCACGACAGTTTTCAAGACTGTAGCATTAAACCGCTCTGCCACTCTTCCTAACGAAGGCGAGATTATACCAAAGAATTGCATTTATGGAAGGTGCTGTTCAGGAAAAATTACCTCAACATACCCAAAAGTTGTTAAATCAGTCATCCTGAGCGGATAAAGTATGCCATCAAGATGATCGCATTCATGTTGCACCACTCTTGCGTGAAAGTCACTCACCGTTCTGTCTATCGCATTGCCATACGGATCAAAGCCTGAATAATGCAATTGGGTGTAGCGTGGAACGACCCCGCGCAAGCCAGGAACCGACAAACATCCTTCCCAACCGTCTGCTTGCTCATCACCGATGAAAGTTAGTCGCGGGTTAATTAACACGGTATAAGGAACTTCATCAGCATCTGGATAACGTGGATTTTCAGTAGTATCGCCTGCTTTTTTACCAAAAATCACCACACGCAAACTAACGCCAATTTCCGGCGCAGCAAGTCCAGCACCATGCATATCATGCATTGTGTCTTCCATGTCTTTAATCAAAGCATGTAGTTCAGGCGTATCAAATACGCTTACTTCGTGTGCTCTTTGCAATAACAAAGGCTCGCCCATCAGTAAAACCTGACAAATCGTCATTTGTCAGCCTGTTTATGTAGTTTGACAGCCTCACCAATCAATTGGCGTACTTTGTCCATTGTCGCAGCCAAGCGCTCCATCATCATTTCATAGTGAATCATATCTGTACTTTCGCCTCTGCCAGCAGCATGATTAGCCACTGGACAAATCGCCGCATAATGTATATCAAGCTCTCTAGCTAATGCTGCTTCAGGCATCCCTGTCATTCCAACCAAATCAGCACCATCTCGCTCAAATCGAACAATTTCCGCCGCAGTTTCTAATCTTGGGCCTTGCGTGCAGGCGTAAACACCTCCATCGTGAATGGGTTGTTGAATATTAAGGGCGGCTTGTTTGCAAACATTGCGTAGAGACTCCGCATAAGGTCGAGTGAAATCAATATGCCCAACTGGCCGCTCTATACCATCGCAATAAGAGTTTTCGCGACCGTGCGTATAATCAATAACTTGGTTAGGTATCACAATATCGCCAGGCAACATAGCGGTATCAATACTACCAACCGTTGCTACCGCCAATAAACAAGTGACACCGACCGAATGTAATGCCCAAATATTAGCGCGATAATTAATTGCATGGGGCGGAATCGTGTGCCCACCACCATGACGCGCTAGAAAGACGACGTCATGCCCACCTATTTTGCCAAAAACAAGTGGTTGTGAAGCGTCGCCATAAGGCGTGCGGACAATTTGACGTCTGACTACTTCTAAATTAGCAAGCTGTGTTAGCCCCGTTCCACCGATAATACCAATCATAGTAACCCTTTACATATTTTGTTTATTCTATCGCTTGCCACCGCTGTAGCATAGTCCTACTCTCATCGTTATATTCTATGGCATACTTCACCCATGAGCAGTCATCATTCCACATTACTTTCAGCCAATCGTACAGCGCATGCCCGCCAGCACTATGAAAATTTTCCGGTTGCTTCTGTGGTTTTACCTAAATATCTGCGTTACCCAATCGCGTTAATTTATCAATTTGCACGGTGTGCAGATGATTTTGCAGATGAAGGTAATTATACGCCATCGCAACGGCTAGTTTTATTAGAAAACTATGTGAATGAGTTGGATATTATTGCCAATCATGGCAACAGTGACTCTGCTTTTTTTACCGAATTTGCGCAGATGATTTACGATAGAAAGTTGCCTTTAGCGCCTTTTTATGACTTGTTGGCTGCGTTTAAACAAGATGTCACAAAAACGCATTATGCTAATTTTGCTGAAGTATTAGATTATTGCAAACGTTCTGCCAACCCGATTGGTACCATATTGCTGCATTTATTTAACAAAGCAACGCTTGAAAACCTCGCCTACTCGGATAATGTTTGCAGTGCGTTGCAACTCATTAATTTTTATCAAGATATCGCTATTGATTTTAGTACCGATTCCCATCAACGCCGTATTTACTTATGCCAAGATGAAATGCAACAATTTGGTGTAACAGAACAACAGATTGCAGATCAAGTAATGACCCCAAATTGGACGCAGTTAATCCATTTTAATGTAGTACGCGCGCAAGCCATGTTGCAAGCTGGCAAACCACTAGGTAAGATTCTGCCAGGGCGTATGGGCTTGGAAATGCGCCTAATCATTGGTGGTGGCGAAACCATTATTCATCAGCTTAAAAAAGTGAATGGTGACATTTTCAATCAGCGCCCTACGATTAAGGCTTGGAATTGGCCTTTGATTATCCTAAAAGCACTCATTTAAACGATTCGATTAAAGACATGACACCTCAGCAATATTGTAAAGATAAAACCAAAAAAAGCGGCTCTAGCTTCACTGTTAGTTTTATTTTTCTGCCCAAACAAAAACGCGAAGCCATGACGGCGCTGTATGCTTTTTGTCGCGAGGTGGATGATGTGGTCGATGAATGTACGGATTACAACGTGGCGCAAACCAAAATTAATTGGTGGAAAACTGAAATCGAAAATTTATACGCCAATAAACCACAACACCCTGTTAGTTTTGCGCTGCAACCAGTGATTAAAGAATTTCATCTCGCAAAAGAGCATTTCTTAGAAATTATTGACGGTATGGAAATGGATTTGCAATTTAATCGCTATGAGGACTTTAAACAATTACAGCTCTATTGCTATCGCGTGGCCAGTGTAGTGGGATTGCTTAGCGCACAAATATTCGGTTTTAAAAACCGCAATACGCTTAAATTTGCCCATGATTTAGGCATGGCTTTTCAGTTAACCAATATCACACGTGATGTTGGCGAAGATGCGCGTAGAGGCCGTATTTATATACCCTTAGATGAACTAGCAAAAGCGAAAGTTACTGAACAAGATATTTTAAACAACAATAAAACATCGGCAGTGAAAGAACTTATTGAATTTCAAATTGAACGTGCTGAAAACTTTTACGATAAAGCCTTGCAGCAACTCCCCGCTGAAGATGCGAAACAACAATTGCCTGGACTGATGATGGCTGCGATTTATCGTAGCTTGTTACGTGAAATTAAAGCAGATGGCGCCGAAAATGTACTAACCCATAAAGTATCAATTCCGCCGTTCAGAAAGCTGTTGTTAGCGCTTAAAGCGTATATTAAATATGCCTAGCATTGCGATTGTTGGCGGTGGCATGGCTGGCTTGGCCGCAGCAGCTAAATTAAGCCAACAAGGTCAATCTGTAACCTTATTTGAAGCAGCGCCAAATTTAGGTGGTCGCGCGCGCGGCATTGACTACAAAGGCTTACGATTAGATAACGGTCAACATATTTTGTTAGGCGCTTATCATGAAACTCTTAAGTTATTAGCGTTAGTTGGTGTGGAAAAATCAGCAGTGCTAACGCGTTTACCACTGCGATTACAAGTGAAAAACTTGTTAGGTGGCGATGACTTCTTACTTAAAACCAATCCATTCTTACCTGCCCCACTGCATATTTTGTATGGTTTATTAACCGCCAAAGGTGTATCAACTAGTGAAAAGCTATCAGCGATTCGCTTTATGGTTAACATGCGTTTAAGTCACTTTAAACTCAGGCAAGACCAATCCCTATCGACGCTATTATCAGCGCATCATCAATCACCTGCTTTCATTCAATTTTTATGGGAGCCACTGTGTTTAGCTGCTCTCAATACACCATTATCGCAAGCTAGCGCGCAAATCTTTCTCAATGTATTACGTGATAGCTTTGCCAAAAAGAAACAGGATGCTGATGTCTTACTCGCCAATACGGATTTAAGTGCGTTAATCAGTGAGCCCATAGCCACTTATTTGCGCAATAACGGTAGCGTAGTAAAAACGACGACGGCGATTGAGCGTATTACCCCAACTGATCATGGCTATAGTCTACAAACCATGGCTGAAGAGTATCAGTTTCAACGTGTGATTCTAGCCTGTGGGCCGCATCAATTAAAAAGGTTCGCAGAAACACTACCGAAACTCAGTGCGTTAACTGCGCATTTTACTTATCAGCCGATTACCACTGTTTATTTGCAATATGGTGAAGAAGTAACACTGCCAGCATCGATGATAGGCATCGTTAATAGCCTGGGTCAGTGGATATTTGATAGAGGTCAAATATGTGGCCAAAAAGGCTTAATCGCCGTAGTAATTAGTGCGCATGTGCCTTTTGAGCAAACGTTAGCTGCTTTAGCTCAGCAGATTGCAGATGAATTGGCGCAATTATTTCCTCAATTAGCAAAGCCGCTTTGGCATAAAGTGATTACTGAAAAACGCGCTACTTTTAGCTGTGATTACGCTTTAAAAAAGCCTGAAAACACAACTGCTTACCCTAACTTATACCTTGCTGGAGATTATACGGCTGGCGATTATCCTGCCACAATTGAAGGTGCGGTAAGAAATGGGATTAAAGCGGCTACTGTTATCGTTTAGCTGTTGCGAATTTTATTCAGTGCTTGATCTAATCGATCTACAGCAAACACTTCTATGCCTTGAATTTTGGTTTTTGGCGCATTGGCTTTCGGCACAATCGCTTTAGTAAAGCCTAATTTCGCCGCTTCTTTTAAGCGCACTAAACCACCTTGCACAGGACGCACCTCGCCCGCTAAACCAACCTCACCAAATACAATCAGTTTGTCTTCTAATGGTTTGTTTTTTAAAGAAGAAACAATGGATATTAACACTGCCAAATCAACACCTGGCTCACTAATCTTAACGCCACCAACGGCATTAATAAACACATCTTGATCAAAGCAAGCAACCCCTGCATGACGATGTAGCACTGCCAATAGCATCGCTAAACGATTTTGCTCTAACCCAACACACAATCGTTTCGGTGCAGGTGCATGACTTTCATCGACCAACGCTTGAATTTCAATCAGTAATGGGCGCGTACCTTCCATCGTGACGGTAATACAACTGCCAGCCACTTGTTGTTCATGATGTGATAAAAACAAAGCGGATGGATTGGCCACTTCTTTTAAACCCTTTTCCGTCATGGCAAAAACGCCTAGCTCATTCACTGCCCCGAAGCGATTTTTAAACGCGCGAATGAGACGGAAAGATGAGTTTTGATCCCCTTCAAAATACAAAACGGTATCGACAATGTGCTCTAAGACCCGAGGTCCCGCCAAAGTGCCCTCTTTAGTAACATGCCCCACTAAGATAACGGTAATGCCGAGTTGTTTAGCTAAACGTGTAAGCTGCGCAGAACATTCGCGCACTTGTGCCACAGAGCCAGGTGCCGATTGTAGTGATTCGGAATAAACCGTTTGAATCGAGTCTATTACCGCAATATTTGGCTTATTCGCCTGCAGCGTAGCTAATATCTTTTCTAGGTTAATTTCAGCCAGTAAATCAACTTCACTGGCATCTAATCCTAAGCGTTTAGCACGCATGGCAATTTGTTGAGGCGACTCTTCACCACTGACATAAATGGCTTGACTGGTTTTACCTAAATGACACAACACTTGAAGCAATAAGGTCGACTTGCCAATACCAGGATCGCCGCCAATTAGAATAACGCCACCTTCAACCAAACCTCCGCCTAAGACACGATCAAACTCAGCTATGCTGGTTGGTTGCCGTTCAATATCTGCCGCTTCTACTGCGCTTAACTTTTGCAATTGGCCCGTCGTAGCCAAACCTTCAAATTTATTGGCATATCGATTGGTACTAGCCGTTTCTGCAATGCCTTCAACCAAGGTGTTCCAAGCCATGCAGCCTGGGCACTGCCCTTGCCATTTCGGTTCACTAGTGCCGCATTCGGTACAAATATAAACACTTTTTGCTTTTGCCATATTTACGTAACCACACCGATTGGCACTCGCGGTGCCACGGCACAAAGCAACTCATAACCAACCGTTCCGCTGGCTTCAGCAACCGCGTCAACAGGCACGATATCACCCCATAACTCGACAATCGCCCCTATATCAGCTTCTGGCAAATCGGTCACATCACAAAATAACATGTCCATTGATACTCGACCTAAGGTACTTGTTAATTTGCCATTCACAGCGATAGGTGTGCCATTAGGTGCATGGCGCGGATAACCATCCGCGTAACCACATGCGACAATACCGATGCGCATTGATTTTGTTGCAGTAAACTTTTCGCCATAGCCTACGCTATCACCTGGCGCTAAGGTTTGGATAGCGATTATTTGTGAAGTTAGTTGCATCACTGCTTTTAAATCAAAACTTGCTGCAGACTGACCGCTAACTGGTGTTGCACCGTATAACATTATGCCAGGTCGCACCCAATCCGCATGCGCTTGAGGATGCAATAAAATAGTGGCAGAGTTAGCCAAAGAAATGGGAGCATCAAGACCATTAACGGTTTCAGTAAATTGAGCTAATGGTTTTGCTATACCAATAACATCATCATCTGCGGTTGCAAAATGCGTCATTAGCGTGATATGGCTAACATTGTCGCAATGACTGAGTTGTTCATAGACCGACAAATAAGCAGAAGGGACAAAGCCCAATCGATTCATACCGGTATTCATTTTTAGGTGAACTTTAACGGGTTTTGCGAGTTTCATCATTTGTAGCATCTTGATTTGCAGTGCATTATGCACCACCAAGCCAATTTCAAAACTGGCTGCAATGCGCAATTCTTCTTCGTCAAAAGCACCTTGTAACAATAAAATTTCTTGTTCGAAACCTGCCTCACGTAAATCAATCGCCTCACTCAAATTGAGCGTTGCGAAGGCATCTACACTATTGAGTGCATGCGCAACGTGAATTAATCCATGTCCGTAACCATTGGCTTTAACAACCGCCATCACTTTAGCCGTTTTTGCATGCCGCCTAACGACCGCAAGATTATGTTGTAAAGCACTGATAGAAATCTTTGCTTGAATGGGCCGCACGGTTATTCTTCCATGTAATTCGCGTTGGCAAAATCCTCGAAGCGCGTATGCTGTCCAATAAAGGTCAACCGAACACGCCCAATTGGACCGTTACGTTGCTTACCGATAATAATTTCTGCGGTGCCTTTATCTGGACTGTCAGGGTTATAAACTTCATCTCGATAGATAAATAAAATCAGGTCAGCATCTTGTTCAATCGCACCAGATTCGCGCAAATCACTCATGACAGGACGTTTGTCAGGACGTTGCTCTAAGCCGCGATTGAGCTGTGAAAGAGCCACAACAGGCACATCTAACTCTTTTGCTAATGCCTTTAATGATCGAGATATTTCTGAGATCTCTGTCGCCCTATTTTCACTGCGAGTGCCCGCTGGCGCAGACATCAATTGTAAATAATCCACTACGATTAATCCTAATTTACCTGTTTGACGATGTAAACGTCTTGCTCTTGCCCGCACATCAAAGCTGCTTAAACCCGCACCTTCATCAATAAAAATAGGTGCTTCGTTCAGTTTACCTAAAGCAGTGGTCAGTTTTTCCCAATCTTCATCTTCCAAACGCCCAGTTCGCATACGATGCTGATCTAAACGACCAACCGAACCAATCATCCGTGTTGCTAACTGCGTAGCGCCCATCTCCATGGAAAAGACGGCCACAGGCAAACCAGTATCCAATGCTACATTTTCTGCCATGTTAATAGAAAATGCAGTTTTACCCATCGATGGACGGCCAGCCACAATAATTAAATCACCGCCGTGCAAGCCAGAAGTCATTTTATCTAAGTCAGCAAATCCTGTTGGAATGCCAGTAACTTCACTTTGATCTTCACGTGAAAATAATTCATCAATTTTTTCTGCCACTTGCGGTAATAACACTTTAATGTCTTGAAAACCTTCGTTATTTTTATTACCGTTTTCTGCAATCTGAAAAATCTTAGCTTCCGCTTCATCCAATAACTGCTGTGCATCCCGTCCATTAGGATTAAACGCACTGCCAGCAATATCAGAACCAACGGTGACTAGTTTGCGCATGATGGCGCGTTCGCGAACAATCTCCGCATATCGACGTATATTGGCGGCAGTGGGCGTATTTTGTGCTAATGAGCCTAGGTAAGCGATGCCGCCAACACCCGCAAGTTCCGCTGTATTTTCTAACGACTCTGCCACCGTCACAATATCAGCAGGACGGTTACGCTCAATTAAGCGAGCAATATGCTGGTAGATTGTTTTATGATCATATTGATAAAAGTCGTCTGGATTTAAAATATCCGCTACTTTATCTAACGCTTCATTTTCAAGTAGCAAACCACCAATCACGGATTGCTCCGCTTCAATTGAGTGTGGGGGTAGTTTTAATGCATCGATTTGTTCATCAGCCATAGGCAGTGATTATACGCATAAACAAGCGGCTCTCAAATAAGTCGCTCTCACAAAAAGCAGACAACAAAAAAGGCGACCTGAATCGCCTTTTTTGAGGTGGTGCTAAAAACTAAACTTCAGCAATTACTTTAACAGTAATATCAACCACAGCATCATGGTGCAATGCGATACTCACTGCGAACTCACCCGTTGTTTTTAGTGGACCTGAAGGTAAACGCACTTCTGATTTAGCTACTTCAATCCCTGCTGCCGTTAATGCTGCAGCAATATCATGATTGGTTACTGAACCAAATAAACGGCCATCTTCACCCGCTTTTTGTGCAATTTCAACTGTTTGACCAGCTAATTTATCAGCACGTGCTTTTGCAGCAGCCAAGATATCAGCTTGTTGTTTTTCTAAATCAGCACGACGCGCTTCAAATTCAGCTTTGTTAGCAACTGTCGCACGTTTTGCTTTGCCTTGTGGGATTAAAAAGTTACGACCGAAACCATCTTTAACTTTTACGATATCGCCCAAAGTGCCTAAGTTAGCTACTTTTTCTAATAAAATAATTTCCATTGTTATTCTCCTTAGCCTGGGTGTTTATCAGTGTATGGTAACAATGCTAAGAAACGCGCACGTTTAACCGCTGAGGTTAATTGGCGTTGGTATTTAGCTTTTGTACCAGTCATACGTGCTGGGATGATTTTTGCATTTTCTGAAATGAAATCCTTCAGTAAATCCACATCTTTGTAATCAACTTCTTTAATGCCTTCTGCACTAAAACGGCAGTAACGGCGGCGTTTGTACATATCTCTTGCCATGTGTAACTCCTAATCTTTTTTCGTTTAGATAGCGCTTAATTAAGCGATATCAGTTCAATATTCTTTATATGCAATACCAGTTGTGTGCTTTTTGTGCTACGTTTTGCTAGAAATCCTAGCGCGCGTAGGGTTGTGCCTAATTGAATGTTGGTTTTAGCTAAATCGCCTATCGCAACCGCTTTTATTTCACACTCTACTTTACGCTTTAAACCAGCTTCAACATCTTCTGAAACATGGCTAATCACAAAATTCAACAACGGCAAACCTGCTGGTGTATAGCGCAAAGTCTCAATTTGAGTAACTTCCCCGCTTATTGCCAGCTTATTCACTACTATTCTGCTGCAGCTTCTTCTTTTACAGGTGCTACTTTAGCTGATTCATTGTGGCTCAATACTGATTTAGATTTCTCTTCTTTCATCATTGGGCTAGCAACAGTAACCGCTGTTTTTGTGCTGAATGTTAAATGACGCAATACAGCATCGTTGAATTTAAAGCCATGCGCTAATTCATCTAATGTTTCTTGGTTACATTCAATATTCATTAACACATAATGTGCTTTGTGGATTTTGTTAATTGGGTAAGCTAATTGACGGCGGCCCCAGTCTTCTAGACGGTGAATGGTACCTTTGTTGCCGCTAATCATGGTGCGATAACGCTCAATCATTGCAGGCACTTGCTCGCTTTGATCGGGATGTACGATAAATACTACTTCGTAGTGACGCATGAAATCTCCTTTTGGTTAAAGCCACCCATCAAGCCCTTTCATGTAAGGCAGCAATAAAATATTGCTTCGTGGTGTGGCAAGGTTTATGTAAGGACGCGATTATAGTGAAAAAACGTTTATGAATCAAATGCTTTTTAAATTACTCTTTCAATGCCGGGCAGTGCCATGAAAAATTTATTAAAAATTAATTAAAATTTATTTGGGCTGTTTACAAAGGCAGTGCATAATAAGCGCTCTTATTTAAGAGATAAGGTAAAAGTAAGCCTTATTAGATGTATTCATTTAATCAATATTTAAAAGGAATTAACATGGCAGAAGCAAAAGGTTTAGCAGTTCCAGTCAAAATGAAAAGCGAATTAGCAGCTCTATGTGGCGCAGATTCACTTCCACGTACTGAAATTACTAAAAAAATCTGGGACTACATCAAAGCCAATAAATTACAAACTAAATCTGTTAATGGCAAGCCTGAAAATGCAGGCAAATACATTGTAACAGATGCTAAATTACTTCCTATTTTCAAAAACACAAACTCAACAAGCAAAACAGGTAAATTAACAAACCTAACCAACATCAAAGAAGGCGAAACTGTCGACATGATGCAAATGGCTGCTATCGTTGGTGCTAACTTAGCTTAAGTTTAAACATAAAGCTTAACTATAGACGTTTTTAATCTACAGTCATCGCCATAAATGAGTCATCAAGTGATTGCATGTTTAATCACTCATGACTCATTTTCTATTTAAGAAAGCCTAACGATGAAAATTTCTGCAGTTCTTTTTGATATTGGTGGAGTTTTGATTGAGCTAAATGGTTTGCCGTCATTAGCAAAGTTATTAAATAGCCAGCAGTCACATGATGAAATATATAAAAAGTGGATGGCATCACCTGCTGTGATTGCACATGAGACAGGCAAGCTGTCTGGCGATGCATTTGCCGAGCAAGTAGTCAGAGAATTAAATATCGAGTTAAGCCCAGATGCATTTATGGCTAACTTCGCCACATGGATAGTCGGCACGTTTCCGAATACTTTTGATTTATTAGATGCCATTCCATCCACATTAACTGTTGCCGCACTCAGCAACACCAGTGCAGCTCATTGGGTGAATGTAGAATCAACTGGCTTAACCAAAAAATTAGATCGTCTGTTTTTATCCCATGAAATTGGTCATTTAAAGCCAGATCACCAAGCATTTCAAGCGGCGGTGGATGGTTTGCAATTGCCTGCTGAAGAAATTATTTTCTTTGATGACAATATTAATAATGTGCATGCAGCCAATGCGTTCGGCTTAAAAGCACATCAAGTATTCAATCCTTCACAAGCAAAACAAGTACTAAACCAATACGGATTACTGGTAATTTAAGTGACTTACATCCACCGCGTCAGCTAGTCATCATCATCAATGAGCGCGACCGCTGAGGAGCAAATAATGCAGCTGAAGCCGTGGCACTAGATCATGGCTACACAAGCTTCTATCATTAAAACCGTTTATATAATAACAATTGCTAAACAGTGCCAACATTTAAAATCATGGGATATTAAGTGGTATTAGGTCGTTTTTAAAAAAATTAAGCAGCGTTTTATCTTAATATTTAACAAGTTTTATGGTGAGATAAATTGTCCATTCAATCTAAATGCAACCCCTTGCGTGATGTATATCAACATTACACCTATTAACGAGGGTGTTTAAGCTTTAAAATCTGTGCATGACCGATCAAATTCGCTTCAACAATACCATTGCCAGCTTCAATGCGATTAATGCGCTAGACCCTAATCAAATCAACATAAACGGCAAACAGCGGCCTAAAGAACTCGTCTATGCCGAGCGATTAAGTGAAATGCTCAATCGTTATGCGCCAGAAGCTTCGGAAGCGCTTCGCCTTGCCGTATGCGCGCAACACATTCAACGCTGGATATCGCCACGTAGCGACTATCCCTTGACCAAACCTGGTTATATGCATTGGCGTAATAATCTGAAAAATCACCATGCAGAAGTAGCGAGTAATGTGATGCAGCAACAAGGCTATGATGCAAAAACCATTCGGCAAGTTGCAAGCTTATTAAAAAAAGAGAATCTGCACACCAATGCCGACACGCAAACGTTGGAAGATGTGATTGTGTTGGCTTTCTTGGAGCATGATTTGGCTGATTTTGTTGAAAAATATAGCGATTATCCGGAAGAGAAATTGTTCACAATCTTACGCAAATCTTATCTGAAAATGTCAGAGGCTGGCCGCGCCGCAGCGTTAAATATCATACACGTTCCTGAGCATTTATTGCCAGTAGTCGTTAAAGCCGTGACCACATAAAAAAGTGATTTTCAACGCAATCATTTCTTTTTTATGTTGTCAAAATAAGGTGGACATTTAAATTAGAGAGCAATCATGCCTTTAGAACAACATTATCAAGCTAAGCACTATCAACCGAGAGACTTTTCAGACCAAATAGCCTTAGCGTTGACGAAGTTTTTACGGTTTTTCGCCGATGCTTTTTTTAGCGGTCGTTATGGTCATCGAGCCGTCGTACTTGAAACAGTAGCCGCAGTACCAGGAATGGTCGGCGGTGCTATTCAACATTTAAAATCATTAAGATTGATGAAATCTGATGATGGTTGGATTAGAACGCTATTAGATGAAGCGGAAAACGAACGCATGCATTTAATGACTTTTATAGAAATTGCGCAGCCGAGTGGGTTTGAAAGAACGCTCATCATCATTGCCCAAGGCGTGTTTTATAATCTATTTTTTATGCTTTACCTTTGCTCCAGTAAAACAGCGCATCGTTTAGTCGGCTATTTTGAAGAAGAAGCGATTTATAGTTATACCGAATATTTAGCTGGCATTGATGATGGGTCTTATCCAAATGTTGATGCGCCAGCGCTAGCAATTGAATATTGGCATTTACCCGCAGATGCCAAGCTAAGAGAAGTGATTATTGCTGTGCGAGAAGATGAAATGAAGCATCGTGATGTGAATCACGATTTTGCCAATAGCCTCCAATAAGTTGTTCCGATTGGCGCAGAGCCCTTTAATAAACGTTTTAAATTACAATCTGAAGTCAGTCTATCCAAAGATGCAACCATCGACATGCACGCAAACGCAGCTAAAGCCACATCAAATCAGAATAGTTTTTATCGCTATGCCAGCCAATTTCGGCTAGCTAGACAAATAAAACGCAAGCACCATTTTTATCTTGGCCCGACCAATTCCGGCAAAACTTACCACGCACTAAATGCACTAATCGTCGCCAATAGTGGCGTTTATTTAGCGCCATTGCGCTTATTGGCGATGGAGGTGCGCGATCGATTGGTACAAGCTGGTGTGCCGTGTAACTTAATCACAGGTGAAGAACGACTTTATATGGATGGTGCTCAACATACCGCATCAACCATCGAAATGCTGCATAGCACGAAAACCGTTGATGTTGCCGTGATTGATGAAATACAAATGTTGCAAGACCCAGATCGAGGCCAAGCTTGGACGGCGGCTTTAGTTGGTGTGCCTGCAAAGCAAGTATTTATTTGTGGTTCTAATGCCGTTACTAGCCTATGCACCAAGGCTTTGGATGCCTTAGCAGAGCCTTACGAAATCACTTATTTAGCACGCAAAACCCCGCTTATTTTTGAAGAAAATAGCATTTGTGGCAAACGCTATAGCAAAGCCAAACTTAAACATCAATTACAAAAAGGCGATGCGATAGTGGCGTTTAGCCGTAAAGATGTACTAACCCTTTCAGCAAGATTTAGAAACTGGGGTTTTAAAGTTGCCAGCATTTACGGTGCATTATCGCCAGAAGTCAGACGCCATGAATCAGCACGTTTTTTATCAGCTGAAGCAGATATTTTAGTAGCGACTGATGCGATTGGGATGGGGTTAAATTTACCCATTAGACGAGTAATATTCGCCAATATTCATAAGTTTGATGGCCTCGCTTCACGTTATTTAAATGCGACCGAAGTGCGCCAAATTGCAGGTCGTGCTGGACGTTATGGCGTGTATGAAACTGGCTATGTGAATGTGCTAGAAGATGATGAACAAATTCATATCGAACAGATGCTATGTGTAGATGACACTAGCGCCATTACGCATCTGCCAATTACCATGCAAATAGCAGATTGTGAGCGCATTGCTCAACAGTTGCACACGAATCGACTAGCTGAATGCATTGCTTATTTAGCTGAGCGTCATCACCAGCAAGATGACTTGTGTGAGCATAGTCGTGCCATTGCACAATACACCCAAGCGCTCATCGTTGATGAAGTAGCACCTAATATGGCGTTCAAAGATAAATTTGCGCTAGCTTGCGCCCCGCTATCCCTCCAAGTGCCGATTGAAAAAGATTACTTTATGCAATGCATTCAAAGTATTTATTTAGATAAAACACACCCTACTCCCTTTGCGCCAAATTGGCTTAATGGCGGCAGTGAAAAACACTTACAACAAGCTGAAATCCTCAGTCAACACATCAGCCTATACGCATGGTTAAGTTACAAGTTTCCAACTATTTTTACCGAGCAAGTAGCGATTCCTGCGTTGAGAACTAAAGTGGCTAACTATACCAAGCAAGCGCTTTTAACACAGAAAGGCTATGGTGATACGAGTAAAGAAATAGAGTTGAATAACGGGATTAGTCGGAGGTAGGCCGAGCACAAGTTAGGATGAGGCTCTGCTAACTTTGTTCATCCCTATTAAGCACAATGCCCATAAAAAACTTAACAGATCCATAAATCATCCAAGAAAAAAATCGCTTGAATAAACCACTTTTCTCCCACGTTTCTAGTGTGATGAGGTCAGCGCTATACATCGTATGTTCGATATCTGCTTTTAATTCATTAGCAAACGGGGTATTTTGAATCACCACATTGGCCTCATTGGCTAACATTAAGCTCAGCGGATCAATGTTCGACGAGCCTACCGTTGCCCAATCGCTATCGATCACAGCTACTTTGCTATGTAAAAAGCTTTTTTTATACTCATATATTGCAATTCCAGCGTGTAGTAATTGGGCATAGAGCGCGTGCGTTGCAAACATTAACCAATATTCTTTTCGCCCTTGCAATAGCAGTTTAATCCTTACGCCACGTGCGGTTGCGGCTAATAGCGCTTTGCGAAATCGTTTACTCGGCAGAAAGTAAGCATTTGCAATGAGGATCTCTGATTTTGCAGCGCAAATCGCTAGCAAATAAGCGTCTTCAATATCATGCCGATGTAACACGCTATTACGAATGATAAAAGCCGCTTTTGTGTCGCCACCATGGGTAATTTGAGGAGACTTGATTGTAGATTCGGTCGCATCATTTGATAACCTTCTTGATACCCGTTCCGACACCTGCCTTGATATCTGTTTAAGCCTAGTCATCCACGACATGTGGCGCCACAAAATTTGCACACTATTCATCATGTCAATCAATATTGATCCTTGCAGCTGCACCGCATAATCAAGGCGTGGCGGCATTTCTTCCGAGCCATCGTTATCATCGACTATATTTATACCGCCAACAAAACCAATATTGCCGTCAACCACACTCACTTTTCGATGCATACGGATTAATCGCCTTTTTTGCAAGGTCCAAGGGGAGATGTTGGATCGATAAATCATGACTTTTACGCCACTTTGACGCAGGTCTGCAATAAAATATTCGGGTAATGCTTTACTGCCAAATCCGTCTAATAAAACATTCACTGCCACACCACGTTCTGCGGCTTTTTTTAATGCTTTACCAATGCGAAAACCAGTTTCATCGGCTTGATAGATATAGGTTTGTAAATAGATAACAACTTTAGCCTGATTAATAGCATGCGCCAAAGCAGGAAAATATTCCGCACCACTGCGTAATAGTTTTACGGAGTTGTCGTTTGTAAAATTCATTCTATTTTGGCCAACGATGCAGTGAGAATGGCATGATCAGAAAGCCTTAAAAAGCGTGCACCAGCGTGCACTTTTGCTTGTTTCACATCAAAGCCACGTACATAAATACGATCTACTTTTAAAATAGGCAATATGGCTGGAAAGCTTCTGGCATTTGAACCGAGATGATGTTCAAAAGTCTCTGTCATGTTTAAACGCTTGGCAAACTCACGTCCAGCGCGCTGGCGCCAATCATTAAAGTCACCGGCAATAATCAATGGTGCATCGGCAGGCACTTGTTGCTCAATAAAATTGGCGACATCAATGAGCTGTTTTCGCCGCCAAATCGCAAATAAACCTAAATGCAAACAAATGGCATGCAATGGTTGATCCCAGCCTGGCACTTGGATTTCACAATGCAACATGCCACGCTGCTCTGATATGTGAGCAGAAATATCTTGATTATAGGTTTTGATAATTGGAAATTTTGAGAGTATGGCGTTGCCGTGATGACCTGAGGGATAAGCTGCGTTTTTACCATAGGCATGGTCAGTCCACATAGAATCAGCCAAATACGCTAACTGACCTGAAGTAGACCCGGCATTAAAATGCTTGGCATGTTTGGTATGCACATCTCTCACCTCTTGCAAAAAAATTACATCGGCATTCAGATTTCTGAGCATTTCACGTTGACCTTGTAAGGCAAAGCGCGCGTTAAAATGCGTAAAGCCCTTGTGGATATTAAAGGTCGCAATATTAATCATGTCAAATAAAATTGAGCAATCGGTAAAAGATTAAATGGTGTCATGCTGACTTTACCGCAAAGTAAGCTGCCATGCACCACCCAAATAAATATACTGTGTAGCGCTTATAATACGGGCATTCCAACCGCAATGATGCATGCCTACAGCGCAAGAATTGATTGAATACTTTGCACTTCAAGCATCACTGTGTTTTTTGAAAATGCCTAAAATGCAATCAATATTAAGCTGTTTTTGATTAGATGTATTTCACCACTATTTTTTCAACTAGTCTGCTTTAATCAGCCATTTTCATATGCGCCATAATTTGACCATGATCTGAAACTAATTTGTTAAAGGGGGCTTCGGTATGTGCGCCATCGGAAATGTGGTCGTTTAACACGCTGAAATAATCCATGATACCCATATTGTTGGCTGAGCCTTCTATAAAGTGCTGTGACATTAAAATCTGGTCTATGCTTTCATATACTCCGCCAAAAGCTGAGGTATACACCATATCGCGCTGACCTCTCTTAAAAAATTGAAACTGTGCGCTATGCAGTTGATATTGCTCAATTTGAGCGTGAATAATCAAATCTTCTTGCTCTGTATAACGGTCATTTTTGTGCTGCGCGTCATGGCGGCGCATCCAATCGTAATGCTTAAAAGGTCGTTCGCCTCTGATCATAGAACATGACACTGAATATTCGCTATCATTAAAGTCGCCCAACACCATCACGGGATTGTCTAGCACTAAGTCGTCTGTAATCAGCTTGCGCAACACATAAGCCTCGGCGCTGCGGCGCAATAAAGCACGCAACTCACCCAAAGCCCTTTGCGCGGGCAAATAATGCACCAAATCAGCTTCTGGCGCAAAGGCGGCGCCTATTGGTTTAATAAATTCGCTTAATTTAGATTTTAGGTGGCAATTAAAAACAGTTACAACTTGATTGCCCACTTTAATGTTAGCTTTGATTATCGGACGAGATAACCGTTCTAGCGTATAACTACCTGATTTTTCGTTGGTATCATAGCCAGCATTCGGAAAATCAATCACTACCGGTTGCGCTAATGTTTGAATTATTTCAGGTGTGCCTTCAAAACCAAAACGAGAAAGCATGGCAATGCCTGGACGTCTATGCCCTGCGCCACCATCATTAATGTTTGGCGCAAAAAACAACTGGTCTTGACTATAAGCCTTAAAAGGCAACTTCTCAAAAATCGCTTTATCATGGTAATGTTTAGCAACATCAGAAGTCCGTTCTGAAATCCGTTCTGAAGTGACTTCTGCATTCAGTTTATTCCCTATTTCATTGGCTTCATCAACCACCGCTTGCAAAGCCGTTTGATCGAATATTTCTTGAAAGCAAACAATATCTGCATTCATGGTCAGTAATTGCTTGGCTAGCCAGTTTTGCTTCCAAGCATATTCTGCTTGGGTATACGATTCAAACTGATAATATTCTTGGTCCGCACCAATGAGATTTTTGACGTTAAAGCTGGCGATGGTAAATTCAGTCATAGGCAATCTTAATCAGTACATCTTTGTCGTCGTCTTGACAGTCTCCAAAACTTGTTTATCCCAAGCCAAAATACCGTCATCAAGGTTGTAAAATTTGGTAAAACCCACATTCATCAATAGGCTATTCATCCCATTTTGATTGTTTACCCACATCAATAATTATCGCTTGCTTAGCCT
>Ga0105052_10002687_pt1 | contig 21455 bp, 28 predicted proteins | sample FRY03_FD_78094 | JGI IMG/M metagenome (GOLD analysis project Ga0105052, IMG submission 78094) | Freshwater microbial communities from Lake Fryxell liftoff mats and glacier meltwater in Antarctica - FRY-03 | ecosystem: Environmental > Aquatic > Freshwater > Ice > Glacier meltwater ... | reverse complement strand
TAATGCAAATGGAAAAATCTTGCAGTGGATGCTTGATAATATTCAGCACTTTGGTTTTAGTTGGGAGATGCAAGAAGAACCGTGGCATATTCGCCTAGTTTGCGGAGACAATCTTCCAGAAACCGTTACAAAAAGCGAATAATATGATTCGTGTTATTGTTGGGTCTTCCCTTGTGTCTCTCGCTGTGGCATATATAGTGGCAACTATATTGGCAGTCAGAAAGTAGCAACTGTGGAAAATGTCGCTGTCGCGTTAATTGGCACTATTGGAGTTGTCATTGCCGCGATGATTGCTAATCTGCATAGGGATAGCAGACTTACACGCCAAGAAAATTCAGAAGACCACGCTCGCGTTAAATCTTCGGTTGACCGTTTAACAGACGGTATTGACAGGGTTGAAAGAAAAGTTGAACGGATAGATATTAAGTTAGATGAGCACACCACTAATCACAATAAACACGACAACCGTTTATAGAAACTTATCGTTTATTCAGGAATAATAATCCCTGAGTTGTTATACCAAGTTGATTTATCACCACTAAGAACTAATCCAAAGAAATCACCGAAAATACCGTTAATATCGTCTTCCGAAGGCATAGGGAATTCTTCAGGGTGAGTGTGTGCAAATCCCACAACACTTTCGGGGGGAGAAAGACTTAATACAATAGGTAGTAAAGAACTACTAGTAATAATAAAATTATCTTCTGGGATAAGAGAAGTGTTATCTAGTTCAATGAATCTAGTAATAGTTATCCAGTGCTTATATTCAAGACCTATTATTGCATAGACACGCTCATGTTGTTCCCATTCAGGCTTAGGGTATTCACAGGTGGTGAGTAGTTTTAGTAGGTGCATTAGGTAGCAAGTGTAGACGGTTTGCAGTATTAATTGATTAGATTTGTGCTCTAAATATTAACTGTAGGTACATAATCAGTGCTACTCTAAACATAATGAATTGGCGACAAGGAACATCACAATGAGCAACATAGAAAACGACAACGAGACAACATGGGGTGAGATAGTGGATGACGGTACAGAAACAGGGGAAATAGTCATCAAAAACCCAGTGCGAGTCAGGCAGGGCATGTCAGGCAGTGAGAAGATGCGTAGAGCAATAGCACTTAAACTTGCTGGTGCTAGTTACTCGCAGATATCAATTAGTCTGGGCTATTACGATGCTAGTGGTGCTCGTAAAGCAGTACAGCGTGGTATGACACATGCACTACAAGAATCATCTAGTGAGTTACGCAAGATACATTACGGAAGACTTGAACATATGCTTATGCTACTTTGGCCAGATGTAAATACTAAAGATTTAAGTTCAATGAACGCCGCACTCGCAGTAATGGACAGAATGGAACGGTTATACGGATTAAATGCGGCGGAGAAACTAGATATATCCACTGGTACTAATACAGTTATCCTGGCAGACGGAGATAAAGATGCTTACATTAAAGCATTAAGGGAAGCGGGCACGAGACTTGAATTAGGTGTATCATCATCATCCGTACAACCTGAGGAAGATGATGACAATGACACTGACAATGAATACACCAGCACTAGCGACAGCACTATCAACTCAGGTAACGATTCCCCTTGATGTAGCACAAGCCGTGCTCACCATTTTGCAGACCACCACGCCTCGTGGGGATGCACATAGTAATCAATTAATTAATATATATGACTCAATGATTCATGCAGTCATGTCAGCAAGAGCATCATAAACATTTCATAACAATTCATCTCCTTGGCAAACATTTAATCACACTCGCTCGTCACACTGGCCACCCCCCATGTTTTTTGACGCGAAATGGCGAGTAAGTCGTTGCCCCCATACAAAAAAATAGGAGTAGTTTTTTACAGGTGTTATAGTTATCCTCCGTGACTGATGTGGCTGATTCGGGGGGCGCTGTGTGTGTTGCTATTATTGACGACACACTCACCATTTTGGCGAAGCGTTATAAGCACGACCACCACCTGAAAATATCAATTGGCGATGTTGTTGATATTCTGCTGGATGTGCGTAGCCTTTTGGGTGCCCCTCAGACGCGCTAGGAAGCGTTCTAAGCGGGGTTTAGATAGTTTTCGGGTTTCTGTGTATCTCATAGTGGATAAACGCGCAAACTAGCCACACTTCCGCTACTATTTTCGCATGAGCGAACAACTATTATTGTGGGTTCTTCTTGGCGTACAGGTATTTACCTTGGCGGCTATTATTTGGCTTCTACCTAAGCCGAGCCAAGATAATGCCCCAAGTGGAAAGTGGGTACAAGACTATGAGGGCGACTGGTATTTAGACACTGGCGATGAAGTTGACTACGGTGATGATGATGATGATGACTGGGAGAACGACTGGCTTGATGAAGATAGTGATTTCGCGGATGATTGGCGTAATGACGAGTGGTATAAAGACTGGAACACCGACTGGTATGAAGACTTAGATTACGACACCGACCCTGAGACTGGTCTTGATACCTACACCTACCCAACATTGCCAATTAAAGACCTGCTAATCCTTATGCGAGACAGGCTAAACAGGCTACAAAGAAAGTACTAGTACAGTTCGTGTGCAATATTGTGCACACAGTGCACTATTCTGTATAGGTGCAGGTAAAATGTGCCGAGAGGCTATGCGCCGTTATCGCGCCCCCACGCCCCCGCCCCTGCTATCGTTGTAGCACATGAGCCTACTACTTGGCAGACTGCCACAAGATGATGACGAGTTGTGGGAATATATCCGTGTTGTATGGGGAATTACAATTCCCAAAATAGCGGTATGTAAACATCATGTCGCACCATTTAAGGCTCTAGCGGATGCTTATTTCGGTAGAAGCCCCGTATCCGTTTGGAAAGCAAGCCGAGGGTTCGGTGGCAAGTCAACATTAATGGGTGTTCTATCTGTAATTGAAGCCGCAACTCTTGGTGCACAAATAACTATTCTTGGTGGTTCTGCCGCACAGTCACAGCGAGTGCACGAAGTAACAATGGAACTATGGCATCACCCTCTAGCACCTTCAGGGCTACTGAAGGATGACCCAACAAGATTTACAACTCGCTTAACTAACGGTGCTTGGATTGTGGCGCTTATGGCATCGCAAAAATCAGTCCGTGGCCCCCACCCTCAACGACTACGGCTGGATGAAGTTGACGAAATGGACTTGGCGCTATTTGAAGCGGCGCAAGGTCAGCCAATGGACTCTCGCGGGTTGCGTTCACAAACAGTTGTTTCAAGCACTCACCAGTATCCAGATGGAACGATGACAGAAATTCTAAAGCGGGCAAATGAAAAGGGCTGGCCTGTGTTTGAGTGGTGTTGGCGTGAATCAGTGGGTACTGAAGACGAAAAGGGCTGGCTCACTAGCGAAATGGTTGACCGAAAAAAGATGGAAGTGTCTAGCCGAATGTGGGAAGTTGAATACGACCTGCAAGAACCATCGTTTGATGGTCGCGCTATTGACACTCGCTTTGTTGATGCTTCATATGACCCATCGCTAGGCGTATTTGTTGGCGATGTTGATGAGTACATCTGCATAGAACCGCAGATAGAAGGTGCTTCGTATATCACTGGGGTTGACTGGGCTAAAGAGCAAGACTGGACAATCATCCGCACCTTTAGAGTTGATGTAAACCCTTGGGTTGAAGTTGCATTTTTGCGCACTGGTAGAAAGCCATGGCCAGAGATGGTCAAAGATTTAGATAACCGCCTAGAGGCATACGGTGGCTGGTGTATCCACGATGCCACTGGAATTGGGGATGTTATTGACGACATGATTCAGTACGACAAGAAGAAGATAAAGCCTCTTGTTCTTCGTGGGCGTGAACGAGAAAGCGCGTTCACAGAGTACATCGCGGGCATTGAACAATACGGAATTAAAAGCCCCCGCATCCAGTTTGCATATTCTGAACATAAATATGTGACCCAAAAAGACCTCTTTGGAAGCGGTCACCCACCCGACACTTTCATCGCGGGCGCACTAGCATGGTCTATGAGAAAGAAATCTGCTACCTTGTATGTGTCACCAGCAAACATAAGCCGACCAGAAAGTCCTTGGAAATCCATATGAGCAAATTTTTGGAAATTATAAACGCGAGTACACAAGCAACATTGGCAGATGAAATTGAAAATAAACTTGACAAAGACTCTGTAAAGGATTTTTACATTGCCTTTTACAACCAGCAAATTTCATCCCCAACTCTAGTGAACGCCCTTGCAGAATTCGGGCTTGTAACTTCCAACAGCACCATGCAAAGGTGGAGAGTAAGAGAAAACTTAGTAAGGGCACTTGCCACTGCCACAAGCAATAAGTTGGCAATCAAATGAGTAAGTTTTCTAGTGCGCTTGAGGGCGAAGACCCACTAAGAATTGAAGTTATAGGACTTAGAAAACAGCGTGGGGAGTCTGCCCGTACAATACAAAAACTTTCAGAACAACTTGACCGCATAAATAAAACGCTTGAAGCGTCAGAGGCAATCCTTTCGGCAAATATTGAAACACCCGTTTGGCTTGCCCCAAAGAAGCCGAAGAAATCTGCCGCGACTCTTGTTGTAATGCTTTCGGACACACACTTTGACGAAGTGGTGCTACCTGAAGAGGTAGATGGGTTAGGCGCTTACAACCGCGAAATTGCAACAATGAGACTGGAGCGGTGGACACAAAATGTTGTAAAGATTGCCAGACACTATTTGTCTGGAGTTACTTATGACGGTGTTCTATTAATTCTTGGCGGTGATATTTTTAGCGGTGATATCCACGAAGAATTGCACGACACAAACGCCGACACAATGTTTGGCTCTCTTTTGTATTGGGCTGAACAAGTTTCTGCTTCTATCGCACTGCTGGCAAACGAATTCGGTAAAGTTCATGTCACTTCAGTAGTTGGCAACCATGGCAGAACAACTAGGAAGCCTCGCATGAAGTTGCGGGTCAAAACAAACTTTGACTGGCTAGTTTCTAAAATGATTGAGCGTGAATTTTCCGATGATAAGCGTGTCACCTTTCAAATACCTGAAGGTGCAGACTCACTTGTGCAGGTTTACGGCTATGGTCAGTTAATTACGCACGGAGACCAAGCATCAGGTGGTGGTGGAATCGGTGGCATCTGGCCTCCAATCATGCGCCTAAAAGCAAGGAAGGCACAGAGATATCTTGCCACTGGGTCTAACTTTTCAACCATGTGGTGCGGGCACTGGCATCAACTAATCCAGACTCCAAGCCTTATTGTTAATGGTTCGCTTAAAGGAATTGACGAATATGCGTTTATCAACAACTTTTCTTTTGAGCAACCACAGCAAGCCCTAGCGATTATTACCCCTGAGCGTGGCATTACCATACAAGCGCCAGTCTTCTGCATGGATAGGAAGAAAGAGGGCTGGTAAATAAGGGTTGACAGGCTACCCAAGGTGGTATTTAATATAGAGGTCAAATAGGTTTTGGTGTTTCCTATTTTGACTTCCCTCCTTGGGCTTAACAGGGTGGGGGATGTGTCAGTTCTTCGTGGCTGGCAATCCCCCACCTCGTTATGTTTTATTCAATAACCCAACCAGCGAATTCACCGAACTGAAAGAACTTAGTTCCGAGACTGGAAAACTCTTCGTCATCAATAGGTCGCTGTATGCCTTCAAGCGACAACTCTTTGTTGATTATGTCTTCGTGTGAAGCGCCATTAGCAACTTTGCCCGCAAGAGTAAGCCTTCGCATTATTGTTCCAAGATAGCCAGCAGTCTGATTTATTTTGTCAACTACAATTATTGCGCCACCTTCTTTTTTCTGTTCAATAAGTTTTTCCATAAACCCGAAGCGCTCACTAACTGGAATGAACATTAAAACCAAAAACAAAACTGCAACATCAAACTTTTCGTATTTAACATCTAGGCAATCGCAAACAAAAAGTTGCCCAACGCCAGCGAATTTATATGACATTTCAACTGAGGATTCAACTGAAACTGCGGTTATGTTTCTTGCACTAATTGTTTTTCCAAGTATGTTTGTCAAGTTGCCAGTTGACGCGCCAATGTCGTAGAGCAAACCATTTTCGGGCAGGTAGTGCCTAGCAATATGCGCCACTGCACCCGATACCAAATCGTAGAACGGCAACTGTTCTCTTACATGAATATCAAAGTTTTCCGCTACTTCGGCGGTATCAAATGACCAATCTGACGGTATTTTCATTGTGTCTCCTTAGTAGTGTTTGTGTAATTTTTTACCTATTGCTTCAACCACTGGTATTGTTATTGTTCTGCCGCATCGTTCATAACGAATACTATCCGCTACAACAGAGCCATCTTCGTAATACTTCGTAAAGTTGTCAGGTAAACCTTGCAGGCGTTCGCACTCAAGCGGGGTAAGTTTCCTAATCGCTAACTTTTCGTTAGTTCCAATAGCGACACCATGGCGGTCAACTACTCCAACAGTGAAACTGGGTTCGCCGTCTTCTTTCATTCTGCGCCCATTCTGACGCTTCTCTGCCCGCGATGGTGTGAGCACTGCACGAACGGCGACATATTGCCTAGCCGCACCACCTTTGTGATAGTGGGCATCTATGGTTGGAGAAATGTCGGAGAAAAACCCCTGCCTTCCTTTTGATTTGTGCTTGTTCTCTCCATCATTCTTTTTACCTGTGATTCCGATAGGAAATACTTTTGGTCGGGGGTGTCCTCTAAGATTTGCGATAAGGAATATCCGTTCCCGATGCTGTGGGATACCGAAGTTTTGGCTGTCAAGCAACTCCCATTGACAGTCATACCCCAAGGCATCCAAGACGGAAAGGATGATTCCGAATGTTCTTCCTTTGTCGTGCCCAAGGAGTCCTTTGACATTTTCAAAGAGAATATAAGGTATTTGTTTTTCACTAGCGAGCCTAAACATTTCAAAAGCGAGAGTGCCCCTTGTGTCTTCCAGAGAGAAGCCCGTTCTTTGACCTGCAACGCTAAAAGTCGCACAAGGAAATCCTCCAACGATAAGGTCTGCTTCTGGTAGTTCGCTTCCTTTAACATCTCTGATATCCCTGCCATCTGGTTTTTCACCGTGTTGTCTGTCGTATATTCTTCTTGCTTTCTCGTTCCACTCATTTGACCAAACACAAGTGTGCCCTGTGTTTTCTAACCCAAGCCTAAAAGCGCCGACACCTGCGAAGAGTTCTATGAACTTCATCGGTAATGCGCCACCCTAATTTTCTTGCCACCTTCTATTTTTGTTTCTGATACACGAGTGGTTTTAACTGGCTTGCCTTTTTCGTTTAGTTCTTCAACTTCGTATTCCCACATCCACCTCATTGTCCTTTTCATACCAGCGCCCTTCTTTTGATAGTTGATATAGCCAGTGCTTCTCTTCTGTACATCGGCAACATTTCTGCCAAGTCTTTTCCGTGTCCAGGATTCCAGTTCGCGGAATAAATTAGAATACCCATGCGAGCATTTCTAAGCATTTCGTGCACTTGAATTTCAGCCTCTCTACCAGCCCTGTCGCGGTCAGTAGCGATAATTATTCTTGGCGGTGAGATTCTCTTTATGAGTTCAACCTGTTCTTTGGAAATTCTTGAACCAAGGATAGCAACGCTGGCGTAATCAATATCGTGTGCCGCCATAGCATCAACAGAGCCTTCCACAATTACTAAAGGTGGATGATTTGTTCCAATGGGCGGAGTCTTCCTGTATCTTTCTAGCGCTATGTCAGCGCCGAACAAGCATTGCTTTATCTTTATACCATGCGGGTACATATACCGAGGGGTAGCGTCACCCATACGCCTGCGGATAAGCCCAAGAACTCTTCCGTAAGTGTCTGCCAACGGAATTATGGCTTCATCACTAACCTCATCGTACCCAAGCCTGAATTTAGTAACTGTTGCTTTAGTAAGGTTGCGTGTGCCCCACCAGTAATTGAGAGCGCTGTGGTTGAAATACCTTATGGGTATATTTATGCCAACAGCAGGGCGCTCTGTTTGCGCCAAAGATTTAGATAGCGCCCTAAGTGTTTCTGAAACTTCTTCAAGAGAAGGTTCGTTAATTGGGGAATCAAGATTCAAGTGGTTGGCAAGTTTTTCCATGTCTCCTGCTTCGCCACAGGCGTAGCAAATAAAAAGACCCTTGCGGATATTCACACTGAGCGAGGGTGATGTGTCTTCGTGGAATGGGCAAATAGCCTGCCACTCATACCCAGACTTTGAACGAACATCCAGATTGTTTGAAAGAAAATGCCGATAGTTGTTCATGCGTTCTCCTTGTCTTCATCCATAATGTCGTCTGCTACTTGCCCACTGATTTCATCAAACTTCCCAGAGTTCGGTCTGAATTCATTAAGCCAAGTCTGACCGTCTGAACCATGACGAAACTTTGCCAATCGCATTTTGATAACATGAGCCGACATTTGCTTCATCGTTATTACACAATCTGCATCTTGACCAATTGCATCCGCACCTGCCAAGTGTTCTGCGCCTGGCAAATCGCCTCCGTTGCCCATGCGGTTTATTTGTGCCGCCGCGACAATTGGAACTTGATAGTGCATCGCAATACCTTTTAACTCTGCCGACAGATTAGCAATTGCTTTCCAGTCATCCCCACCAGTGTTCATCAGAGTCAAATAGTCAATGAAAACAATATCGGGCTTGTTGCGTTCAATTTGTGCCGCAATCATACTTGGGTTCAAGCGCCCACGAGATGTATCGTTGACTATCAGTTTGCCCTGAATCAAATCTTTCAAGCCAACAAGAAAATCCCTATAGCCCTTGAGGTCAAAGTCTTTTCCGTGCATCAAGTCCATTGAACGAAATGTTTGTTGACCATACTTGCTTGACAAGAAACTGTGCGAGCGCATTGCTATTTGTGCCCTTGACTGTTCAAGCGCATCGTACTGAACCTTGTGACCGCTATACAGAGCGCTACACGCCATGCGGATAAGTGTCCAAGTTTTACCTTGTCCGAGCCGTGCCGCAACAATCCAATAGTCGCCTTGTTGCGGGCCCCCAGTTAAATTGTCAAGAGTTGGAAAGCCAGTAGAAACACCTGCAATCCCTTTCTCTAAATTGCGTTCGTATCTTCTGGCAACTTCGCCGTAAGCAACTTCCCAATCTTCAAGAATCTCAGTTTCGTGTTTGCCGCCTTCAGATGAAACTTGTAGTTCCATAAGTTGTTGTTGGGCAAAGTTTATTATTTCAAGTGCACCTGTACGAGATTTAACCCTGTCTGCCGAATCTTCCAGCAAAGTTACAAGTGACCGCAGAAGATAAGACTCTTTTACTTCTTGAACACAGTAGTCAATATCATCAGATTTTAGAACTACGAAATCTGGAAAGGTTGCTTTGAACAATGACTTACTTGGCGCTTTGTGGTGGCGAGTAATGTAGGTGTCAATCCATTCCCACTCTTTACGGTATGCCAGAAACCAGTTTGCAGTAGCCCCTTCTATCATTGGAGTTTTATAATCGGCTTGTCTAAGAACTGCCGATATGAACAGTGCTTCAATATTTGCGGATGACATTAACTATTTCTCCTTAGTGCTGGTGTTTAGTGTTATTCCTGACCTGTCTCTTATTTCTGCGAACCACCTTTCCTCTTCTTGTACTTATACTTACTTATATATATTAATATAACTAAATTCAATATAAAGATTTATAGCAACTTTATTTATTTAGATTAAGTTCACACCCTTGGCTTTGAGGCTTCGGTCAATCGCAAGCGATAGGTATATGAGTAGCCGCCCTTTGGATACGGCAGTATATTGCGATGTTGCCGTTCTGTCAAATTATCAATGATTAGCAATGATTCCATTCTTGGTACAGGGCTTGAGAAGTGTCAAAAAAGCCCTATTTCATTGGGGTTTTGACGGAGTAGCCCGCAAACCCTTACTGGGCAAGGGTTTCAGGAATTTCAAGCAAAAAGAGGTCAAAAAACAGTCAAAATCGCTAAAACCCTTACTGGGTATGGGTTTCCCGCCATTCAAAAACGGGGCAGTTACCCTGTTCTCAAAAACATTGTTCGCCAAATGACCGCAAACCCTTACTGGCTATGGGTTTCATCGGTTTTGATGTTTGACTTCAATGATATCTCAAGATAGGCTTGGTACGCAAGCGTACCTTGAAAACTTCAACAAGTTGGAAATCGGAAAAGCACCAGTGCCTCTTTCCCACCGCAAACGATTAGCGGACTCCTAACGAAACCAAAAATCCAAGAACACCCGCTCAGTGCGGGGCTAAGAATTTGAATATTCAGTTCGGACTTTGGGTAGTAAGTAGATGTAAGTCCTCTAGTCAGCCAGTGGGGTCAAAGATTCACCAGTAGCGGTAGGCAGTGAACCTACCGACTCAGGCTAATGGGATAAAAGCCCGAAGATGACCTTCATACCAAACAGCAACGATATAGACACTTAGAACGGCGCTCCGTTTATCGTTGATACTGTTAGATACGGTTCAAGTCCGTAAAACTCTGTGACAAGTTTTTATATGTGGTCGCCAGTGTTCTATATATATGGTAGATATGCAGGTTCAATTCCTGCCACTGGCACAAGGTTGAAAAACCGAAGCACAAAAACCAAACAGCGTGTACGGCTCAAGATTTCTTGCGCCACCCACGCTCTAACAAACAAAAAGGGGAAATAAATTATGGCAGGTAACAGCAAGGCGAAAGTGCTAGAAAAAGTTATACCGTCAGACCACCCTCTGGCAAACCTAATTCCATCCAAAGATGTTTTTGGAAAAGGAAACTATATTAGCCGTTACATCGGTGGCGTGAAAGATATGGACATACTCGCAAGGGCACATGCCTTGCGACACAATGTTCTCATCTACGGGCCCACTGGTCCAGGCAAAACATCGTGTGTTTACGCATACGCCGCAGAAAATAATCTCCCTGTGGTGAATGTGTCATGCAACGGTGCGGCAGACCCCGCCGTATTTATCGGCGGGTGGCAACCAAAACCTGACCAATCATTGCATTACGCAATGGGCGATGTTCTCACCGCAGTCAAGTACGGTGGGATTATCTATTTGGATGAAATCAACTTCTTGCCACCAAAGATTGCGGCATACCTGCACTCTTTGTTGGACAAGCGTAGGACAATCAGCGTTCCATCGGCACAAGGTTCGGATGTTGAAACAGTTATGAAGGCTCACGAAAATTGCTTCATAGTTGCAACATTCAATCCTGACTACGAAGGCACGAAGCCTCTCAATCAAGCATTTCGTAATCGGTTCGCATTTCAAATGGAATTTGATTACGACTTTGACATTGAAAAGGAATTGTTGAATTCACCCGCTCTGCTTGACCTAGCGTTCAAATTGCGCCAGCGTAAAGATATCGGGGATATAACTACTCCGATAGCGACAAACATGCTAATGGAAATTGAAGAATTCGTGGATGATGATGGGCTTGGCTTTGACTTTGCTCTTGTTTCATTCTTGAATCACTTTCCAGTTGACGAACGGCAAATCGTTCGTGAAGTGTTGCTCGTTTACGCGGCAAACATTTGGACAGACCTGATGGAAGGTGAAATTCCTGAAGACAGCGAATTCCATAGCGGGTTGAAGCAAACACAAAGTAAAGAAGACGCAGAAGCAGAATTTGCAGAACAAACAGTAGTTCTCTAAATTTCTTCCGCCACCCGCACTCCACCGTGGGTATTTGCACTAAGCAGATACCCACGGTGTTTACACAAAAAACAACTACTCCTAAAGGGGAAAACAAAATATGCCTAGATACAACAACAGAAGAAGTGGTACTAGCAAAAGGAACATTCTCAAGCAGTCGCAAAAGGGCGTTTTAATACCTACCCGATTCGGCGCTGATTATGGCTCAACAGAATGGCAAAAGAAAGCAGAAGAAGAATCGGCAAATCTCCGCGATGCTTTTTTATCATTGCTTTCACGCTCCAATAGCATTATCACAGGAAACGAAATAAAATGCCAACTTTCAGATGCAGTTGAAATTGCGGCAACTGACGGTACAACAGTTTATTTCAACTCCAACTTGCTTATGGAAATATTCAAGACGGCGGTAGTAAAATCGGGGCATTTCGTCTCGTCACAATTTTTTGGCGAACTGATTGAAATGCGCGGGTTGAACTTCCATGAAATTTCGCATTGTCTTTGGACTCCAAGGGCAGGAACGAAATTCATTAAGGATATTCACAAGATGAACGATGATCGGCAAAAGTATCTTTACGATAACAGCCTGCCTCGTAGCGGTGTTAACTGGCATTACAAGTGCTTTAATATCTTGGAAGACCAGCGCATTGAATCGCTCTTCGTTGCGACATATCCAGCGTCAGCCCCATATCTAAGAAAAACAGTAACAAAGTTTCTCTTGGAAGACGCAGGCACAAACCAAGCGGTGTGGGTACTCTTATACGGCAGGCGGTACTTGTCGCCTGCAATTCGTAAAACAGCAGTTGCCTTATTCAAGTCAATTGTTACGAAAGATGGCTCACACCCAACCGATGCGCAAATTTCTTCACTGTCAGGACTGATTGACGCTTACCGCGCACTCATTCTGACAAGAAAAGAAGACCAAGCGCAGGCGCTCATCATCATTAGCGACTTCACTACATTATTTTTGGCTATTGTTGAAGATGCAAATGGTGGCACTGCTCCTGCTGGCAACGGTAGCGGTAGTGGTGCGATGCCTAGTGATGAAGAAGTCCAGCATGGTCAGCCAAGCACCACGGCAGAAACAAAAAAGGCTCAGGAAAAGCGCGAAGCGCAAGATGCCGATGCCGATGCCGATGATGATGGTGATGATTCAGATGGTGATTCAGATGAAGGCTCGGAAGATGGTTCGGAAGATTCGGATGAAGATTCGGATGATTCGGGCGACTCTAACGGTTCTGATTCAGATGATTCAGACGATTCAGATGATGAAGAAGATTCGGAAGAATCAGAAGACAACGGCTCAGGCAATCTTGGCGCGTCTGATAAAGAAAGTTCAGAACGCAAAAGTTTGACTGATGAAATCAAAAAAGCGTGTGACCGCTCTGATGACATTGACAGCAAAAATTTAGAAAAAGAAATGGTCAAGGTTATTAAGCAAGTTCGGACAAGCGCTCAAAAAGAAACTTATAAGCGTTTCTTTGATGAAGTTGTCAATACCCACAGCCAAGCCCCAGCAACAGCAGAAGACAGGATTCTGTCAAACACAATATCTTCTGCTCTTGCGAAGTTTAAGGCTGATAAAGATAGCCAGTGGGATTCAGAAGAAAACATTGGCAAATTGAATGTCATGGATAAGATTTCTGCTCGTGGCTTACACACCAACTTTTTTGACCAGTGGGTTGATGAAGGTGATGAACGCCCTGATGCAGAAGTTGTAATTCTCCTTGACAAGTCGGGAAGTATGAACAATCGTTCTACTGACTTTAACCAGTTCAACGCGGATTTTTTGGCAGAAAAAGCCAATCCTCCCGCTGGTGGTTGCAAAGTCACTAAGTACGATTTCAAATACAACTCAGGTGACACAACAATTCGCCAAGCGTCAGTGGCGATGTGGGCTATAAAAGTTGCATGTCAAAAACACGATATACCATGCACAGTAATCGGGTTCAGTGATACCCCTCATGCAATATATGTAGCCAATAAAAAAGTAAGCACAGGAACAATTCCTCTGCATAACGGCGATAACGGAACATACCCATTACCAGCACTTCTTATCGCGGCGGATGTACTTAAGAAATCAGATGCCAAGTACAAACTCTGCGTAACAATTACTGATGGGGAATTTTCGGGCGATGTATTAGGGGCAACAGATGCCGTTAAAGACATGAATGACAGGGGTTATTTTACTCTGTTAATTGGTCTTTCTAACGGTGTTGTTTACGACTCTGCTACAGGCTTGCTTTCGCCAAAGTATCCAGCAGGGCTAGACCAAGAAACACGGACTGGCAAGTACAATAGCCGTGGCACTGTTGATTATGTAGCAATTGCTCCAGGATACGGCAACAAAAAAGTGCTCTTGGCTGAAACTAGCCAAGTTCTCGCCAAGCAAATCGCAAAAGTTCTGTTGCAGGGGGTGGTAGCGAACCGTTGACCAATGACTAGTAATGCGCTACAATGGTTAGCGTTGGCGTTAGAACTCAGTGTTTCTTGCGCCACCATCCCTCAACACTGAATCATGCGATAACCAAGGAGAAAACTCAATGGCACTAAAAAAGATGCGGCCGCCAAGGTCGGGAACAGTACCCGAACTTGGCGAAAGCGCCGTGGCAGATAACGACTCTGCCGAACAGCAAGAAGAAGAAGAAGAAGCGGGGCTTGAAGTTCAACACAAAAAACTTCACGCTCAGCGGTGGCAAGGAATTGTCAAAACGCTTTTGGTAGGTATTGATGAAATGTCGGTTTACACCTTCATATCTTCAAAAGACCCCGAACTCGTTGTGGCAATAATTGATAGCGCAAGTACAAATGGAAAAGTAACCATCACGGTCAAAGCACACCCATGGGCAACTGAACTCGCAGTTGGCTTTTGGGATGAAATTGATTTAGATGGACTTGACCCAAATACTTGTGACCCAAACGAAGATGGATGGATTGCCGAATACAAAATTAAATACTCGTAAAGGGCAATTCTTCTAGCAGTACCGTCACATGGGCAGTTCTCTTTCGGGGGAACTGCCCATTGACACTTAACCAACAACAACAAAAAGGGGAAAATAAAAATGAATAAGTGGGAAAGTCAAACAGTGTCGCTTGGCATTATTGCCAGTGTGCTCAACGAATGGTTAGGCATAACATTCAGGTTGACACCTGATGCCGAACTCAAAACACACCTAAGCGATGTAATTGTGTTATCACAGATAGCAACTGGAATATTTAACGGTTCAGATGTTGAAAACGGCTATCAAAACGAAGACAAAAGCGCTCTAAAAGAATTTCTTGAAGAGTGTGGCGTATTCAATATCCCGAACATTCCACTTGGCAATGTTCTTGATGATGCAGTTGCAGGAGATGTTTACTAATGACACCCGAACAAGACACACTCGTTCGTGACATTCTAGTAAATGTCTACGGTGACAATGCAATTGAAGCCTGCGTTGGCTTGCTTTCTTCGCTGGTAGATGAAATAAGCGGAGATGTTTTCATCAGGGAACTGACAAGGGAACACCAGTACAAGTTGCCAAAAAAAGAAGACCACCATCCGCAGATGGTATTTCTTTTTTAGGAATCAAAACCAAACCGTGCAGGTGGCTCAAGAAAATTTGCGCCACCTGCACTCAAACAAGGGGAAAACAACATGAAAGCAAAATTACCGCAGGAAAAAGCCTTAGCGATATTTACTAAGCAAATGAAATCTGCGCAGTTAGCCCGCGCCGATGCTACACAATCCTCACTGAAGACATACAGAAAAATAGCGAAAAGCGATGCCGAAACTGCTCGCTTGGACTACAACAGCGCAGAAAAAACTGCACAAGTTGTTTTTAACAAGGCGGTGCAGTTAGCGCGGGAAACATACAGTACAGCACTAAATAACATCACTAAAAAGGAGAAAACAAAATGAATGACAAGTTGTATTACGCAATTGAAGACTTCTTAACTGGAAAACGCGGTGGGAGTTTCAAAAAATGGTTCTGTGTCTTTATAGTAGTGGGATGGACATGGATGGTAATTAGTTCACTAATAAGAATCTTTCAGGTTCTTTAATGAGTGAAACAAAAATAACCTACAAGGTAAACAACCAGGGGTATTATCTTGACGCAAACAATTGCCCAACTAAATACCGTTGGTCAGCGTTTACCCACCAAGATATTTACCATTTCAACAGGGCAATTAAAAACAACCAAGGAGAAACAACATGAACGGAAGCACAAAGGGGGCAATTGAAAGATTGCTTGATTTGCAAAGAGACACTAAGGCTTCGCTTACCGACCTCCAAGAAGTATTGGATGCCACAAACGCGAAAATCTTTAGTTACTTGGAAGCAAACAGCATTGAAACAATCACCGTTGGAGAAAAGGGTGAACAAACAAAAGCAACAATTGTTAGACCAACGCAATTAAAAATTGATGAAGATGGTCTGCAATCAGCATTATCCGATGCAATTTGGAAGTTAGTTACGAAAAGAGTAATTGACAAAAAGGCTTTGGAAGATGCAGTTGCTAGGGGTAAGGTTGAACCCGAAGTAATAAGTACACATAGCAAAGAGGTTGCAACCAAGCCGTATTTGCGTATAACGCGCTAACGACAAAAGGAGCAAATAAGTGGACAGATTACTTACTATTGTGCTTGCACTACTTGCAGGAACGGTTTTTGCCGTTCTTAGTGTGCAGGCACAGCCAGTTCATAACTCACCCCCGCCGATAGTGGCGGTTAACTTATACGCGCCAATAACACCACGACTGGCGACCACAACAACAGTTGTCGCAGAGACAACGACAACAATTGCAGTAATACCAGCAAAAGTGCCGTTAGATAAATCAAAGAGATGCCCACAGTACGAAGCGCTATTTGCTAAGTACAATCTGCCAGTGCAGATTTTCTCATATATTGCTTGGCGCGAAAGCCGTTGTAATCCCAACGGTATAAACGCCAAATGGGATGCCAACGGCAACATGACATACAACCTCAATTCTGATAAGAGTTGGGATAGCGGGTTACTACAAGTAAATTCCTCGTGGATTAGTAGTGTCCGTGAAGTGTGTGCCGTTAACACTGGTGACAAGCGGAGAGATTTGGAAACACTTTTTGACGCTGAATGTAATGTAAAGTTCGCCAAGTTCATCATGGATAACACAAAAGGTAAACTAGGCAACTGGAACTTGTAAAACTCTAAAGCCAGTCCATACATCGCCCCTCGGTGTGTGGGCTGGCTTTTTTGTGCCCAAATGCTCAAGTTTTCCGCACCACCAGCACTCCTTCTGCGGGCTTGCACCATGTATAGTTAGGCGATGGGCATAAACTACTCAACATCGCCAAGCAACTTTGAAGAACTTTGTGATTCCGTTCGCGGGCAGGTTGAACGCAGTAGAGAATACAAGATGATGGGCAAGGAAATGCCACCAAGCGAATGTGTCGCTATTACCGCAGAGTCAATGCTGGCGTTAGTTGACAGGATGGAAGCAATGGTGACAACGCTCCAGAACCAAGCCCGCCTTTTTAACCAAATAGAGGATATGTTCCGCTTTGTCTTTCACCAACTTGGGATAGACCTAGACAACCTGCCAAATGGTCTATAGCAAGAGTGATGTAACCCGCTTCAAAAGCCATGTAAGGGTCGCAGGAGAGTGCTGGGTGTGGGTTGGCAGGCTAAACGACCATGGGTACGGCGAATTCAAGCAAAATGGGGTAAAGCACCGTGCTCACAGGTGGATATATCAGGTCGTAAACGGCGATTTGCCAAGAGATATCGTGCTTGACCACTTGTGCCGAAATAGGGCTTGTGTACGCCTTTCTCACCTAGAAGCGACCACTGCCGAAGAAAACATCAGGAGAGGCACAAATAGGCGGGGTCGGTAGTTGACTTTGCACCTATGGTGACATATACTAATCAATGACACCAAGAAAAGGAGGAATACCAAAATGACCGAAAAAAGCGACCAGTTGACAGTGCGGCTCATACTGCCAACAGGCGTAAAAGAAATCACTGGGCTTCGTGAAGAAGTAATTGAAAGGGTTACTGCGCTAGTTCGCCTTGAGTCAGATTTAGGCGAATCGTATGCAGAGATTATTCCGTTCCCAACACCTAAAAGATATCATCCAAGTCAAAAGGGGTTTTCAGATGAAAAGTGAATTTTGGCGTGAAGACGCGCTCTGTCGCGGTCTACCAAACATAATGTTTATTCCAGCGCCAAGAAAAGGTAGACCCATGGTTCGGGAGTACAACAAGGCAAAAGCAGTCTGCGATAAGTGCGCTGTCTCAGGCGATTGTCTAAGTTTTGCACTAGACAACGGGTTTAATGAATACGGCATGTATGGTGGAATGACACCAGCGGAAAGGAGAGAATTACTACGGCGGAAAGTATGGCAATAACAATACGGAAAGTAACCTTGACATATGCACCAATCAAAACTAATGTAAGTAACCCAAACAACAACCAAGGAGATACATGAAGATAAGCGGAAAGAAGATGGGCACTCTAAAGGCGCTCAAAGACTCGCTAAAAAAAGGCGGGTCAAACTTAAACTCGTACATTAAAAATGTACCAGCCGAAGGAATTACCGTAAGGTTCATTACCGAACCCGAAGAGTGGTTTGGTTTCTATGAATACTGGAACGATGAAAGTCGCAATTTCACGCCAATGGCAGTCGGTGAAATTCTACCTGATGGTGCGAAAGCGTCATTTCGTTATCTCACCTGCGCAGTTGACATTGAAAATGACCGCGTGATTCCAATGAAGTTGGCAAAGACAGCCGCCAACATTCTCATCTTGAAGTACGACAAGTACGGAACGATGCTTGACCGCAACTACGAATTGCAAAGGCATGGTGAAGGCTTAGACACTACTTACGATGTAACTCCTGACGCGCCAAGCAAATTGAACCTTGCGAAGTACGAAGTTCTGGACTTAGAAAAAATCCTGATCGGTGCAAGGGCAACATCTCTTGGCGAAACGGATACCGAAGAATCATCATCCGACAAGAAATCCGACAAGAATTCTGCCGTGGCAACTGCCACGAAGAAAAAGTCTCCTGTCGCCGTTAAAGATGATGATGACGAAGATGAAGACGACGATGAAGACGATGAAGACGATACAGATGATGTTGAAGATGTAACAGAAGCCCTTGACGAAGAAACACTTTCGGCAATGTCTCTGCGTGACCTTCGCGTAGTCTGCGAAGACTTGGACATTGACCATGACGGTATGAACAAGTCGGCAATGATTCGTTCTATCATTGAATCCTCGGAGAAATAAGACTAACAAAAGTTTGGCGTGGGGTGGTTTACGAGTGCCAGTTTCCCCCTTTCGTGGCGGCTCCTGCCCCACGCCATTCATACCCACAAGACCGTAGCGCCAGCGCTAAAGGAGACATGAAGTGACTAAACCAAAGAAGTCCAGTGCACCTAAAAAAATCAAGGCGGTGCGCCTACCAAAAAAAACTTGGAATCAACACCCGAACACGGTTGAAGAAACCCTGAAGGCGCTCAGCGTTTTGCAAAAATGGGAAGAGAAAACAGGAGAAAAGGCAGGCTATCAAAATGGCGTTGTCGTTACGGTCAAGTTTTGCGTAGACCTATGCGAACGACTAAAAATGCTGGAAAAGCGATGCGAACGATTAGGCGCACTAGAGAAGCAAGGTGGTAAAAAATGATGAAAAAGCCAGTTAATCCGTTTGACAAAAATAGAGAACCGAAGCGTCACGATGTTGCGGAACTTATTTTGGAAGGTAAAACAATTGCATGGTCAGAAATATGTAGCGCAGTTGGGCATTTTTCCCCGCGCTCAATGGGTTATGTATTAAGGGCACTGGAAGACCAAAAAATTACAGTGCTTAGGTTGCGTGACCCCGAATTTGGTACTCTGTACCGCTACGACAGCGTTACCGAATACGAAGACCGCTTTCGCCTCAGTAAGCCAAATGGCCCTGACGCTAAGCGCCAAAAGGCAGACAACTCAAAGTAGGAACAATGAAGCCGATAGCACCTGACCATTACTTTTTCTGTACAAAGTGTGGTCGGGTGCTTTTGAGTTCTGCACCACAATTCCCCCAGTGGCTAGTTTCTGCTGACGGAGTGTATGTGCGATGCCCGCAACATATCACCGATTGGCAAATGCGTTGTGCTAAAGTAAGGCGAACACAAAGTAATTATCGCTGGCGGAGACTGGCGAAGGAAGGGGATATGCAACCAGCGAACATACTTTACGAACCATTTTTTGATATGTAAACGCCTACAAGGAGGCAGAACAAAATGCAAGCACCAGCCAGTAATTTCTTTCATACCCATGTTCATTCTGAATTTTCATGTCTTGACGGTATGGCAGATATTCGCACCATGGCAGAAAAGGTCAAGTCTCTAAAGCAACCTGCACTGGCGCTGACAGACCACGGCAACATGAGTGGCTCGTTCCAGTTGTATAAGGCGTGTAAAGATAACGGAGTCATGCCGTTTATCGGGCTTGAAGCGTACATTGTTGAAGACCGCGACAACAAAAAGGCGCACAGAAACCACCTATCGCTAATTGCATACACCACAGAGGGGTACAAGAATCTTTCTAAACTGTCTTCGCTATCGCACCAGCGCTCCCACTACTACTACAAGCCACTGATTGACCTAAACGACTTGGCAGACTTACATTCCCATGGTGGTCTAAAAGGAATCGCTTGTCTCACTGGATGCTATTTCGGTCTAGTTTCGCAAGCCGTTACCATGGGCGAATCCGATAAGGCAGAGCGAATAATAAAATGCCTAGACGGATGGTTTGACAAAGTTTTTGTTGAACTACAGCATCACAATACACAGCACGAGGGGAACTGGACTGACGAACATCTTGTGACGGAACTTTTCACCATGGCTAATTGGATGGGCATACCGACAATAATTTCGCAGGACTCTCACTACTGCGATAAGGCAGACAAAGACCTGCACAACATGATGCGAATGATTGCCTACTCCGCAGACGAACTTGACTTGGCTTATCCAGGAGATTCATACCACTTGGCTTCAACTCAGTGGGTGAAGTCACACTACAAAAAGGATGTTTGGGATGCCTGCCAAGATTCTTACGGTTGGCTACTAGACAATCACTCTTTGGAAATACCGCCACTGGAAAACTATAAATATTTCATACCCGCGATTACGAAGAACCCGCTAAAACAATTGACGGTGCTTTGCAATGCGAAACTGAATCGCAACTACCGAATTACTAAAGACGGAGAACTAGACCGCTATCAAGACAGGTTGGCGCAGGAGTTGGAAGTCATAAGTCAAACTGGCATGGCAGATTATTTTATGCTGGTAAACGATTATGTCGGCTGGTGTCACGACCAAAAGATTTTGGTCATGGCTAGAGGTTCTGCCGCAGGTTCGCTTGTGTGCTATTTGCTAGGGATTACGCAGGTTGACCCGCTTGAATGGAATTTAGTGTTTGAACGATTCCTTTCAATTGAACGGATAAGACCGCCAGATATTGACCTAGATATTGAAGATGTACGGCGAGATGATGTTGTCAATTACTTGAAAGAAAAGTACAACATCATGCAGATTGGCACATATAACAGGCTCTCTTACGATGAAGAAACAGGGCGCGGTGGATTATTTGTGCAGTACATTAGCGCGAAGCGTAAAATTCTTGGCGAACAGTTTGCAAAAAAACTTGGAAGAATTAAGAACCTGCATGATTTAGAAGCCGTTAACCCAAACGATGCAAGAAGACTTAAAGCGCTTGGAGACATTCCGCTACGGCGTTCTCCTGGCACTCACGCGGCAGGTTTTGTAATATCTGCACCGCCATTGCACAATGTTGAAGATTGGATTCCAGAAATGTTAATTCCATCTTCCGACACCATGGTTACACAAATGATGATGGACGATGTAGAGGATGC
>Ga0105052_10002683_pt1 | contig 21471 bp, 12 predicted proteins | sample FRY03_FD_78094 | JGI IMG/M metagenome (GOLD analysis project Ga0105052, IMG submission 78094) | Freshwater microbial communities from Lake Fryxell liftoff mats and glacier meltwater in Antarctica - FRY-03 | ecosystem: Environmental > Aquatic > Freshwater > Ice > Glacier meltwater ... | reverse complement strand
GGAGTTTGATACGGTGCTTGTCACCGAGCGAAGGGTCATCCATCGCTTCGTTGATGTCCTGGGACTGGGCCGGTGTGAGTTCGATACGGATCATGGGCAATGCCCGTCGGATGATAGCCAAGCTCACCGTTTATCGAGCCTTCTTTTTCACAAAACTTGATGACGGGGAGTATAATTGGTGGGGGTGATTATTTTCAATGCAAGACGCCCTAAGCCAAAGAGTTCGCGGTTGGACCCCATTTTTTGTGTTGGTTGACGGAATTTCCGTAACCAGCGCATTTTTAGTAGCTTTTATCTTTTCGCAATTGCTGCCGCCGCATGACTTCAATCTCATCTGGGTGCCGCCTGCCAAAGAAATGGTGCTGCTTATATTGAGCCTCTTTGGCCTAGTGTTGCACACCGTCATTTGGCTGCGTGAAGGGCACTACATGTATCAACTGTTGAGCGGACGCGCGCTGCGCACCAGCGCCGCCCAACTGCTCTTTTTGGGACTCACGCTGTTTGTTTACCTGGCGCTGTGGCGCGACTACCAGGTTTCCCGCAAGTTGCTCCTGATCTTTCTCACGTTGCTCGCTCCGCTCCTGTGGCTTGGAAAGTTCCTGTTCATGCGCTTGCTCAAAACCAGGGACACCCGGATACAGCCCCGCCTACGCATTTTGGCGGTCTGTGAGGAAAGCAATGAGGCGGCGACTAGGCAATGGTTCGCTAACAAGAAAATGCTGGGCATTCATCTGTGCGATGTGTTGGCCACCGAGGTTCAGGCCGGTCATGGCGAATTCCTGGAGCATCGTCTGAAGGAGGCCATCAAGCGCGAGCGTCCCAACCTGCTCATCTGGCGTCTGCCCACGGACGCGGCGCTTACAGAGAAAATTCGGCTGATTGCTGAATCACATGGCACCCACCTGGCCGTGGATTTGCTGCCGCTCGTGGGGGACATGGGCTCGGTACAGCTCACGGAGTACTCACAGATGAAGCTCGTCAGCCTGCACAAGCATCCACTTGTCAGTCCAGCGCATCGTTTGCTGAAACGCGGGCTGGATGTGGCCATCAGCCTGCTGGTGGTGATTTTTGTGCTCCCATTTCTCTGTGCGGGGGTTTGGCTGCTGCATCGGTTGTTCTCGCCAGGTCCGCTGTTCTTCAAACAATCACGCTCAGGCGCGGACGGCCAGATGTTCCAGATCTACAAGTTCCGCACGATGAGTGTGAACCATGGATCGGAAAGCGTGCAGGCGCGGGCCAACGACAAGCGCATCTTCAAATGTGGCGCGCTGTTGCGGAAGCTCAGTATTGATGAAATGCCGCAGTTTTTGAATGTACTGCGGGGGAATATGTCGGTCGTTGGTCCGCGCCCTCACATGGCCGAGCATGATGTGCTCTTTGCCCTGGAGTGCCGCCAGTATGCCATGCGCCACACGGTGAAGCCCGGGGTGACCGGCCTCGCCCAGGTGCGTGGCCAGCGCGGTCCGGTGGATAATGCCAGTGAGATCAAGCACCGGGTCGCCTCCGATGTGGAATACTGCCAGAACTGGTCCTTCTACCTCGATTTGGAGATCATCGCTCGCACCTTCCTGCATGTGTTCTCCTTTCATGCCAAGTCATGCTGATAGATGGGTGATGACGGTTAGTGCCCGGCGTCTCAACGCCGGGCGGTGACGAGGCGGGAGCTGCAGGAGCTCGGTGGCGTGATTTGCCGCCGTCCTTTCGCATGAATGATGGCCCTGCCTGCGTTATGCTGCGGCCATGATCGCACGCACCATTCTCGAAGCCCGCATCGCCGAAGTTCGCGAAGCCCTGCGCCGGGCGCGACTCATGCGTCACCTCGCCGCTGTTTTTGCGCTCGGTATTCTCGTGCGCGGCAGCTTTCTCATTGCGGCGCTCAGCGGCCACCATGTTTCCAAGGCCGTGGACCGCTGGAGCATGCTCGGTTTGATCATCCTTGGTGTCGCTGCTTGGCTCACCGGCCGCCGCAACATCTGGAGTGACCGCGACATCAGCCGCCTCATTGAGCAACGGCATCCCGTGCTCGATTCCGTGCTCATCACTGCCATCGAATACGAGCCTGATGCCGAGGCACCGACGAGCTTCCTGCACGAGCGTCTCATTGATCATGCGCTCGGGCGTGCCGCCACGCAGAACTGGCCCGTCACCGTCGCCAACAAGCCCTACACCCGCGCTCTCGCCGCTGCCTGGCTCGCCGTCATCACTTTCGTTGCCACCGACATCGCTCTGCGCCTCAACGGCCCTCTCACCTCTGCCCTCTCACCTCTCACCGCTGCTGAACAACCGGTCGGCCCCACCGAGTTTACCGCCACTCTCACTCCCGGTGATGTGGAACTCGAACGCGGCTCCCGCCTTATCGTCGAGGCCCGCTTCACCGGTCCGGTGCCAGCCGATGCCACGCTCATTGTCACCGAACCCGATGGTGCCGAACGCGAACGCATCCCCATGCGCCTCACGGTGGACGAGCAGGTCTTCGGCGGCCTGATCAACAAGGTGATGAGCGACGCGAAATACCACGTCGAATTCGCCGCGCAAAAATCGCCGCAGCACACTCTCACCACTTTCGTCTATCCGTTGCATGAGCGTGTGGATGTCGTCATCACGCCGCCCGCCTACAGCGGCCAGCCGGCGAAGGAAATCAAGAACACGCTCAAAGTCAGTGCGCTCGAAGGTTCTGACATCGCTTGGAAGATCAAAGCGAACAAACCGGTCGCCGCCGCCGAGCTGTTTGGCGAAGACAAAACCGTCATCGAACTCAAGCCCAGCGCCGATGACGCCACCTTGCTGGAGGCAACGATGCAGGCCGTGAAGTCGCAGAAATACCGGCTGCATCTCGTGGATGATCGCGATCGTGCGAACAAAAACCCGCCGTGGATCACCGTCACCGTGCAGGCCAATCAGCTTGCCAAGATCGAGCTCGTGTTCCCGAAACGTGATCTGCAAGTCTCCGCCATTCAGGAGTTGCCCGTCGAGGCGAAGGTGTCTGACGATCTAGGCGTCACCAAAAGTGGCGCGGTGTTCAGCATCAACGGCAACAGCAAGGAGATCATCTTCAAGCACCCCACCACCGCGCCGCAGAAAAAGCAGGACGTGCGCGCGGAACTCGCGCTCGAAAAAGAAAACGCGCAGCCACGCCAGCTCGTCAGTTATTACCTCTGGGCCGAGGACACCGGGCCAAAAGGCGAGGTGCGCCGCAGCATGAGCGACATGTTTTTCGCCGATGTGCGGCACTTTGAGGACATCTTCCGCGAGATGGAGGCGCCGCCCAGCGAACCTGGCGAGCCGAAGCAGAAGGCCGAGAGCGACAAGCTCGTCGAGCTGCAAAAACAAATCGTCAACGCCACCTGGCGGATCATTCGAGACACCAATGCGGGCCGCACCATGGAATCCGCGGCGCCCGATGTGCAGGTCGTTCACGAGTCACAGAACCTCGCCCTCGAACAAACCAAGGAGGCGATGGAAAAGGTCGAGGACGCTGAGGCCAAGCAGGCGCTGACCGAAGCCTGGAAAAGCATGAAGGACGCGCTGGACCCGCTCCAGCAGGCGGCGGCGGACAAGAAACGCGCGCCGCTCAATCAGGCACTCACTTATGAGCAGAGCGCCCTTGAATGGTTGCACCGCGCGCAGAGCCGCGAGCATCAGGTCATGCGGCAGAACAGCCCACCGCCACAGCCGGGAGCAGGCCAGCAGGCGAACAAGAATCAGCTCATGGATCTCGAGTTGAAGCAGCAGGATCAGCGTTACGAGGAGGAAAAAGCCGCCGCCGAGGAGCAAACCGCCGAGCAGCAGGAAAATTTGCAGGTGTTGAACCGCCTCAAGGAACTCGCCCGGCGTCAGGAGGCGCTGGCGGAGAAAATGAAGGAGCTGCAAAACCAGATCGCGCAGGCCAAGACCGAAACGGAGAAGCAGGAACTCGATAACCAGCTCAAACGCCTGCAAGCAGAGCAGGAACAATTGCTGCGTGACCTGGATGATCTCAATGACCGCATGGAGCAGCCCGACAACGCCGCGAACATGGCCGAGGCGAAGGAACAGCTCGACCAGACGCGCGAAAAGGTCATGGAGGCCGCCGAGCAGCTCAAAGAAGAAAAGCTCGCCGATGCGGCAAACTCCGCGACCCGCGCCCAACGCGAACTCGAAAAGATGCAGGAGGATTTTCGCCAGAAAACCAGCCGCAAATTCGCCGATGAAATGAAGCAGATGCGCCAGCAGGCCCGCGAGGCCGCGGAGAACCAGAAGAAGATTAGCGAGGCGCTGGAAAACCAGCAGGAGACCGGTTCCGACATCGAAAAGGGCCTGCAAAACGCCGCGCAGAGCCGGCAAGTGGCCGAACAGCAGGAGAATGTCGAAAAACTGCTTAACAACATGCGCCAGATCAGCGAGCAGGCCGAGCAGAGCGAGCCTCTGCTGCACCGCAATCTTTACGACGCCGTGCGCAAGGCGCAGACGAGTGGTTTGGAGGAGAATCTCAAGGAAACTCGCGACCAGCTCCGCTACGGTACGCAGGCCGAGGCCAAGGACGCCGAACGCAAAGCCGCCAACTCGGTGGCCGAGCTGCAAAAGGGCGTCGAGAAAGCCGCCGAGAGCGTGCTCGGCTCCGAGAGCGAGGCGTTGCGTGTGGCGAAGAACGAACTCGATAAACTGATCAAGGAAGCGCAGGACGCAGCCCAAGCCGAGCAAGGCGACAAGCCGTCAGAAAAACAAACGGCGCAAAACGGCGAGGGCAAAAAATCAGATCAGGCCAAAGACGGCGAAGGCAAACAACCCTCCGACGATGCGAAAAAAGGCGCAGGCTCCGGCAAACCCGAGAAGCAGACCGCCGAGAACGACAAGTCCGGCCAAGGCGAACGCGGTGAGGCGAAAGGCAAAGGAGAAGGCGCACCCAAAAAAGGTGGCGCACCCGGCGAGCAACCATCCGAAGACCCCAGGATGGCCCAAAACGGTGAAGGGAAGCAACCTGGTGAAGGCGAGGGCAAAGAACCTGGCCAGCAAGGCAAGGGTGAAGGCCAGCAGCCTAGTCCCGACGGCAAAGGCGAGGGTCAAGGTGAAGGCCAAGGCGCGCAACAAGCCAGTGCCTCATCTCCCGGCCAAGGTGAAGGCAAACAGGAGCGTCCCAAAGGCGGGGAAGGCCGGGGCGAGGGGCAATCCCAAACCGCCGAAGCTAGGAGTGCGGGTGCCCCCCCCCGCCAGGAAACAACGGATGCCATCGATCCTGCGCAACCACCCCAAAGCGGACGAGGGCTTCCGCGCTCCGGTGACAACGATCAAATCGCCGGCGGTCCCACCACGGATCGCGATTCTGACAACGACCGCTTCACCGCACCCATCAACGGCGGCGCGGTGCCGGAATCGTTGTTCTTTGAAGATAGCAAGGAGCAGGAGGACCGCAGCGTCTTCACCGGCAATGGCTACGAGCAGTGGAGCGACCGCCTGCGCAATGTGGAGGAACTGCTCAACCAGCCCGAGCTGCGCAACGAGGCCGCCAAGGTGCTCGACAACGCACGCAGTCTTCGCATTGACCTCAAACGCAGCAACGAGGCTCCGCAGGTCGCGCATTTGAACACACGCATCACCCAGCCGCTCATGGAGCTGCGTGACCGCGTCGTCGAAGAACTCTCGAAGAAGGATGCGGGCAAAAATCTCGCCCCTGTGGACCGTGATCCAGTGCCAGCGGAGTTTCGCGATTTGGTGAAGCGCTACTACAAGGAGCTGGGGGCAGGAAAGTAGGACGCGATTTAAAAGCTTTGCCGTGCCAGCTTCCGGCAGCTTCAAGTTGCCCCTCACCTGACCTCTCCCCAGGTGGAGCGGAAGATGTCAGCGGTGTTTTGTGCTGGGGAGAGGGATTTCGTGTTGTGGCCGGTGCCAAACGAATCCCCTCTCCCCGTCGAGGATTCACTGAATCACCCGATTTCTCTTCGGGGAGAGGTCGGGTGAGGGGCCATCATGTGTTTTCAAACACGGTCTGGCCATTACGCGTTGTCGCATTTCGGTCACGACGTGATTTTGTCATGTTCTCAGCTCATCTCGACGGAGCGAGATGGCTACTTTGCGGAACCGGAACAATCAGGAAGTCCGAAGATTCTTTGCTGGAGCGCAGGCTCGACGCTGGGGACTTGTGCGGCATAATCAGCGCCCATGTCTTTGACGGTTCTGACCTTGCGCACTCACGATGGCGAGCACCAGCTTGCCTGCCTGCCGGGCGCGTCGTTGGATGTGGGCAGCGGGCCGGAGTGCGAGATCGTGCTGGAGGGTGTGGACGTTTTGCCACGGCATTGCGTGCTGCTGCGCACGGGTGAGCAGCGCTTTCAAATCACTGCGGCAGTCGTGGGGGCGCGTTTTGCGGTGAATGGGGTGACGGCGGGCGAGCTGGAGGTGATGGTGCCGTTCGCGTTCGACATTGGCGGCGATGTCATCGAGTTCGATTTGGTGGATGATGATGCCGAGGTGCCGCCGCCGGACACGACGACGACAGAACATGATGCGGGCACAGCCATCACCACGGCGCGCGACAACCGGCGCAACTATCTGCTGCGGCCCACGGGGATGAAACCACGCGCAGGAGGGCGCGTGGGCGAGGTGATGCTGGAGCCCTCGCCTGCTGCTGCCGCCACGGTTGCGTCGCCTTCGCCAGCACGCCTCCAGCATGTGGCTGCCACTGCGCCATCACAGCCGGAGGAAGAAGTGTCCACGCCGTTGATGTTGACGATCGTGCTGGTTTGCGGGGTGATGATCGCGACGATTCTCTACTGGCAGCGGCATCTGGAGCAGGTGGCGCTGCCGCCGCCGCTGGAAGTGCAGACGGTGGTGCCAAGGGACACGGAAATCACGTCGGAAGCGATGCTGCGGGCATGCGTGGATTTGCGGCTGATGGGAACGCCAATGCTGGCGGCGCATCTGTTGATGCCGCTGGCTGAAACGGGTGATGTCGGGGCCATGCATGTGCTTGCCAGCGCTTTGCATGAGGCCGGGCAGTATGGCGAGGAGGTGGTGTTTCTGCTGGAGCAGGCGGCGGAGGGCGGCAGCCGCGAGGCGTGGCGCGAGCTGGTGCGCGAAGTCGATCATGAGGAAAATCCGGCGCGTTATGTCGCGTCCTCATTCGTGCTGCTGCGGCGGGCTGCCACACTTGGCGAGACCTCGGCCTGGATGCCGCTGGGAGAGCGGCATGAGTATGGCAATGGCATCCCGCAGGACATGCAGCGGGCGCTGGCGGCGTATGAAAAGGCGCACGCCGCCGGCGATGCACGCGCTGCGGCCAAGCTCTCCGCCCGGCAGGCGGCACTGGACCGCGCGGCGGCGTTCATCCGCTCGTGGAATGAGGTCTCGGTGGCCGCGCTGCTGGATCATGTGGTCGCGGAGCAGGGGCGGTTCTTCATGCTCGATCATCCGCCGATGGACGCGCTGTTACGCCTGGAGGATGAACTGCGCGCGCGGTGGCCGCTGCGACGCATCAGTGTCGCGGCCGGGGCGAAGGTGAAGGTGGAGGATTTCGACCACATCCAGATCACGCAGCCGTTTCAGTTTGAAGTGCAGCGCGGCGAGCGCATCGCACGCGGTCTGGGCGTGCTCGTGTGCGCGGTGCAGCGTGACACGGCGGACCAGTGGCGCATCACCGCTGCTGGGGAAACGATTGAGGTGAATGAATTGCTGCCTGCCAGGGAACGCTTTGTCGTGGCCGGCTCGTTGCGCGAGCTGAAACCCGCCTTCACCCCTGCGGAGCAGATCGAGGAGTCACGGTTGGAGATTGTGCGCGCACTGCGCGGCATTGAAGACACGCAGGATTTCAAGGCGCCGCTCACCGCGCTGATGAACGCGGTGTTTGAGTTTCCGCAGGAGGCGTTCTGGCGACCGTTTGCGGACACGTTGTGCGATCGCATGGCGCGGCAATTGTTCGCCGAGGGCCAGTGGCTGGACGCGGGCTGGGCGGAGCCGGTGCATCAGCTCGCGGAGCGTGGCAGTGTATCCGCCATGCTGCTGGAGGGGCATCTGCTGGCTGCTGGGTATGGCTGTGCGCGTGATGAGAAGCGCAGCACGGCGCTGTATCAAAAGGCGTTCGAGCAGGGGCAGCGACGCGACGCGCGGTTCTACTATGCCGAGGCGTTGTTTCAAGGCCGGGGCGTGCCGCAGGACAGCGACAAGGCTGGAGCTCTCGTCCTCGCGCTCATGAGCCGCTCTAAGCATCCGCTGGAGGCCTATCTGGCCGCGCATCTGCTGTGGCGGAAGGCGGAGATCGACCCCGCGCTCTGGCAGGATGTGTATAACACGCTGTCCCGTGTGGCGGACCAGCACCCGCCGGCGAAAAATCTCGCGGGCATGGTGCTCTTGAACCACGGCCAGACCACCAAGGAGCGCAAAACCGGCTTTGCCGCCATCAAGGCCGCTGCCGAGGCCGGTGTGGTCGAGGCGATGAAGACACTGGCGCATTGCTATCAGGAAGGCATCGGCTGCGAGAAGGATTTTCTCATCGCGACGACGTGGAAACAGAAAGCTGCTATCACGACGCCGCCGCGTCGGAAGCACTACACGGAGTTTGGGGAGTAGGGGGCGCGTATTGTAGTTCCGGCTTTAGCCGGTGATGGGGATTCCGGCTGAAGCCGGTACTACGGAACAGTGATGGGCGTGATCCTACTTCCCGACGCGCAGTACATCGCAGGTGATAAAGATGACTTGCAGGATGTCTTCTTTCTCGAACTCGGGTTTGCCGGTGGGTTTGTAGAGCGAGAGCAGTCTGGCGGTGTCGTCGGGCAGGGTGATGCCGGTGGTGACTTTGGCCTGGTGGTAATCGGTGAGCGGGAACTCCAGGCGACGGCCCTGGGTGTCGATGATGTGCTCGCGATGCTCGAAGGGCGGCGCGGGATGGAACTCGGGCGCGATGCTGAGTTCCACGGTGACGCCATCCGCACCGACGGTGGGTTCGAGTTCGACGCGGAGGCCGACCAGACGCGTTTCCTGCTCGAAGGATGGCGCGCCCTTGTCGTTCACGCTGACTTCGCTGATGGCGCTGTGTTCCTGGCCCTGCTCGGTGGTGGCGCGGGTGCCGGACTTAGTCTCGATGCGCGCGGTGTTGAGATGCTGCACGGTGCCAGTTTTCACGGCGGCGAGTAGTTCGTCGAGTTCGGCACGGTGATCGCACTTGCTGGCGGCTTGTGCCGTGAGCCGTCGCAGCAGCGGGCCGGGGCCTTGCAGGACGTGGGTGGTGAAGGTGGTGTTGCTGGGTGGGTCCCACAGCATGGATTCAAAAAAGGCTGCTACCAAATCGAGGTTCTCGTTGGTGTTTTTGACGAACATCCGGGATAAAGCGGGATTGAACGAGGCGGTGGCTCCTTCCGGGAATGGGATACCAATGGATTCGAGAGCCATTTTGGCGGTGATTGGTTTATTTTTCCCTGGACTACCATTCTGGAGAAAATCCGGTGGTGCGCGGTACGAGTGCGTGCTCCATGCCTTGGGATCGGCTGGAGGCTCGGGTTTGACTTCAATTTCAACGACTGGCTGCACCTTCCTCAACTGCGGCACGAGATCGCACTTTAAGAAGGTGGCCCAGAGCATGCCGTGGTCGTCGCGTCCTGTGGGTTTGTTCAGGGAGAGGAGCTTGGTGCCGCCTTTGGTCATGACGAGGTCGGTCACGGTCTTGATGCTGTGGAAATCGACGACAGGCATGTCGAAGTCCTGCTTTGACGCGGGATCGCGGAAGTGGTCGCGGCGCAGGGTGGGCGGGGCAGGGTGGAGTTCGTAGCTGAGCGTGACTTCCACCGTGCTGCCATCAGCGCCGACGGTGTGTTCAACTTCCAGGATGGAGCCGACCTGACGCATCTCGAAGGCGAGGTGCGGCAGTCCGTTGGCCGTGGTGCCGAACTCGGAGAGATAGACCAACTCGCGCACGGCTTCGTGCGTGCCACGCATGCCGGATTTGGTTTCGCAAAAGAGGGAGTTGATGAAGGTGGCCTCGCCACGCTCGGCAGCGGCGGCCACGGTGGCCCACATGGCGGTTTGATCGCCAGACGCGGCGTTTTGGCGGGTGAGATCGCGCAGGAAGGCGGCGGGAGCCTGCACGGTGTGCAGCGTGAAGGCGACGGTTCTCGCAGCGTTGGACAGGGCGTATTCCACCATGGCACCGATGGCCTCGATCATCGCGGGGGTGTTGGTGACGTGCAGGATGCCGTCACGCTGCTCCCAGATGGCACCGGGGCCGTGCTGGATGCCCTGTGCTTTCAGCCAGTCGTGCAATTTTTGGTGCGGTGGGTCCATCCATGCCTCGAACAAGCCTGCCGGTGCGGCAAAGGTGGCGGAAACGAGGCCCGCAGGCGTGGCGGTGGGCTGCGGGCGTGCTGGTGCTTCGAGGCGGCGCACGCTGCCGGTGAGAAATGCGGCCCAGAGGATGTCCTCGTTTTCCTGCGACGTGCCGACAGGTTTGGTGAGGCCAATGAGCTTCGTGCTGCCACTGCTGCTAGTGATGGACGTGGTGAGCTTCGCGCCGTGGAAGTCGGTGGTGGGAAAGGCGGCGGCACTGCCGGTGATGGGTTCGGTGATGCTGACCTGGCGCTCCTGCGGTGGCGCGGGATGCAGCTCCAGGCTGAACGTGGAGTCGATGGTGTGACGATCGGCACCGACAACGGGTTCAATCTCCAGCCGCAGGCCCAGTGGGCGCATTTCCTGGATGACGGTGGCGCGGCTTTTCGCGTCCATTTCGAGGTCGCTGGCATAAATGTGCTCGCGCACGGCCTCAGTGATGGCGCGGACGCCGGATTTGGCTTCGAGAAAGGCATCACCAACGACGCGGACATTGGAACCGGCGTTTTTCGCGTAACCGAGCAGCAGGGCGAGTTCTGGCGCGGCGTCCGTGCTGCGTGAGGCGGCGGCATTGGCCTGGCGGATGAGTTCGCCGGGGCCTTCGATCACCGTGAGCGTGTAGGCGACGGTGCGCGGTGACTCCTGTTGGATGACTTCGACGAAGGCCTCGGCCAGATCGAGGTTCGGCTGCGTATTGGTGACGGTGAGTAGACCGGTGGCGGGATTGAAGGTGGCCGTGGCCCCTTCCGGAAAGGTGATGCCCTGGGCGGCGAGGATTTGCTGTGCCGTGGTGCGCTGCAGCAGCGGCTCAGTCGTGACTGGGGCCACGTCACCCCCAGCCGCGAAGGGATCGGCAGGTGCTGCCGGTGCCGCGCCTCCGTGTGCTTCGCTACGCTGTATGAGAAAATCCGGCGGGATTTTGAAGGTGCGGGTGAGCAACTCGGCAGCGGCTTGCGCCTGAAACGTGAGGGTAAGGAAGGATAGCAGTAGGAGACAGCGATGACCGTTCATGCCGCGAGATTACGGGATGCGGTGTGCGCTTGTCGAGCCTTCTTCGTCGAGGCTGCGAAGGCCAGGGCCGGAGCATGGAGGGCAAACGGGATGGAGGAACTGAAAACTGGGAATGGGTCAGAATGGAGGAATGGACGGAGACGTGGGTCAGACCATTTTTAGTTCCTTCATTCCGCCATTCGCAGTTCTTCCATGTCCTTGCTTATCCAGGCCGGACGGGCTGTTGCGCAGCCGCGAAGCGAATCCCGAACTCGGACGGGCTGAAGCCCGAACTACGAACTCAGAGGGTCTGATGGATGCGGGCGAGGGCCATGAGGATGTAGCTGGTGGTGAGGACGGGGTCGCTTTCCATCCAGCGGCCTTCGGTGTTGGACCAGGAGCCGTCGCCTTGTTGCAGGCTGAGGAGCTTGTGGGTGATGTCGGCACGCCAGTCGATGAGTTTGCCGTCCTTGGTTTTGATGAAGTCGATCTTGGCTATGCTGAGGGCCTTGCTGAGGGTGTGGTAGTAGTAGTAGAGGCCCTGGGCACCGAGGCCGGGGTTTTCGTCGGCGCTGTAGTTGGCGTTGAGCCATTCGATGACGGCTTTGACGCGCGGGTCGCTTTTGTCGAGGCCAGCGTAGATGAAGCTGAGCAGGCCAGCGTAGCTGATGCTGCCGTAGCTGCGCAGGGAGATGGTACCATCGGGGTTTTCGACCTTGGCACCACGGGTTTCGGTGGGATTGTAGATGAAGCCGCCCGCGTCCTGCGGGTCTTTGCTGACCCAGCTTGATTTGTTGCTCTCGGGGCGGTTCTGGCAGCGCTGGATGAAGTCGATGGCGGCGGCGAAGTTGAGCTGCGGCTCGTTCTTGGCGGCGTCGCCTTTGTCGGCGAGCAAGGCCTGCGCGTAGTAGAGGGCTTCGAGGGCGAAGGTGGTGTTCGAGAGGTCGGCGTGGGTGGCTTTTTCTTCGCCATAGCCGATGCCGCCGTCGGTGGGGTTGTCCTGCTTGCCCTTTTCATCAAGGTCGAGCTGGCGGGTGACGAGGTAGCGGCGGGCCTTGAGCATGACCTGCTCGTTTTCGAGCTTGGGATTGAGCAGCAGCGCGGTGAGTGCGAGCGCGGTGTTGTAGGTAGCGCGGGCCTTGATGCAGATGCTGCCGTCGGGCCTGGCATTGCTGACGAGGAAGCGGGTGGCTTTTTCGATCTCGGCGGGCACGGGATCGCCGGGCTGGCGGTTCGGATCGAGCATGAAACTGGTGACGGCGAGTCCGGTGATGGCGACGGGTTCGACCTCGCCCCATTGGCCAGTTTCCTTGTTTTGCTTGCTGCGGAGGAAGGCGAGGCCGCGCTCGACGCCGAGGCGCAGCTCCTGTTTGAGCGATTCATTGCGCGGAGCCTGGGTGGCGGCCTGACCGAAGGCGGAGGCGGTCGCGAAGACGAGCAGGAGAGCGGGGAGTTTCATGGTGGAGACAACTGGAGGACGAAAGAGGGCGGCGTCAACGGTCAAGGATGCAAGGTGGCCGGGCGGGGACGGTTCTTGACCATGCCTGGACGGGCTTGACCACTTCTTGACCGGTTTATTTCGCCGGGGTGATGATGAGCGTCACCTTGGTTTCCTCCGCCGGGATGTTGGCGGGCATGCTGATCCAGAGATCATCGCGGTGGTTGCCTTTGGCGGGGGAGTTGATGATGGCGGTGCGGTCCACATAGGTGGAGATGATGGAGCCGGTGATTTCGGCGGCGAAACCGTCCTGGTCGATGATGGAGCCGTTGAAGATCCAGGTGTCGAGGTCGGGCGGGGTTCTGCGTTCGTCGATGTTCTGGATGAAGTCGGAGAGCGGGACGCGCTTGGTTTTGCCATCGTTCTGCCACTCGCAGTGAATGGCGATGCGGTTGGCACCGGGGGTGGCGGGCTCGGTGTCCTTGTCTTTGTAGGGGCGCTCTCCCTTGGGATCGAGTTTTTCGAGAATGCCGAGGGTGGCAGGCTGATAATTGGCGAGCAGGAGGGCGAGCTGGAGCTGAATGGGCTTCACCGAGGTTTGCAGAATCGTTTCGTGCAGTTTCTCGCCTTCGTCATGGCAGAGCACATATTCGATGGGCAGCTTTTGTTGCAGAATGGAGCAGGGGATGCGTAGCTCGCGGGTGGCGGCGGTGATTTGAATGCCGTTGAGGTCAAAAACGCCAGGGCCGGTCTGCTTGAGGAGTTTCTTGGCGTCAGCGAGCTGCTGGGCGGCGTCGATTTTCGGCGCGGCGGCGTTCTGGGCACTCACGAATGTGAGTGAGGCCAACAAACAGAGGGAAAGGACGATGGTGAGGCGCATACGGGGGGGGAATTCGGAAGAGAGGGGCTGGCGTCATGAATGGCTCACAACTGAGGCAGCTTATACGTACCGCTGCGGAGGGATTCCTCGACATTTTTGGGGACGATGACCACCGGCTGCACCTCATAGGCGGGCTGTGGCTTGAAGGACTTGTCGTCGCGCAGCTTCACGATGATTTGCAGCGCTAGATCGACCAGCGCGGGCTGGATGATGGTGGCGTCGAGTTCGCCTAGGCGGACGAGGTCTATGCCGCGTTTCTGGCCGGAGAGGCCATCGGTGCCGATGATGAAGGTGTTTTCGCGTTGGCTGGCGGTTTCGACGGCCTTGGCCGCGCCGAGGGCGATGGCGTCGTTATGGGCAAAGATGACGTCGAACGCCTTTTGCAGGCGGTAGGCTTCGTCGATGCGCTTGGTGGCCAGTTCGGCGCTCCAGTCGGCGGGGGCATCGTGGACGAGGATGACACCGGGTTGCGCACGCAATCCTTCGCTGAATGCTGCGGCGATCTGGTTGGTGGGATGGCTGTCCTCCACGCCACGCAGCTCGACGACACGGCCGGTGACTTCGGTGCGGCCTTCTTCATCCGCTTTGCGCTTGAGTGCCTCAAGGACGGTCTGGGCTGCCAGACGACCAACGAGTTGCTGGTCGCTGAACACGATGCTGGTGCAGCCGTCCTTGAGCATGCGCTGATCCAGACCGATGACGGCGATACCGGCGGTCTTGGCCTCGACGATCAACGCCGCGAGGGCGGGTGGATCGATGGGGCTGACGATGATGGCGGTCGGTTTGGTGGCGATGGCCTGGCGAAGCTGCACCGCCTGCTGCGTGGCACTGCCAGCGGCATCGTGCGTGGTGAGTTGGTAGCCCGCCTGCCTGCCGACGAGCATGGCGAGGCCGTTGCGCTGGAACTCCTGCATGGCGACACGGGTGTCCGGCAGCAGGAGAACGAGCTGGGCGCGCTCGTCCTTGGCCGCAAGGCCAGAGGCGGCGATGCTTTCTGGCGGTAGCGGGATGCCGCTCTGAACCACAGGAGCGGTCGCAGCCTCTGGATCGGTGGACGGACGGCAGGCGGCTATGAGGAGTGTGCCGAACAGGAGGACGGTGTGGCGCGGGCAGGTGAGCATGGTGGAGGCGGGCAGTTTAGGCGGTGAAACCGAGTTTGCACAAGTCCGTGATGCCCCTGAAAGCACTGACAGGCTTTTGCTTGCACAATGATGGGACTGCCACAGACTCCGCGCCTGTTTCGCCTCCCCAACCCTTTCGTAATGAGCCACAAAAAGAAGACTGCCGTTGTCACCGGTGCCGCCGGATTTCTCGGTTCCCACCTCACAGACCGTTTGCTGAAGGAGGGCTACAAGGTGATCGGCATCGACAATCTGTTGACTGGCAATGTCCACAACATCGAGCACCTGGCAGGGAAGGGGAACTACAAGTTCATTCATCACGATGTGACGGAGTTCATCTACCTGCCCGGAGATGTGCATCTGGTGTTTCATTTTGCCTCACCGGCGAGCCCAATCGACTATTTGAAGCTGCCGATCGAGACCCTGAAGGTGGGATCCATCGGCACGCACCACGCGCTGGGGCTGGCGAAGGCAAAAGGGGCCACCTTCCTACTGGCATCCACCTCCGAGACGTATGGCGACCCTTTGCAGCATCCGCAGAAAGAAACCTACTGGGGCAATGTGAACCCCATCGGCCTGCGCGGTGTGTATGATGAGGCCAAGCGTTTCGCCGAGGCGCTGGTGATGGCCTACCACCGCACACATGACATGGACACCAAGATCGTCCGCATCTTCAACACCTATGGGCCGCGCATGCGCCTGGAAGACGGACGCGTGGTGCCTGCCTTCATCGGCCAGGCGCTGGCAGGCGAGCCGCTGACGGTGTTTGGCAAGGGTCAGCAGACCCGCAGCTTCTGTTTTGTCTCCGACTTGATTGACGGGATTTATCGCCTGTCCCAGAGCGACTATCATGAGCCGGTGAACATCGGCAATCCGATGGAGATGACCGTGCTGGACTTCGCGAAGGCGATCCTGCGCATCACTGGCAGCAAGTCGGAAATTGATTACCGCGAGTTGCCGGCGGACGATCCCAAGGTGCGGCAGCCCGACATCACGCTGGCGAAGCGCCTGCTGGGATGGGAGCCGCAAGTGCCCTTTGAGGAGGGGATTGCGCGCACGGTGGAGTATTTTCGCGACTTTCTGCGAATCCCTGCTTGATGCGCGACGTGTTTTGCTGATAAAACACTTAAATAACAAGAACAACCACCTGACCGCATGAAATCACTCGCATTGACTTTCGCCACCCTCTTTCTAGCCTCGACCCTGCATGGCCAGGCACCTGCACCTGCAGGTCAGACTCTGCCTGCGGTCAAGGTGGACATCAAACGCGTGACGGTGAGCGAGCAGCCCACGCCACAATTCAGTGCGAGCAATGTGAAAGATAAGCGCTGGCGCCCCAAGAACTGGATCGAGGTGGATGTGGAGTTTGACATTCAAGTGCCAGCGGATGCGGGTGGCAGAAATGGCAGCTACAGCGGTCTGCAGCTCAATATTTACCTGGCCCTGCAGCACACTACCAAAGATGGCAAGCGTGAGGTGGCGCAGGGTACGCTGGATCTGCTGTCTGTTCCGGCAGGGGAGACCTGCCATGCGCTGGCCTACATATCGCCAGCCTCCATGCGGGCGATCTTTATGAAGGACACAGTGACCGCCTCCACCGACATTCAAGGGTGGGGAGTCGAGTTCATCGCCGAAGGGCAGCGCGTGGCAGCAGATGCCAAGCCGGTCAACGGGCCTTGGTGGGAAAAGACCGATGCGCTCGCCATCCTGCCGGGCTTGCTGCTCAACAAGCTGCAAACGCCTTTCGCACCGCTCTGGGGTGACTATGATGTGCCGGTCAAGGCCAAATAAAGCAGCCCATCCCTGCGCCTCCGTATTTCCTGATCAGCGAACATCATCATTTCTAGCATGGCAGCTCCCAATAGCATTGCAGTCATTAATCTCGGCTCCCAACGGGTCGGCGGAGCCATCTTCGGCAGGACGCCCGGCGGGGATCTCATCTTGAAACGTTACGGGTTTGTGGAAATGGACGGCGATCCCTCGGTGGATGTCAGCCGCCTGCCGCAGCTCTCCGTGGCGCTCAGTGAGCTGGTTGCCAAACTGAAGCTCAAAGGGCAAAAAGCTTGGTGTGCCGTGCCTGGCCATCCAGTGTTCAGCCGTTTTGTCAAACTGCCACCCGTGCAGGCGGACAAGCTGGCGCAAATCGTGGAGTTTGAGGCCCGGCAGAATGTGCCGTGGCAGCTTGATGAGGTGTCATGGGATTACGAAGTCGTTTCTGATGCCGGCGAGACCGAGGTGGTGCTGGCGGCCATGAAGCATGAGCCGCTGAATGAGCTGCATGACGAGGTGGCTGACTGTGGCATCAAAGTGGTGGGGATGGATGTTGGTCCGCTGGCGCTTTACAATGCCTTCCGCTACAGCTACCCCGACATGGATGAGCCTGCGCTGATTGTTGATCTGGGCGCGCGTTCCACCAACTTGGTGTTTGTTGAAGACAGTCGATTCTTCACCCGTAACCTATTGGTTGGCGGTGCTGCGGTGACTAACGCGATTGCCAAGGAGTTTGGCGTTCCTTTCGCTGAGGCGGAGCGGCAGAAATGCTCACAGGGTTTTGTGGCGCTCGGTGGCGCGGTGGAAGATCATCCCGACGAGGGCGTGAACGCCATGTCGAAGGTCATGCGCAATTCAATGACAAGGCTGCATGCCGAAATCATGCGCACGATCACCTTCTACCGCAGCCAGCAGGGCGGCAGCGCCCCGAAGCGTGTCTTCCTGGCGGGTGGCGGCTCGGCAGCGGGTTACATCGCCGAGTTTTTCGCCGAGAAGCTAAAACTGCCAGTCGAGGTCTTTAATGGCATGCGCGGGGTGCAGCCGGACCGTAGTGTGGATGCGACTGCTGTACAGCTTGATGCGCCAGCGCTCGGTGAGCTCGTCGGCCTAGCGCTGCGCGGTCTTGGAGCCTGCCCATGTGAAATCGAACTAATACCTGACGCGGTGGCTTCCGCGCGTGACGCGGCGCGGCGGGCGCCCGCGCTGATCCTCGCAGGAATGTGTATCCTGGGGGCGCTTGGTGCCTCCATTTTCTGGTTCAAGAGTGCTGATGCCGCCATTCAAGATCGTGCCGCCGTCATGCAGGCGGATGGCACGCGTTTGAACAAACTGGCGGGTGACATTCGTCAGTTGGACATCCGGCAGGAAGAGCTGCGTGTCCGCAGCTCGCAGCTTGAGCAGGCTGTGACGGACCGCTCATGGTGGGTGGAATTGCTCAGTTCCCTCAACCAGCAGTTCGACAATGACCTGATCTGGCTGACCGTCATCGAGCCTATCAAGGACGGCAAGCCTCTCACCGCGCCTCTTTGGGGCGGCAGCAACGACGACAAGACAGCCAAGTCTTCGGGCGGCAAAAGCGAGGTGCCCGCCGAGCCAGTCTATGAGCTGCGCCTGCAAGGGCTATACCGCAGCAACGCCGAGGGAGAGCAGAAGGTGGTCTATGATTTTGCCGCCAAACTGGCGAAACTAAACGCCTTCGTTCTCACGGACTTTGAAACCAACCGTGACAAGTATGTCAAGGTGGACAGCGGGGTGGAAGGTGACCGCTACGCCTATCAATTCGAGATCAAAATGCCTCTGCGCAAGCCTCTGCAATTCAAATAAAGACCATGGACTGGATTCGTGAAAACAAACCTCTTGCCGCCATCCTTGGCGTCATCCTTGCAGGATCACTGGCCCTCGGCTACCTGCTGTTTGGTGCCTGGAGCCAATACACTGAAACCCACGAGGGTTATCTCGGGCTGGGTTCCCAAGTGGCCTCACTGAACAGCGCGCGGCTTGCGCCCACTGCGGACAATCTGAAAAACAAGCAGGCGCTGGTGGATGAATACGCGGCGTTGGTGAACCGGCTTGGCGGTGCGTTGCTGTTCATGCAGCCTCCGGTGCCGCCGATCAAAGACATTGAATTCCAGGCCAAACTCAAGCTCAAGATCACCGAAGCACGCAACGCTGCGGCGGCGGCCAAGATGTCGCTCCCGCCAGAATTTGCCTTTGGTTTTGACGACTACACAAACAATTTGCCAAAGTCCGCAGCAGCGGCAGCTGAGCTCTCGGGGTACCTGGATGCCATGGAGGAACTCGTGAAGCTGTTCCAGGAAAGCGGCGTCATCTCCGTGGACCTGTTGGAACGTTCCGCACTCGCTGTGGAGCAGGGGGCGGCAGCCAGCGCCCCACAGGGCAATGCCCGCCCTGGCATGCAGGCCCAGCAGACATCAGCAGCTCCGATTCTCGAAAAACGGCAAATATCCGTGATTGTCACCTTGGACCAGGGGGCGCTGCAATTGCTGATCAGCCGCTTGGCCAATCCTGCGGACATGCCCTTTTTCACCAGTCTGCGCCTGCTGCGCATCGAAAATGAGCGCCAGGATGGCCCGGTCCGCTCTGATGTTCGTGCCCCGGAAGCTCCTCCACCACAAGAAGGTGCTGTGGCTGTAGCATCAGATGAAATCAAGCCCCCGCCACCCGCACCTGTTGACTCAGTCCCCATCGTTGGGAAAGAGCGGTTGAAGGTCAGAATGGAGATTGATTTGGTGAAATTTCTGGCCGTGGCGCAGGCCGGTGCGGCTCCGTCCTCTCCGGCACGTTGATCGCTCCCACTTTTTTACAAACCAACTCCTTTACGCACCATGCAGAACAGCCAGGGCAGCTACGAAAAAATCATCTTGACCATCTCGTCCCTCTTCGCCATCGGGGTGGCAGTGTATTTGGTCCTCCAGTCGCAGGGCTTTGAGGAGAGTCTTGCATTGAGTCAGGCAACCTTAAAGAATGACCTGAATCCGCCTGACAAACAAGCGGTCGCCGATGCCACGGACACCCTCAAGAAGAAATACTTTTGGGTGTCACCTGAGCGAAATGGCAAGCCCGTGCCGCTGAACAAATCCGTGCTTCTTGTCATGAAATTGGGGGAAACCGTGCCCTTTGACCTCTTGCTGCCAGAGCCGCAATTACGGCCACCCATGACCAACAAATTCCTGGTGGGGGACACGTCAAAAATTCCGCCAGAAACTCCGCTGCCTGACATTTTCTCTCCCAATGTGGGTGAGCTGGACGCAGACAATGACGGCTTTTCCAATCTGGAGGAATTCACCGCCAAAACCAATCCACGGGACGCAAACAGCATGCCGCCCTTCACTGACAAATTGGTCTTGCGCCAGCGCATCAGCCACGATTACATCCTGAAGCTTGTCAGTGGAGACGGGGCCACTTTTCAAATCCAGCGGTTAAAGCCGTCCAAGGCCAGCGTGTTCAAGCCGCTTAACGAAGAATTCGGTTTCGACAAGGGGGTCACTCGTTTCAAATTGCTCTCCGCCAGGAAAGACACCATTCAGCATCCGACGCTTGGCCCCATGGAGGCCGCCGTGGTGAAGGTGCTCGACTTGTCCACGAACAAGGAATTCGAACTCATTCAAGGGGATGAAAAAAACCTGGCTGAATACGAGGCCGAATTGGAATTCCGCTGGCAAAAACGCCAAGCTATCCCTGGCGTGCGGGAGGGCAAGACCTTCCAACTTCCAGGACTTGGCAAGACCTACCACATTCTCACGCTGGAAGAAACCAAGGCAGTCATCGCGCCTGACGTCGGTGGAAAACCAGGGAAAGAAACCATTGAAATTAAACAAGGATAACCTCACCGCCTTTTTTCTCCCAACCGAAAAAATATCTCGCCAAAGCTCGCTCTCATCTGTTAATAATCTTCCTTTACCACAAAAATAGCTGCTAGTTCGCCTTATGACCCATCACTCCCGTCTGGTCTCCCGACTTTATCTCATTGTCCTGACTGTGGCTTCGCCGCATCTCATGGCGCAAAACTCCGTGTCCGGCATGGCGGACCGCGAAATCGCACGCCGCTATGCCCGTGTTGAGGATGCGCGCACGGCCATGGACCGCGGTGACAAACTCTTCAGTGAAGGGGATTATGAAGGCGCGCTAGGCTCTTACAAGGCCGCCATTGATGTGCTTCCTAGTAGTGCCCCGCTGATACGTGATTGGCTGGACCTCGCCCAGTTGAAGCACGCTGACTGTAGTGTCGTGGTGGCTCGTGAGCGGGCCAAAGCGGGCAATTACAAAGAGGCGCGCCAGATGCTTGAGGGTGCCATGATCTCAGTGCCTGGGCATCAAGGGGCTATAGCCTTCTTGCGGCAGTTAGATGATCCGGACCGCTGGCCTCCGGCACTTACTCCTGAACATGTTGAAAATGTGGGCAAAGTGAAGAGCGGACTACTCCTTGCAAACAGCTCGGTGGAAATTGGCAACTACGACAATGCCCTCACGCAATATCAGGATGTGTTGCGCACTGACCCCTACAATAGCGCGGCCCGCCGTGGCATGGAAAATGCCGAGCGCAAGCGGATGGAGTATTTCAAGTCTGCCTATGACCACCAGCGGGCCAAGATGCTTGCTCAGGTTGACGAGGCATGGGAGGACAAAATCCCGGTTCAAGGCACGCAAGTTGTGTTTGAATACGGTACTGGCCGCAGCCCTGGTGCCTATTTGACCGACAAAATGAACAAAATCATCTTCCCGACGGTTCAATTCCAAGGGGCGTCCATTGAAGAGGCTATTGAGTATCTGCGGGTTAAGAGCCGTGATCTGGATACCTTCACAGATGCGTCCGGCGTTAAAGGCGTGAATATTATCCTTCGTACCGGCGATGCGCCGAGCAATGCGTCCATCAGTCTTGATTTGAAAGATGTGCCAATGTCCGAGGCTTTGCGCTATGTGACTGAGCTGGCGCAGATGAAGTATAAGGTAGAAGCGCATGCCAT
>Ga0105052_10002676_pt1 | contig 21513 bp, 18 predicted proteins | sample FRY03_FD_78094 | JGI IMG/M metagenome (GOLD analysis project Ga0105052, IMG submission 78094) | Freshwater microbial communities from Lake Fryxell liftoff mats and glacier meltwater in Antarctica - FRY-03 | ecosystem: Environmental > Aquatic > Freshwater > Ice > Glacier meltwater ... | reverse complement strand
TTTCGGTCTTGCTCGTGCTGAGCTTGTCCCTGCTGCGGTGGCTGAAGGCTGATGTTTCTCACTGTAAAGACAACCAGCATTTGATTGCCACGCAACCACCTAAGCGATAAACACCAACAGGCTGAGACATACCCTGCAAGTCTGGCACTGAACGCCCTTGCAAGATAACAGCGCATTTGGCCAACTGGCACAAGTGCACCACCGCTAGACGTTACAGTCTTGTGTACATCAACGTTTCAACATTTACATGCCATGGCCGCCACAGACACCTCCCCACTTCCCCTGCGCGACCTGAAGGTTGTTGACTTTGGTCAATACATGGCCGGCCCTGCTGTGGCCATGATCTTGGCAGACCTCGGCGCCACCGTGGTGCACATTGACCCACCGGGTGGCCCCCTGTGGGACAGCCCAGCCAACGCCACGTTGAACAGAAACAAGCTCATCATCACGGTTGATTTAAAAAGCGCTGAGGGCCTAGAGCAGGCCAAAGCGTTGATCGAAGAGGCCGACATCGTGATTGAAAATTTCCGCCCTGGCGTGATGACACGCATGGGACTCGACTTCACGGCATTGCGCGTGGACAGGCCAGAACTGATCACACTGTCCATACCTGGCTTTGCATCCAACGATGAGTTGCGCCGCGATTGGCGCGCATTTGAAAGCGTCATCAATGCGCAGTCAGGCGTGTTTACAGACATGGGGCTTAACCGCGTTTTGATGGGTATCAACCCATCGTTTTCTCCATTGCCGTTGGCCTCTGCCTACGGCACCATGTTGGCCGCGTCTGCCGTTGTCTTGGCTTTGCAAGCACGAGAGCGGACAGGGCTTGGCGACCAAGTGGAAGTGCCATTGGCATCGGCTGTGATGGAAGGCTTAAGCTACAACTCCATCAAAATCGAAAACTGCCCAGAGCGCTATAAAACACAGCGCGAAAAGGAAATAGAGCGCCGCCGCACAGAAGGCTTGCCCATGAACCTGTCCTACGAGGACTTGCAAGAATTACTGGACCCCTTCTACCGCAGCTACAAGTGCAAAGACGGGCGCATGTTTTATGTCGTGTGCCCAAGTCACAAGCACCATGCCAAGCGCTGCTTGCAAGCGCTGGGCATTTACGATGAGCTGGTGGCTGAAGGTTTGGGTGAGGAAGAGGACACGTACCTGCCAGTCGCCAAATGGACCAGCGATGTGTCGCTGGGCGTGTACCCGCTGCCAAAAGTATGGGCTGATCGCATCTCAGCTCGCATGAAAGAAGTGTTCATCACCCGCACAGCCAAAGAGTGGGAGCGCATTTTTGGACGCGGTAAATTTCCTGGCGCGCCTCACCGTTGGCTACAAGAGTGGATCAACGACGACCACGCGGAAACCTCCGGACTCATGCTGGAAGTTGACGACCCTGTATACGGCCCCATGATTCAGCCAGGTCCAATGATCTGGCTAGAGGAAAGCGCGCGCACCATGGTGACCCCGCAACCACGTCGCATGGTGAGTTACGCCACAGCACTTGCAACCTTGGCTGCTATAGAAACCAAACTGCCACGCGTGCGTCAAAAAAATGCCAGAGATGGCTGGCTAGACGGCGTGCGCATTCTGGACTTGTGCAACGTCATTGCCGGGCCGCACTCGGTAGCCTACTTGGCTAGATTTGGTGCCAAGGTCATCAAGCTGGACCCTGCCAAGCCGTTTTATGACTGCTGGAACACCGTCATTTTTGGCATATCGCACATGCGCGGTAAACAATCGTTGCTGACCGACATCACCAAGCCTCAAGGACGAGCCATTCTTGAGGAGCTCATAAAAGCCAGCGACGTCATCGTATGGAATGCGCCAGACCGCCAGGTTGAGTCCATGGGCCTAGACGAGGTCAGCCTGAAAAAATTAAACCCAGACGCTATTTTTTGTAAGCTTGATTGCTTCAGTGGCCCACTGCCAGGCCCTCGATCAGGCTACCTGGGCTATGACGATTTGGTGCAAGCCACCACTGGCATCATGACCCGCTTTGGCGGCTCTATGGATACGCCTGAAGAGCATGCGCATGTGGGCACGATTGACGTCATGTGCGGATTTGGTGGCTCATTGGGCATTGCCACAGCGCTGTACCAAAAGCTCAAGACTGGCCGCACTGGGCGCGCGCGCACCTCGCTGTCGGCGTTGAGCAATTTGGCGCAATTGCCATTTTGTTACGACTACATACGCCGCGGTCTGTTTGACGAACCTGCAGGGCGTGAAGTGGTTGGCTACGACGCACTGGCACGTTTCTACTACACCTCCTCAGACCGTTTTGTATTGCTCAGCGCCTACCCAGCGGACTTGCCACGTTTAGAGACTGTGCCTGGCTTAGAGGGCATATCAGCGCTCGACCCACTCGAATATGCCGCGTTCTTGGCGCAAGCATTTATGACAGCCCGCGCCGCCGACTGGGTAGAGCGCTTGCAAGCCGCCGACATTGGCGCAGCAATTTGTGAAAACATCGAATCTATTCGAGCCTACAACACCCGACCGGCAGACGGCACACCGGGCACTGACAAAGGCAGTTATGCATTTTCAGAGTTTGCCGACCACCCCAGCGGTCACGTTGTTACGCAACTAGACCCGTTTGCAGTCAGGCCTAGTCGCGGCAAAATTTACGCTTTAAAACCAGCTGAAAAATACGGCGCATCGACACGCCAAGTGCTGATGGACTTGGGAAAAACCAGTGAAGAGATTGACGCCTTGATTGACAGCGGCATCGCCAGCGAGAGCTGGAGTGAGCAGTACCTGCCAGACTGAAACAGCAGCGACTCAACGCCAAGCCCACGCGCACCTGAACCAGTGTGGGCGCTTGGCACAACCCAACACCGCACGCGCGCCTTAGACCGTGCGCGTTGAGGCGAACCCAATAACCTGCCAACTGGGTTGCCAACAACAGGCGCACAGGCAACCCCCTTTGCATAAGCGGCGGGGGCCCCCGGGTGGTTCATGGACATGAGCTGTTGGTGACAGCCACCTGTACAAAGCGAACATGCATCACATACCCAAGCCTGGCACAGGACGCCACGAATGGGGATGGGGATGTGACAGCGATGCCACTTTCAACAAGTAGAGGCCGCTTTGCGACAACAACCTAAGGTTCATGTGCTTGGCGTTTTCGCGTAGGTACAACATGGGGAATCAAGCATTTTTAATACCGGCACATGCAGACATGAACGACTAAACAACCAATTGAATCGCTGGCACACATCTACCAAACCATTGCGATATAGAGAACCCCCTACGAACAAACCAGTCCTCGCCGCAGCTGTGACCTAATGCCACCATCCGCATGTAACAGGTTACAACGTGCCACCCTGACAAGGTTGCAACGCGCCAAAGGTCTCAATGTAGGGCCACCGAACAGACCAGATACAGGCCACAGCTGACCGTGTCAACGCTGGCATTTTGAAATCCTAACAGCCAACAGGCGTGTGCTTGCCCATCAATGCTTGCAAGCTGCGCAACGCCAACTCAGGGTCGTTGGCTCCAGTGATGGCTCTCACCACAGCGATTGAACCCACGCCGCTTTGCATCACCAGCGGAACATGAGCCTCGCTGATACCGCCAATGGCAACCAGCGACATATGGTGCATGAGCTTGGCATAGGCGTTCAGCCTGCCTAGGCCTTGCGGTGCGGTTTCCATGCGCTTAAGCGTGGTCGGAAACACCGCCCCCATGGCCAGGTAGCTGGGTCTGTAAGCCGCTGCCCGCATCATTTCATGGTAGCCATGCGTACTCAGTCCAAGGCGCAGTCCTGACTGACGCAGCAGCGCAATGGGCGCGTCGTCCACGTCTTCTTGACCAAGGTGCACCCCATAGGCGCCCTCATCTATGGCCGCTTGCCAATGGTCGTTGATAAACAACAAACTTGGTGTGCCTTTGACCGCGTGAACAGCGCGTTGCACCTCTCGATGAATGGCATCGTTGTCGTCAGATTTAAAACGCAGCTGTATGGTCTTGGCCCCTGCTGCGGCCATGCGCGATACCCACTGCGCGTCAGGCACAACGACGTACAAGTCCAAAGCTTTAGGGCATGTTGGAAAGTCGTCCAGGCTGGGCTCGATTTGCAAGCCAAAGTCTGGTGCATGCGTTGGCCAGTCTGCCATTGAAAACCCGCCCATACGCGTGGTTTGAATTGTCCAAGCCTTGGCAACGCATTGGGCATCATGCTCTATAAAACCCAGCATGCGACACGCTTGCAACACCGCTGCGTGCTCGGTACTAAAACCCGCATCGCTGCTGTGAACGGCTTGCTCATAGGCCAGGGTTGCGCCTGCAGCCATAGCGGCATGGTGTTGGGCCAACTCGTTGGCAATATGGACAGCTGGAGCCGTATTGGGTGTCATGTGTGGTGCCAAAAAGGTGTGCCTAAAACAGGCGTACTGGGTTGTGCGTTGTCTTGTGATTGCATGGCACCTGATAGAAAAGCAGCCCTGCCCGCAAGCACAGCGTTGGCAAATGCCCGCGCCATCACAACAGGGTCTTGAGCCAATGCCACTGCGGTATTGAGGAGCACCGCGTCATAGCCCCACTCCATCACTTGGCAAGCGTGCGATGGCAAGCCCAAACCGGCGTCAATGATCATGGGTACATCCAAGCGCTCTCGCAACGTTCGCAGCGCGTAAGGGTTGATGGGGCCTTTACCGGTCCCTATGGGCGCGGCCCACGGCATCACTGCTTGACAGCCCACATCAACCAAGCGCTGACACAACACCAAGTCGTCGGTGGTGTAAGGCAACACCTTAAAGCCCGCTTTGATGAGTGCACTGGCGGCCGCTGGCAGGTTGACCGTGTCTGGCTGCAAGGTGTAGTCATCGCCTATGAGCTCAAGTTTTATCCAGTCAGTCTCAAACACTTCTCTGGCCATTTCAGCGGTGGTAATGGCTTCTTGAAGGCTGTGACAACCGGCCGTATTGGGCAACATGGGCACATTGGCTTGGCCTAATAAATTCCAAAAGCTTTGCGAGACTTCGCCACCGCTGCCTGTTTGTCTGCGCAAGGAAGCCGTGAGCATGGCTGGCGCGGAAACCCGCACAGCCTCAAGCAATACATGGGGCGACGGGTAGCGCGAGGTTCCCAGCATGAGGCGGCTATTGAAAGTCTCACCATACAGAGTCAGCACATCGTTGGGCGGTGTATGTAATGTCAAACCTTTTATCCGCCTGTAATGGGTGCGACCAATTCAACTCGGTCATTGTTGACTAACACGTAGGCAGCGTAATTACCGCGCGGTACAAACTGCAAATTAACGGCTGCTGCAAACGGTGGTGTGATTGCCGCGCACGCAACGGCGTCAGCCAAGGTTGCACCTGTTGCCAATGTGTGCGGCACATGGTTGATACGTACTTGTATGGTGGTTTCAGTCATGGGTAAATTTCAAGTTAAATTGCGTTGCCAAGGTTGATGTCTGGTGCTGTACCCACTCCGCCACCACGTCCAACATGGCAGGCGCAATCAAAAATCCATGGCGGTATAGGCCGTTAATGTGCAAGCTGCGAGGGGTGAGACAACGAACCGCAGGCAGGTTGTCAGCCAGCGTTGGCCTTGCTTGCGTGGCGGCCTCAAGAATGCGGGCCTCGGCAAAACCACTGTGCACGGTATAGGCTGCGCTGAGCAATTCAAGCGTTGAGCGCACACTAACCGGTGAGGTATCCTCGGTTTCAATTTCAGTCGCACCAATCACAAACACATGGTTTTCTTTGGGCGCTATGTAAATGGGGTAGCGAGGGTGAATCAAACGGGTGGGACGCTGCAATGTGACATCTGGTGCGTGCAGACGAATAACCTCACCCCGCACGCCGCGTAAATCTGACCAGGCTGTGCGAGCCCCCAAACCACGGCAATCGAATACCCAGTCAGGCTGGCCAGCTTGCCCTGGCTTAAAGTCATCGACTGAGCGTGGGGTGTTCCACAACACGTGCACGCCTTGCTCGTTCATGCCTTGCAACAACGCATCTAGCAACTGCCGGTTGTCTAACTGCGCCTCGCCGGGCAAGTACATGGCTTGGTCAAAGCTGCTGCTGACAGCGGGCTCGTGGGCCCGCACACTGGCCGAGTCCAACAATTGGACAGGCTGCAGGCATGGCAACTGCTGCTGGGAGCGCGCCAGCATGAGTGAGAACCGCTTGGCTTCAGCGGCGTCTTGCCGGTGCCACAGCACCAGTGTGCCATTTTGCTGAAAAAACACAGGCGCGGGCAGCGGGTCAATTAAAGCTGGCCAACGCGTTAACCCGTAGTGGCCCATACGCACCACAGCCAATTCAGTAATCGCCGACTCGGCCAGCGGCGCGAGCATGGCGGCAGCCACACGCGCAGCCGCGCCTTCGGCATTGGAGCCTTGCGCCTCGTACACCACCACGTCATGGCCCAACTGCGCCAGCTTATACGCCAACAACCTGCCCATCAAGCCAGCGCCTAAAACCACACTGGACACTTGCCCGGTCATAGCGGCATCTCCTTGGCACTCATGGCATCACCAAACCGCCATCGACGGTCAGAACTTGCCCAGTCATAAAGCGACTCCAATCAGATGCCAAAAACATCACCGGGCCAGCCACGTCGTCTGGTGTAGCCACTCTCCCCAGCGGCGTTTGTGCAACCAAGCTGTCCTTAACGGCCTCTTTGGTACGGCGACTGGAGTCCGTCGGGCTGACCAAGCCTGGTGCCACACAGTTGACCCGAATACCCAAAGGCCCCAACTCCACAGCCAAGTTTTTGCTAAACCCAAGCAGTGCAGACTTGGCGGTTGTGTAGGCGTGGTAGGCCACACTGGGCCTGTCGCACAAGTCGCTCACCATGTTGATGATGCTGCCCTGCGCCCGCTGCCTAAAGTGCGGCAGCACCGCCTGGCTGGTGTTGTATGCGCTGAGAACAGCGCCGTCAAACTGGCTTTGATAGGCCTGCCAAGGCACACCCCAAAAACGCGCTCTGTTGTCCGGGTCGAAGGCATAGGGGCTAAAGGCGTTGTTGACTACCACGTCTATTCGCCCCAGTTCGGTCAACGCCTGAGTGACCATGGCATTGACAGACCCCAAACTGCGCACATCGGCAGCGATGGGCAACGCATCTCCGCCTGATGCATGTCCCAGTCGCTGGCATTCAGCCACCACCGCCTCGGCTGCGACAGCGTTACTCAGGTAATTAACAACCACAGTCGCTCCTTCTGTGGCGAATGCTTTGGCTATGGCTGCGCCAATGCCACGGCTGGCACCAGTGACCACAACCACTTTGCCAACAAAGGTGCGCTGCGCTGTTGTGTTCATTTGGCGGTGCGCACATGCTTGGGCAGCAAGTCCTGGCTGATGACATCTTGCAGAACAACGTCTTGGGTCATTAACCCCAGCGCCTTGTATGCCGCCACGCCTTGCTGCAAGCTGTCCATGTCGAATGCTCCCAAACCGTATTTAGCTGTGATGGATGACACGCTGGATGCATTTCGCAAACGGATAATGTCAATATTTAAACTGGCACTCTTACCGTCAATGGCGTGCTTGACAGCCAGCTGGGCGGCCTCTTGAGGGAACTGCATCATCCATTGGGCACTGTTTGTATATGCCAATAAAAACCTGCGCATTACGTCTTTTTTGTTTTGGTAAGTGTCTTCACTGACCACAAAAAAGTCACTGGAAATATTCAAATGATCTTTGACTTCCATCACATCGAAGTCCACCAAACCTCTTTGGCGCCCTACCAACAGACCAGTATCGGTCGCAGCCGTGGCATCTACTTGGCCTTGCATCAGTGGTGTGAAATTGAGCAAACCTGTCACAACAATGGTCACATCTGCCTCAGACAACCCCGCTTGGTTCAACAGCACTTGCAAGTTCTGGCGTGTCCCACTCGACAGGCTGTAAACGCCGATACGTTTCCCTTTCAGGTCGGCGGGCTGACGAATGTTTTGAGACTTTAAAGACACCACATTAAATACATTTTGTGGATAAATATCGTAAACAGCGCGCAGCTTTTCTCCTCTGTCCAAGGCCGTAAAGAAAGAGCCTGGGTCTGTAAACGCCACGTCCGCTTGGCCGCTAAGCAAGTTGCGCAAGGCATCACCACCGCCAGCACCTGGCAGGTAGGCCATCTCGATATTCTGGGCTTTAAAAAAGCCTTTGTCTTCATCCACCAGCAAGTTGGTGATCTCGGTAATGGGCTTGCTCCAGCCTGCCACGACTACCCTGTCTAATTGCACGGCGGTTTGCGACCATGCCGCTGTACTGATACCCAGCGACACCGCACCCAGCAGCGACAACACCGCTGTTGTGTTGATCCATTGTTTCATCCATTGTTTAGCCATAGCGAGTTACTTTCTAGGTCATGAGTGGTTAACGCTTTTAAGTGCGCGTTAACCATTGCGTTGATTTATAAAAACACAGCCCCAACACGGTAATCAGTGTCAACACTGCAAACATCAAAGGGGTGTCCATTGAGCCCTGAGCGGCAATGATCAAAGCGCCCAAGCCTTTACTGGCCACAATGAACTCAGCAACCACTGCGCCCACCCAGGCCAGCACAACGGCCACACGCAAACCGGCATAAATAGTGACTCGCCCAGCAGGTACTTTTAAGTGCCACAAGGTTTGCCAACGGCTGGCACGCAACATCCGAAACAGCTCCAGCTGCTTGCTATCTGTTTGCCGTATGGCTGCAGCCGTGTTTTCAAGCAAGGGAAAGAAACATATCAGCGCGGTCATCACGATGATGGGTAAGCTACCGAAACCAAACCAAACGATGAACAGTGGCGCCAGGGCCAATTTCGGGATCACCTGGCTGGCCACCACAAAGGGCATCACGACACCACGCAAACCTGTCAGCTCACCCAACAGCAAACCACCTAGGAAACCCATGGCGGAGCCTAATAAAAAACCCATCAGCACAGCACTCAGCGTGGACAGAATGTGGGGCCACAGGTAGCCACTGGATAGCCCTTGCAGCAATGAGACCACGACAACAGAAGGTGCTGGCAGCACCAATGGCGAGGTCTGATTTACAACGACCCAGCCTTCCCAAGCGAGCAAAAAAACCACGCCCAATAGCCACGACATCATCCAACTGTGTTTCAACACTGCGCCCCGTCCATGGTTGCGCGCAACCGTTCACACAAGGCGTTAAAGGGCGGTGAGTAGCGCAGCGTTGGTTGTCGTGGTGTTGGCAAGTTGACGTCATAACTTGCATTGATTTCTCCGGCGCGCATGCAGCTGACGCGGTGTCCGAGATACACAGCCTCACTGATGTCGTGGGTCACAAACAAGACCGACGTGCCAAAGGCAAGGCACAGCTTGAGAAAATCACGTTGTAATTCGTCTCGTGTGATGGCGTCTAAGGCGGCAAAAGGCTCATCCATAAACAGCATGGATGGTTTTAGGATCAAGGCGCGGGCAATGGCAACTCGGCTTTGCTGACCACCGGACAGACCAGACACCTTGCTGTGTGCAATATTTGTTAAGCCAAGCTGCTCCAGCAGCTGCGCCGCATGGCGCCTATCAGCAACCGTGACCGTGCGGTGCAAACTCACAGGCAACAACAGGTTGTCGCTCACATCCAGCCAATCGAGCAACGTAGGTGCTTGAAACACAAACCCCATTTCAGGTCTGGGTGCTTGCAAGGCGATGCCATTCAAATGCACCGCGCCTTGTTGTGGGCGCAATAAACCCGCAGCAACTTTCAGTAAGCTGGTTTTGCCGCAACCGCTGCGACCAATCAGGCAGTGAATTTCCCCTTTGTTAACGTGCAAACTCACGTCGCGCACAACATGGCTTTGCTCGGGGTAGCTCAAGCTCACAGCGTCAAGTTGCAAAAAAATAGCCATCTCAGATCTCGTAGCGCGTGAACTGCTCGCCACTGCGCTCAGCGCTGTCTTCAACATCCACCATGCGCACCAAATCAAGCAGGCTGAAGCGCCCGTCGTGATGCCAGCCTGCTGCGGGTTGTGTCATAGCACCCAAGGCACACACACGGGTTACACCGGCTCTGCCCAAGCCATCTGATAGCACCAAGAGTTCTTCAGGCGAGGCCGCCACACCGGCCGTTTGTAAAAAGTCACGCTGCTGTTCAACGAGCGCGGCAACGTCGTCCAAACTGTCCACAGCCACCACCAGCACCCTGCGGTTCAGTGGGCCTGGGCAAAGGGGCAGACTGCGTTCAGAGAACACCACTGTTCCCCACACAGCATGGCCACCCATCACGGTTACATGCGCATTGGTGACAGCCTCTAATTCATAGGCATTGCACCACGCGCTAACTTGGCCAGCCTCCTCCAGCGACAGCCCGCGTTGGGGGAGTTTGTGCGACACAGCAGCAAGTGACGATGTGAGGTACTGGGCAAACTCCAGTGGGCTCACCATGCCACCGCGCTGCACGTAGACCATGTGCGGCGAGTAGCAGCCTTGTTGGTCATAACGGGCCACGTCCAATGCCAATTGGTGCGCCAGTTGTGGGCCTGTACCAGCGCACAGTGCGCTTGCACTGACGACGCCAAAACTCAACTTGTGGCCATGCGCAAGAAATCGCGTGGTCACTGGTACATTGGCTTGCATGGCTTGCAAAGCCGCATTGCCGCCGTAAGCCGTCACCACATCGGCCAATCCAAAGGCATGCTGCTCGGCATGTGATGCGCCGCCGCTTGGCCACCACACAACGGCGAAGCAGTCTGACCAGCGTGGCTCTATATCGACCAATAAGCGGGCATACAAGCTTGCAAACAGTGGCTCTGCACTAGAGACCTTGCCAATGGAGCCAGCTTTCACCAACAGACCAGACACAAAGCTCCACAGAGACAACGCAGGGACATTGCCCGCCCACACATGGAGCAAGAGGTCTGGGCCATAGGCTTTCGACCAGCCGCCTTTTACACGGGGTTGAAACTCATCAAGCAGTTTGGGGTTGGGGAAATCCTCCACCACAAAACGTTGGAGCTGCAACGCTCTAAATGTATGCAGGTAAGCGTTCAGGTTCAGCCTAACCATCTCGCTGGCAAAGCCTGTTGCCAATGGCAACAGGCGCTCAAGCGCTTGGCGGTATACATCGCCTTGGTCTAGCAGGCGGGCTGTAGCCACATCCAACACGCGGACAATCTCAGACACCTGCATGGTCTTTAAATGCGCTTGACTGGCACAGCGAATGCGCCCAGCCAACGCGGCCATCTGACCCGCGCTGATCAATGGCATATCGACTCGCAATGGCGCGTCAGGCGAACCCATGTTCACCCGGTGCCAAGTCACATCGGCATCGGCAATACCGGGCAGGTAGCCTGCTTTAAAGTCTGACGCAGTCACGGCGCAGACGCTTTCAAAAACGCATCCACAGCCAACGAGCAGCCTTTGGCATGTGTGCCTTGTGCACGGCCCAATAATACAAAACCATGGTCTTGCATCACGCCAACATCTTCAGTCAGTATGGTGACCACTGAGTTGTAGTTGGCCAAGTCGGTATGGGCCAATACACCCCGCTCGCCGGGGGCAACGGCTTGGCCAGTCAGTGGCTCGACCAAGCGAGAACGAATCCAATGGGGACCGCTTTTTACCGACGCCGTGGTGTGATTGCCCGCATCGTAAAACTGGCTGCTCAACTCAGTCATGCCGTACATATTGAGACAACGCTCAGCGCTGACGCCAAACGTGGCTGACAGCTGCTGGTAAAACGCCTCGACAGGCACATCTCTAGACTGCCCTTTGAAGCCACCGGTATCCAACAACAAGCTGTCCGTTGGCAACTTAAACGTCAGGCCCCGTGCTTTCAGCTCGTCCATCACATGCACAAAACTAAAACTAGCTCCTAGCAAAAAGAACGGCTCACCTGCGCACTGTGCATCCAGCAATGCGTCGCACAACAAGTCGATTTGCAGGCCCTCCTCGTTCAAGTAATGGGCACTGTCTGGCGTTGCGAATGACGCAAGCGCCAGCCCCAGGTAATGCGCCAAAGAGGAGTTGGGCAGCAGGTGCTCGTCAGGGAAAAGAATACCCATGCGGACACGCTTGAGCCCGCGCATCACGTGCTGGTCAAAATTGCGCAGCATAGAGGCGTCATAAACGGCCATGCTGGGGTGGTAATGACTGCCCTTCACATCGCCCCTGGTTGTCCCGCTGGTCATGAACACCCTGTCACACGTCTGCGGTGCAACGCAGCTGAGTGTCAAATCCTTGAAAGCGTTGATGGGTACAGCGGGAATGTCACGCCAATCTTTCACCACCCGCGGTGTCTTGCCGCGACTGTGGCAAAAACGCTGGAAAGGCATATTGTGTGCAAACTGGTGGGCAAACAATCGCAGTGCCAACGCGTTGAACGCCTCATCGCTGACCTGGGGCTTCGCCATAAAGCCGAGGACATCTGCAACCAATAAGTCACAAGCGGTTTGATCGATAGCCAACATGTGGTGCCGTTCTGTACATACAGGTCGGCTCGCCATGACCCATGCAGCAAACATACCGCTGTGTGAGTCGTTTCTATGGCCAGCTTCCCTGCGCGAGGATTACCTCAATCAGGTTCAAAGGGACTTTCTCAGTCGAGACCGGCAACGGTCTCAACACCCCTAGCGAATGTGCTTTATTCATGCAGCACAAATTTAGTATATGCGAAGTTCTAATGCCCTTACAGGCGTGGCGTGTTGCGAGACCAGCGACCACAGCTGCTGTCGCGTGCGACAGCTATGCCACACCACATAACGGCGCAGCAAAACCCCTAGGCGTTGGCTGGTAAAGCATGAAGGCTAACGCTGCAACGTCACGTGACACAGGCGCTATGGCGGCGCCAGCTGCGCTGAACCACGCTTAAAACTGGGGCGGGCGTTTGGCCAAAAAGGCATCGATGCCTTCACGGTGTTGGTCTGAGTCTGCATAGGCATAGGCTCGCCCAATTGGCAACACACCGCCCACGGCATGTTGCAGTATGTCAGGCCAGCGTGCACGCAAGCCTTGCTTGTTTAACGCGCCGGCCTGAGGCGACAACTTCACCAAGCGGTGCATGATGCGAAACACCTCCATATCGAGCGCATCAGCTGGGCAGGCGTGGCTTAGAAAACCTGTATGTAGCAGCCGCTCGCTGCCCACTACGGCGGCCAACAACAACACATTGCGAGCCACAGCATCGCCTAGCGCGTGGGCCACAATAGCGGCCTCTTTGGGCGCCATGGGAAAGCCCAACTTAGCAATAGGCGCACCAAATTTAGCGCCTAGGTTGGCCAAGCGAATGTCGGCACAGCTGGCCATCTCAAGACCTGCACCCATGCACGTATTAGAAATATTGGCCACCACTGGCAAATCGCAAGCCAAAATAGCGCGCAAGCCTGGCCACACCAGCTCCTCATGGAAATGGGTGAGCTTGGTTTGGTCAAACCTAAAGCTCGGATACTCGCTGATATCGCCTCCAGAACAAAATGCCTTGCCATGCGCATCGCCCACCAATTCCACAGCACGCGCTTGCGGATTGGCCGCTATGGCATCAAACACGCGTGGTAGCTCAACCCACATGTCACGGTTCATGGCGTTCATGCGCGTTGGGTTGCTGATGGTCACACGTGCCCACCACGCATGGGGCCAAGTCAACGTGACATGGGCTCCCATGTCAGGGTATGTTCTTTTTACTGGCCACCACCCACATGATGGCCCCACCCAACACCATGGGCATACACAGCCACTGTCCCATGCTCAAGCCAAGGTTCAGCAGCCCTAGATGCGCATCTGGCTCTCGGAAATACTCAGCAACAAATCGCAACACGCCGTAGCCCATGAGGAACAGCGCAGACACTTGACCCAGTTTGCGCGGCACACGGGCATAGAACCACAACACAACAAACAGCAACAAACCTTCTAACAACAACTGGTAGATTTGTGAGGGGTGGCGCGGCAAATCACCTGCCCCTCTGAAGACCATGCCCCACGGCAGCGACGGGTCTGTGACACGCCCCCACAACTCGCCGTTGATGAAGTTGCCCAAACGCCCGGCTGCCAAACCAGTCGGCACGCATGGCGCAATCAGGTCAGTGATGCGCAGAAACCTGACATTGCGCGAGTGGGCAAACCACAGCATGGCCACCAGCACCCCCAACAAGCCGCCATGAAAGCTCATACCACCTTGCCAGACCGCAAACACCTCTAATGGGTGAGATAAGTAATAGGCAGACTGGTAAAACAAGCAGTAGCCCAAGCGCCCACCCAAGACCACACCCAGCACGCCCAAGAACAATATGTCTTCGATATCGCTGTTTCTCCAATCGCGTCCATCGGCCTGCGTGCTGAAAGGCTGATGCGTCAAACGCGCACGGCCCAACAGCACAAACAGCGCAAATGCCAGCAAGTAAGTGAGTCCATACCAATGGATGGCCAATGGCCCGATGGCCAGCGCGACAGGATCAATGAGTGGGTGTATCAACATGGTGTTATTTTGCACTCACTCAGACAGGAGAGCTGCTACCCTCTAAAATGTTTATTTTCCTCGCACCTCACCCAACCAATCACACGTAGGGCAATTATGTCAGAGACAAAAGTAATCAAAATCAACCGCCGGTCAGCCACCATCACGGAAGGCAAGTCCCGCGCCCCCAACCGCTCCATGTATTACGCCATGGGCTACGAGGCCGCTGACTTCAAGAAACCCATGATTGGCGTGGCCAACGGCCACTCCACGATTACACCTTGCAACAGCGGCTTACAACAGCTGTCAGATGCAGCTGTCGAGGGCATAGAGGAGTCTGGTGGTAACGCACAAATGTTTGGCACCCCCACTATTTCTGACGGCATGGCCATGGGAACAGAGGGAATGAAATACTCGCTTGTGTCTCGCGAGGTCATTGCTGACTGTGTCGAGACCTGCGTGCAAGGCCAGTGGATGGACGGCGTGTTGGTTGTCGGAGGCTGCGACAAAAACATGCCTGGCGGCTTGATGGGTATGCTGCGTGCCAACGTACCAGCTATCTACGTCTACGGCGGCACTATTTTGCCAGGCCGTTACAAAGGGCAAGACCTCAACATCGTGAGCGTGTTTGAAGCCGTAGGGGAAAACGCCGCCGGCAAGCTCAGCGACGAAGACCTGCTCGAAATTGAAAAGCGTGCTATCCCAGGCACAGGCTCTTGCGGTGGTATGTACACGGCCAACACCATGTCGTCTGCCTTTGAAGCCTTGGGCATGTCTCTGCCCTACTCCTCGACCATGGCCAACGTGCACGACGAAAAAGTGCAATCGGCCAAAGAGTCAGCCAGGGTATTGGTTGAAGCCGTGCGCAAAGACCTCAAGCCGCGTGACATCGTGACGCGCAAATCCATAGAGAACGCGGTGGCGGTGATCATGGCCATCGGTGGCTCAACCAATGCGGTGCTGCACTTTTTAGCCATCGCGCACTGCGCTGAAGTGGAATGGACGATTGACGACTTTGAACGTATCCGCCAGCGCACACCTGTGTTGTGTGACCTCAAGCCCAGCGGCAAGGCCTTGGCGGTTGATTTGCACGTCGCCGGTGGTATCCCCCAAGTGATGAAGCTCCTGCTCAACGCAGGTCTTTTGCACGGTGATTGCATCACCATTACCGGGCAAACCATTGCAGAGATACTCCACGATGTGCCCGATGCGCCCAGCGACGAAGGTGTCATTCACAGCATAGAAAATGCCATGTACAAGAAAGGCCACTTGGCCATTCTCAAAGGCAACCTGTCACCTGAAGGCGCGGTAGCCAAAATCACTGGTCTCAAAAACCCAGTCATTACTGGCCCTGCACGCGTGTTCGACGACGAACAATCAGCCCTAGAAGCCATTTTGGCCGGCAAAATTGTCGCTGGTGACGTCATGGTGTTGCGTTACCTAGGCCCCAAAGGTGGTCCAGGTATGCCAGAGATGTTGGCCCCCACTGGTGCCTTGATTGGCGCAGGTTTAGGCGAGTCGGTTGGCCTTGTAACCGATGGGCGGTTTTCAGGTGGCACCTGGGGTATGGTGGTTGGTCACGTTGCGCCTGAAGCTGCAGCGGGAGGCAACATTGCTTTGGTACAAGAAGGTGACAGCATCACCATTGATGCCATCGCCCTTAAACTTGAAGTGCACGTCAGCGATGACGAGTTGGCGACACGCCGCGCCAAGTGGACAGCACCTGCACCCCGCTACACCCGCGGTGTGCAAGCCAAGTTTGCCTTCAACGCGTCCAGCGCCAGCAAAGGTGCTGTGCTGGACAACTATTGATAAGGAGCGCGCACCCAGACCCTGCGCTGCCGCCACTTTTACATGGCGGGCGCGCATCTGGGCCGTGCTTGTGTCAAACTTGTCTTCTGACGTCTCACTTAAAGGTATGAAGTCTATGAAACGCATTCTCATTGCAATTGCAGCCACCACCTTGTTGGCTGCGCCCGCTATGGCCGACATGGCTTTGGCTAAATCAAAGAACTGTATGGCCTGTCACGCGGTTGACAGAAAACTGGTAGGGCCCTCCTACAAAGACGTGGCTGCTAAATACGCGGGCGACGCAGCAGCAGCTGACAAACTGGCCGCAAAAATCATGAAAGGTGGCTCAGGCGTATGGGGCGCTATTCCCATGCCAGCCAACCCCCAAGTGTCTGCTGCTGAAGCCAACATATTGGCTGCTTGGGTGCTGTCTAACAAGTAACCATCACCAACCACTTACAAAAAGGGCACCAATTGGTGCCCTTTTTGTGTGCTGTGACCTACCCATGGCCACCTGTTGTGTGCAACTGATTCGTTTGCTTACAGCGGTTTTAACAACTGGTCCAAAATGGCAGGATTTTCCAGCGTACTGATGTCTTGGGTGATGGCCTCGCCGTTGGCCAAGTTGCGCAACAAACGGCGCATGATTTTGCCTGAGCGGGTTTTGGGCAAATTGTCACCAAAGCGCACCTCTTTAGGCTTGGCAATGGGGCCAATTTCTTTGCCCACCCAGTCACGCAAAATCTTGGCAATGCGCTGCGCCTCTTCACCTTCAGGACGTGCGCCCTTGAGCACAACAAACGCGACAATGGCCTCGCCTGTTAAGTCATCCGGGCGTCCCACCACAGCGGCTTCTGCCACCAAGTCGGTATGGGCAACCAATGCGGATTCAATTTCCATGGTGCCCATGCGGTGGCCAGATACGTTGAGCACATCGTCAATTCGGCCAGTAATGCGAAAGTAACCGCGTTCTTCGCTGCGCACAGCGCCGTCACCAGCCAAGTAAGTTGTGCCACCAAGCTCATCCGGAAAATAGCTCTTTTTGAAGCGTGCTGAGTCGCCCCAGATGTTGCGAATCATGGACGGCCACGGGCGTTTAACCACCAACAAGCCACCTGCACCATGCGGCAAGTCGTGTCCAGCTTCATCCACGATAGAGGCCATGATGCCTGGCAGTGGCAAGGTACACGACCCTGGCACCAAGGTTGTAGCGCCGGGCAAAGGCGTGATCATGTGACCACCAGTTTCAGTCTGCCAGAAAGTGTCCACAATAGGACAGCGCTCACCGCCCACATGGCGGTGATACCACATCCAAGCCTCTGGATTGATGGGTTCACCCACAGAGCCGATGATGCGCAAGCTGGTCAGGTCCGAGTTTTTTGGATGTACAGACTCGTCGCTGGTGCTGGCCTTGATGAGCGAACGAATGGCCGTCGGTGCCGTGTAAAAAATGGTGGCTTTATGGCGCTCTATCACTTGCCAAAAACGGCCTGCATTGGGAAAAGTAGGCACGCCTTCAAACACAATTTGTGTAGCGCCTGCTGCCAATGGACCATAGGCCACGTAGGTATGGCCAGTGATCCAACCTATGTCAGCGGTGCACCAAAACACGTCAGAATCTTTCAGGTCAAAGGTCCACTCCATGGTCATTTTGGCCCACAACAAATAGCCAGCGGTGGCGTGTTGCACGCCTTTGGGCTTACCAGTTGAACCAGAGGTGTACAACACAAACAAAGGGTGCTCTGCATTCACCATTTCTGGCTCACACTGCTCGCTTGCCACGGCCTCTAAGTCGTGCATAAAAAAGTCACGCCCCGCCACCATATTGACCGCAGTTTGGGTCCGCTGGTACACAATGACGGTGTGTATGGCGTCGCAGCCACCTAGGGCCATGGCCTCATCCACAATGGCTTTCAATGGCAGCTCTTTACCGCCTCGCATTTGGTAGTTGGCGGTCACGATGGCAACCGCGCCGATGTCTATTGCACGCTCTTGCAATGCCTTGGCAGAAAAACCACCGAACACCACAGAATGGGTAGCACCAATGCGTGCACATGCTTGCATGGCCACCACGCCCTCTATGGTCATGGGCATGTAGATCATGACTCGCTCGCCACTTTGTACACCCTGCGCCTTGAGAACGTTGGCAAACTTGGCTACCCGGGTCAACAGGTCCCTGTAAGACACCTTGGTCACTTGGCCATCATCAGCTTCAAAAATAATGGCTGTCTTATGCTCGGTGGGCGTACCCATGTGACGGTCTAAGCAGTTGACGCTGGCATTCAATTCGCCATCGTCAAACCATGTGTAAAAAGGGGCGTTGGACTCGTCCAAAACCTTGGTAAATGGCTTTGACCAATGCAAATGCTGCTTGGCACGCTTGGCCCAAAAGCCCTCAAAGTCATCAGCGGCCTCTTGACACAAGGCGTTGTAACCGCCCATGCCGGATATGGCGGCAGAAGCGACCATATTGCTGGATGGCTCAAACAATCGGTTTTCAACCAGTGTGGACTCGATGTTGTTATGTGGGGTTTCGGACATAGACGGTCTCCTTGCAAATTGTGCGAACGACAGCTTTCACGCTATTGGTAATATTCTGTACTATGATGCGGCGCTCTTACGAGCCACTTACACAAAATGTACGCATTCTCTAAGCCGCCTCGCACCCTACAATCAATACAGTTATTTTTGCGAAGAATCACATGTCCAACACTGCCCACACCAATACCATCAAGCGCGACGATCTGATTGAGTCTGTTGCCGCTGCCTTGCAGTACATCAGCTACTACCACCCTGCAGATTACATTGCCCACTTGTCCCGTGCCTACGAGCTAGAACAGTCCGTCGCAGCTAAAGACGCGATGGCGCAAATTCTCACCAACAGCTACATGAGCGCAACCGGCAAGCGCCCCATCTGCCAAGACACTGGCATTGTGAATGTGTTCTTAAAAATTGGCATGGATGTGCGGTTTGATGGCTTTAATGGTGACTTGGAGGGTGCCGTCAACGAAGGCGTGCGCCGTGGCTATGCATTTGCAGACAACCGTCTGCGCGCCAGTGTCGTTGCGGACCCCCATTTCGCCCGCAACAACACCAACGACAACACGCCGGCAGTCATCAACGTTCAAATAGTGCCTGGCAACAAACTGGATATCACTGTAGCGGCCAAGGGCGGGGGCAGCGAAGGAAAATCTAAGTTCACAGTGCTCAACCCCAGCGACTCGTTGGTGGACTGGGTCATCAAAACCGTGCCACTCATGGGCGCTGGCTGGTGCCCACCAGGCATGCTGGGTATTGGTGTCGGCGGCACAGCCGAGAAAGCCATGCTGATGGCCAAAGAATCCCTGATGGAAGATCTGGACATGTATGCGCTACAAACCAAATCGTCTAAAGGTGTGGCGCTCACACCAACAGAGGAGCTGCGTTTGGAGTTGTTTGAAAAGGTCAACGCCTTGGGCATTGGCGCGCAAGGCTTGGGGGGCTTGACCACCGTACTGGACGTGAAAATCAACATGTACCCCACACACGCCGCTGGCAAGCCTGTGGCCATGATTCCCAACTGCGCTGCCACACGACACGCCCACTTCATGATGGACGGCTCGGGCCCGGTTTACCTCACACCGCCAGACTTAGACACTTGGCCCAAAGTCAATTGGGTACCCGACGCGGCTAAAAGCCAGCGTGTGGACTTGAACAACCTCAGTAAAGCGCAAGTTGCTGCTTGGAAACCAGGCCAAACCTTGCTGCTCAGCGGCAAGATGCTCACTGGGCGTGACGCGGCCCACAAGCGCATTCAAGACATGCTGGCCAAAGGCGAGCCATTGCCAGTGGACTTCACCAATCGCATCATTTACTACGTTGGCCCAGTTGACCCTGTCGGCGACGAAGCAGTAGGCCCTGCTGGCCCAACCACCGCCACGCGCATGGACAAGTTCACCGAAATGATGCTGGCACAAACTGGCCTCATTGCCATGGTGGGTAAAGCCGAGCGTGGCCCAGATGCCATCGCATCCATTAAAAAACATCAAAGCGCCTACCTCATGGCCGTTGGCGGCGCGGCCTACTTGGTATCCAAAGCCATCAAGCACGCCAAAGTGGTGGGGTTTGAAGACTTGGGCATGGAAGCCATTTACGAATTTGATGTGGTGGACATGCCTGTCACGGTGGCCGTCGACGCCGGTGGCACCAGCGTGCACAACACAGGCCCAGCCGAATGGCAACAGCGCATTGCCGCCGGTACATTCAAAAATATTCCCGTTAAAGCAGGGTAATACCCACCCGGTTGACCAACAAGCGCATCTGTAGTGGTCCCAAGCCAACCGCCTATGCTGTCCGATGGGCCGAGACTCGAGACCTCTGTCTTTTCTGCTTGTTCAATGACCGGCTGATTGATGCTGCTGGGCCGCGGCATGGCCTCTGGCCATATTGATGGGTTTAAGCGCAACAAGACCGGCCACAAACAACAGCGCTGTGGCCCCAATTGCCACGCGCTGGTTGCCATCTAGTGCCCAGGTAATTAGACCGTACATCACAGGCCCCACGATGGCGGCCAAACGGGTGGCCAGCGACCACAAGCCATAGAACTCCCCCAGTTGCTTGGGCGGCGCAAACAGACCCGCCATAGCCCTACCACACGACTGGCTAGAGCCCATACACACACCAGCCAAGCCAGCGGCCCACCAAAAGCTGGCCTTGTCTGTGGACAACGCAGCCACAATACAAGTGATGGTCCATCCGACCAAGGTAATGGCCAGCGTGCGCTTGTGGCCCATGATGTCTTGCAAGTAGCCAAAGCAAAAAGCGCCCACCATGGCCGCAATGTTCAACACAAAGATGAGTGCCATGGTCTCTGATGGCAAGAAACCGATCACTTGCTCCGCATAAATAGCGGCCAAGGTGATCGTGACGGCGACGCCGGCTTGGTACAACACGGTGCACAGCAGCAGCCATTTAAAGTCGGTGAAGTCTTGCGCTTGAGCCCAGGTTCGCTTGAGCTGCGCCAAGGAAGCCTTCAAGCCCCCTTGCTGTGTGGTCTGCATGTGTGGTTGAGCGCGCTCTTTCAGCAGCGCAAACGTGACCATTGCAGCCAGCCCATAAACGCCTGCCGTCATCAGCATGGTCACGGGCACAAAGCTAGCCGCAACCTCACCTTTGGCCTGCGCTTGCAACACGTAAACCAAACACAACCCCAGCGTGGTCATGCCGCCGGCATACCCCAAGCTCCAGCCCCACCCACTCACACGACCCATGCCTTTGGGGCTCGCCAACTCTGGCAAAAAAGCATAGGACGTTGACTCACCCAAGCTATAGGCTGTATTGGCCAGCACCACCACCACACAAGCCAACACCATGTCACCTGGTTGCACCAAT
>Ga0105052_10002671_pt1 | contig 21561 bp, 17 predicted proteins | sample FRY03_FD_78094 | JGI IMG/M metagenome (GOLD analysis project Ga0105052, IMG submission 78094) | Freshwater microbial communities from Lake Fryxell liftoff mats and glacier meltwater in Antarctica - FRY-03 | ecosystem: Environmental > Aquatic > Freshwater > Ice > Glacier meltwater ... | reverse complement strand
GGGGCAGGCTATGACGCGTGGAAAGCAAAGATCGCAGGTGAGGCGCGCGCGCAAGGGGTTGGGGATCGCGGGATCGCGGCCTTGATGGCGACCAAGTATTCCAAGGAAACGATTTCGGCGGACCGCAACCAGAAAAGCTTCAAATACACCATCGACAAGTTCATGTCGGTGCGCGGGGCTGATACGATTGTCAAGCAAGGGCGCAGCCACAAGTCCAAGAATGCCAAGCTGTTCGCGGGGTTGGAGGCGCAATACGGCGTGCCTGCCGGCGTTTTGGTGGCGATTCATGGCATGGAAACCGCTTTCGGCGGCTATATGGGCAGCACCAACATTGTCGCCGCAATCTCTACCCTGACGTTTGATTGCCGCCGCTCTGATTTCTTTCGCCCGCATATGATGGCGGCGCTGGTTCTGGTTGATAAAGGGTCGATCACCTCAACTTCCGTCGGTGCCAGGCATGGTGAATGGGGGCATACGCAATTTTTGCCGGGAAATGCATTGAGATACGGAGTGGACGGCGATGGAAATGGCAAGGTTGACCTCAACAACCGGATTGATGCGCTTGCCTCCACCGCGCATTTCTTGCGGCAAAAGGGATGGCAGCCCGGGGCGGGCTATCAAAAAGGCCAGCCAAACTATGCGGTGTTGAAGGATTGGAACGCCGCCAGTGTGTATCAAGAAGCGATTTCGATCATGGCGGCGCGGATTGATCGCTGACGCGGCGCAAAGGGGGTTTTTGGATGCAGCCCGCCGCAGGATGGGTTTGGACGTAAAACGCCCGCGCCTTGCGCCGAACGCTGGGGGGCTTCACGCCCCCCAGACCCCCCGTGAGGTATTTTTGCCAAGATGAAGGTGCTGCGCGTTATTTCAAGATGCCCGGTAAGTTGAGGTTGTGATCGCGGGCGCAGTCAAGGGCTACGTCATAGCCCGCATCGGCGTGGCGCATCACACCCGTGGCAGGGTCGTTCCACAGCACATTGTGCAATCGGCGGGCGGCGTCGGGGGTGCCATCGGCGACAATCACCATGCCGGAATGCTGGGAAAAGCCCATGCCAACGCCGCCGCCATGGTGCAGGCTGACCCAGGTGGCCCCCGACGCGGTGTTGAGAAGTGCGTTGAGAAGCGGCCAGTCGGACACCGCATCAGACCCGTCCTTCATGCTCTCCGTTTCGCGGTTGGGCGAGGCAACGGAGCCTGAATCGAGGTGGTCGCGGCCGATGACGATGGGAGCCTTGAGTTCACCGCTTGCCACCATTTCGTTGAATTTGAGGCCCGCTTTGTGGCGATCCCCAAGCCCGATCCAGCAGATGCGGGCGGGCAGGCCTTGGAATGCAATGCGGTCGCGGGCCATGTCGAGCCAATTGTGCAGATGCTCGTTTTCGGGGAACAGCTCCTTCATCGCCTGATCGGTTTTATAGATATCGTCCGGGTCGCCAGACAGAGCCACCCAGCGGAACGGGCCGATGCCTTTGCAAAACAAAGGCCGGATATAGGCGGGGACGAAACCGGGGAAGGCGAAGGCGTTCTCTAAGCCTTCATCCTGCGCCACTTGGCGAATATTGTTGCCATAATCCAGCGTGGGCACACCTGCGTTCCAGAAATCCACCATCGCTGCGACATGGGTTTTCATGCTTGCACGCGCGGCTTTTTCCACGGCCTTGGGGTCGGATTCTTGTTTGGCGCGCCATTCCGCCACGCTCCACCCTTGGGGCAGATACCCGTGGAGGGGATCATGGGCCGAGGTTTGGTCGGTGACGATATCGGGGCGCACGCCGCGTTTATAGAGTTCGGGGAATACATCGGCGGCGTTACCCAGAAGGCCCACCGATTTCGCCTCACCCTTCGCGGTCCAATCGGCGATCATCGCCAGCGCCTCGTCCAATGTCTGCGCCTTGGCATCGACATAGCGGGTGCGGAGGCGGAAATCGATACGGGTCTCATCGCATTCCACCGCGAGGCAACAAGCCCCTGCCATCACGGCGGCAAGCGGTTGCGCGCCGCCCATGCCGCCAAGCCCGCCCGTCAGAATCCATTTGCCTTTCAGCGAGCCTTCGTAATGCTGACGACCAGCCTCGGCAAACGTCTCATAGGTGCCCTGTACGATGCCTTGGGTGCCAATATAGATCCACGACCCAGCGGTCATCTGGCCGTACATCGCCAGCCCACGTTTATCGAGTTCGTTAAAGTGGTCCCAGGTAGCCCAATGGGGCACAAGGTTGGAGTTCGCGATTAGCACGCGCGGCGCGTCCTTGTGGGTACGAAACACGCCCACGGGTTTACCCGATTGCACCAGCAGCGTCTCGTCATCGTTCAGATCGCGCAGGGCGGCGCAGATTCTATCGAAATCCGCCCAAGTGCGGGCGGCGCGGCCGATGCCACCGTAGACAACCAATTCATGCGGGTTTTCGGCCACATCGGGGTGCAAATTGTTCATCAGCATCCGCAAAGGGGCCTCGGTCAGCCAGCTTTTGGCGGTGATGTCTGTACCGGTGGCGGGATAAATGTCGCGGGTGTTGTGGCGCGGATTGGTCATTGTGTGCTCCGGTCAGGGCCGCAGGGCGGCGGGAGGGATGGGGGCGATCGCTGGGCGGGGTGGCGAGACAGTCCTGCTGCGCGAATTATACGCTGATTGTTCTGTTTTTGGTGGTTTTTCCGCCCATAAGGGCTCTAAATGCCAAACTGAAAGTTCGATTTTTGAAAATCTTTGCGGGACCGACCTTGATTGGGTTTGCGGCTTTTTCACAGCGCAAAATCGATCCCGGCGGCCCGGGCCATCTGGCCGCCCCGAATTAGCGCTGTTGCAGCCTCGATATCAGGGGCAAGATACCGGTCATCGGTCAAGGCGGGAGAGACGGCGCGGATCGCGCCGATAGCGGCTTGCAAGGGTGCAGAGGTTTGCAGCGGCGCGCGAAAGCCTAAGCCTTGGGCCGCGCACAATGCCTCCACCCCCAGAATGACCGACAGGTTCGCGTTCATCCGCAGCAGGCGGAGCGCGCCATGGGCGGCCATGGAGACATGATCTTCCTGGTTGGCCGATGTCGGCGTGCTATCGGTGGAACAGGGGTTGGCGAGGTGTTTGTTCTCGCTCATCAGCGCCGCCGTTGTCACCTCGGCAATCATGAAGCCGGAGTTGAGGCCGGGCGCGGGCGTAAGGAACGGCGGCAGGTCATGGCTTAGGGTCGGGTCCACCATCAAGGCCACGCGGCGCTGTGCAATGGCGCCGATTTCCGCCAGTGCCAGGGCGATGATATCGGCTGCAAAAGCAACGGGTTCAGCGTGGAAGTTGCCACCCGAAATGATGCCCGCAGACACCACCAAGGGGTTGTCGGTCACCGCATTCGCCTCAATTTCAAGTGTGATGGCGGCAAAGCGCAAAAGGTCCACCGCGGCCCCTACGACTTGTGGCACGCAGCGGATGCAATAGGGGTCTTGCACGCGGCTGTCCCCCTCCACATGGCTGTCACGGATCTCGGACCCTGCCATGATGGCGCGCAAGGCCGCTGCCACATCAATCTGGCCGCGATGGCCGCGCAGGGCATGGATTTCGGGATGCAACGGTGCTGTCGATCCCATGATCGCATCGGTGGACATGGCAGCAGTCACAAGCGACGCGCGGGCATTTTGCCAGCCTTCAAACACCCCCACCAAAGCCAAAGCGGTGGAAAACTGTGTGCCGTTGATCAGCCCCAGCCCTTCCTTGGGGCCAAGCACCAAAGGTGCAATCCCCGCAGCCTTCAGCGCGTCACCACTGGCCATGCGGCGGCCCTGATAAAACGCCTCACCTTCGCCAATCATCGTCGCAGTCATATGCGCCAAAGGGGCAAGGTCGCCGGACGCGCCAACCGACCCTTGCCCCGGGATCACCGGGATCACCCCATGGGCCAGCAGCGCCTCAATCTGCGCGATCACGTCCCAGCGCACGCCCGAAGCCCCGCGCCCCAAAGACAGCAGCTTCAGCACCATCATCAAACGGGTCACGCGCTCGTCCAGTGCGTCGCCCACGCCGCAGCAATGCGACAAGATCAGGTTGCGTTGCAGGGTTGCAGTATCCTTCTTGGCAATCTTGACCGATGCGAGTTTGCCAAAGCCGGTGTTCACACCGTAAACCGCCTCTGTGCCAGCGGCGGCTGCGGCCACCTGTGCCGCCGCATGTTCCACCCCTGCGCGCGCTGCAGGGTCGAGCGTTGCGACCCCCGCACCGCGCCACAGGGTTTCCAACTGTTCAAGCGTGGTCACCCCCGGTGTCAGCCGCATATCACGCCCCCAAATATCCGCCGATACAGCGGGTTAAAGCCAAAGCGATACGCCAATTCTGCAGGCGTCCCGACATTCCAGATCGCCAGATCGGCGCGCATTCCGGGCGCGACCACCCCGGTATCGCGCAGCCCCAAGGCCCGTGCCGCGTGTTCGGTCACCCCGCGCAGCGCCTCCTCCGGCGTCAGGCGAAACAGGGTGCAACCCATGTTCATTGCCAGCAAAAGCGAGTTGAGCGGCGACGACCCCGGATTGCAATCGGTGGCCAGCGCCATCGGCACGTCATGCTGGCGAAACGCATTCACCGGGGGCATTTGGGTTTCGCGGATGGCGTAGAAGGCACCCGGCAGCAACACCGCGACCGAGCCCGCTTCCGCCAGCGCTGCCGCATCCGCATCAGTCGCATATTCCACATGATCCACCGACACAGCATCATAGCGCGCGGCCATTGCACAGCCCCCCAGATGGGAAAGCTGTTCGGCATGAAGCTTTATGGGCAGGCCAAGACCCTGCGCCACATCAAACACCCGGGCGATTTGGGCAGGATCAAAAGCAATGCCTTCACAAAACCCATCCACCGCATCCACCAAACCTTCGGCATGGGCGGCCCGCAGGGCGGCGATGCAGACATCGTCGATATAGGCATCCGCGCGGCCCTTGTATTCAGCAGGCACAGCATGCGCACCCAGAAACGTTGTGACGATGCGCACCGGACGCAACCGCCCCAAACGGCGGGCCGTGCGCAGCATCCGCAGCTCCGTCTCCACATCCAGCCCATAGCCGGACTTGATTTCGACACAAGACACCCCTTCCGCAATCAGAGCGTCCAATCGCGGCAAGGCCTGCGCCACAAGGCTATCCTCATCCGCGGCGCGGGTTGCGGTGACGGTGGACATGATCCCACCCCCCGCCCGCGCGACTTCCTCGTAGCTGGCACCTTGCAGCCGCATCTCAAATTCCCGCGCGCGGTGGCCAGCGTGGACGATATGGGTGTGGCAATCGATGAAAGCAGGGGTGACAAGACGGCCTTGCAGGTCCGCTTGCGGCCAGCGGCGATAATCGTCTGGCAGGTCCGCGCGCGCGCCCACCCAAAGAATGCGCCCGCCGTCCAGAACCACGGCGCCGTCCTGCAAAAACGCCCCCGCCCCTGCAACACCGCCCCCAAGGATCACCACCTCGGCCCCGATTTCCATCTTGATTCCCCCAAAGTTGTCATTATTATGTATGCACATATTAAATCTGTCAACATGGCGGAGGCGGGTCATGACAACACTCTGGGCGGAACAAGCGCTGCTGGCGGAGGGCTGGGCCAGAGACGTCCGCGTGACCATCACAGGCGACAAAATCACCGCGATTGAGGCCGACACAGCCCCACAGGGCCAACGCCTGGGTATATTGCTGCCCGCCCCCACCAACCTGCATTCCCACGCTTTCCAGCGCGCCATGGCGGGGCTGACGGAACGGCGCGGCCCCGATCCGCGCGACAGTTTCTGGACATGGCGGCAGTTGATGTATCGCTTTCTGGATCGGCTCACGCCCGATGACGTGCAAACCATCACTGCCTTCGTGCAAGTGGAAATGGCCGAGGCAGGCTTTGCCGCCGTGGCCGAGTTCCACTATCTGCACCACGCCCCCGGTGGACAAGTCTATGACAATCCAGCGGAAATGGCGTTGCGTATCGCGGCGGCGGCAGCGCAAACGGGCTTGGGTCTTACGCTGTTGCCCGTCCTTTATCAATTTGGCGGCTGCGATGGCCGCCCCCTTGGCCCCGGCCAAAACCGCTTTGGCAACACCCCCGATCAATTCGCCGCAGTGATAGAAGGGGCAGCAACCGCCCTCACCTCCCTGCCCGCCGACACGGTGCTGGGCGTGGCCCCCCATTCCTTGCGCGCTCTATCCGTGGAAGGGCTGGCCATAGCCGCCAGCCTGCGCCCCGCGGTCCCGATCCACATGCACCTGGCCGAACAAAAGGCCGAGGTTGATGAGGTGTTGGCCCATCGCGGCGCGCGCCCCACCGAATGGCTGCTGGCCAATGCCGATGTCAGCGACCGCTGGTGCCTGATCCATTGCACCCAGATGCAGCCGCATGAAACCCTCGCACTTGCAAAAACGCGGGCGGTGGCAGGGCTTTGCCCGATCACCGAATCCTCGCTGGGGGACGGGATTTTTGATGGGGTCGCCTACGCCGCCCATGGCGGGCGCTGGGGAATTGGCTCTGACAGCAATATCCGAATCGCCCTTTCCGAAGAACTCCGCACGCTGGACTATAGCCAACGGCTGCGCGACCACTCTCGCGCGGCACTGGCGACCGAGCACCGCTCTACCGGGCGGGTGCTGTTTGAAGGGGCAGCGCGCGGCGGCGCGCAGGCGGCAGGGCGGGACGCGGGGGCAATTGCGGTGGGCAAGCTGGCGGATCTGGTGGCCCTCGGCAGTACAAGCCCCGATATGGCAGGACATCAGGGTGATACAACCTTGGACGCCTATATCTTTGCAGGGGATGACAGGATGGTGACTGACCTGTGGTCCGCAGGTCGCCATCTGGTCACAAACGGTCGCCACCACGCCCATGACGCCGTAACGGCGGCCTATACCGAATGCGTCACCAAACTGCGCAGCCTATGACAGCGACAACCTGGCAATCGGTTCAGGCCGAGGCATTGCGCCGCATCCGGGCGCGCGAATGGCCCCCCGGCGCGCAAATCCCGCATGAGGCGGATCTGGCAGCGGAGCTTGGCTGCGCGCGTGCCACCGTCAACCGCGCCCTGCGCGATCTGGCAAAGGCAGGGCTGCTGGAACGTCGCCGCAAGGCCGGTACCCGCGTGCCCTTGCATCCGGTCCGAAAAGCGACCCTCGATATCCCCATCATCCGACTGGATGTAGAGGCACGTGGCCAAACCTACGGTTACTGCCTGCTGGATCGGTATATCGCGCCGCCCCCATCTTCAGTGGCGCAAAAGCTGAGACTGCCGCCCGATGCCCGGATGACCCACATCCTCGCCCTGCATCTGGCAGACGCCAGCCCCTTTTGTCTTGAGGATCGCTGGGTCAACCCCGATGCGGTGCCGGACATCACAAAAACCGATCTCACCACCCTCAGCGCCAATGAATGGCTGGTGCAAAACGCGGCCTTCTCATCGGGGGATTTCGGCTTCAGCGCCATCGCCGCCCCGCAGGCCATCGCCGCACATCTCAACTGCGCCCCCGGCGCGCCCTTGTTCACCATAGACCGCACCACCTGGGCGGGCGCCTTGCCCATCACTTCCGTCCGGCTGTGCTACGCCCCCGGCTACCAGATGCGCGCGGAAATCTGACCCCGCTTTCATCTTGGCAAAAAATACCTGCGCCGCAGGCCCGTCCTGTCCGCTTGGCACAGCGCCCAAAGCCGTCCCTGCGCGGCTTCCCCCAGAAATCCGAAAGATTTCCCACGCAAAACACTTGATATTGCAGCCCATACCCCCAATATTCTGAGTCAGGCGGGTTTATAAGACACCAAAACCCGAGGGGCGTTTCAATCGGAGGCTTAAATGGCTCAATATCAAACTATCAATTCGGTCGGCGCAGGCACCCGCAGCGCACAGATCGATGCGGGCCTTCGCGCCCATATGAACAAGGTTTACGGGCTCATGTCCGTTGGCATGCTGATGACGGGTGCAGCGGCTTGGGCTATTTCCGGGCTTGCCACCACGACCGATCCGGCGCTGGCGACAGTGCAGATGGGCAATGGCACGATGCTGACAGCACTCGGCCAGACACTCTATCTCTCGCCCCTGAAATGGGTCGTGATGTTTGCGCCCTTGGTAATGGTCTTTGCCTTCAGCGCGATGATCAACCGCCTGTCGGTTGCCGCAGCACAGCTGTTCTTTTATGCTTTCGCCACGGCGATGGGCGTGTCCATCTCGTCGATCTTCCTCGTCTACACCGGCACGTCAATCGCGCAGACCTTCTTGATCACGTCAATTGCCTTCGCGGGTCTGTCGCTTTATGGCTACACCACCAAGAAAGACCTGTCCGGCATGGGCACCTTCTTGATGATGGGCCTGATCGGGTTGATCGTGGCGATGGTTGTGAACATCTTCCTCGCCTCCTCGGCGCTGGCCTTCGCAATTTCCACCATCGGCGTGCTGATCTTTGCGGGTCTAACCGCCTATGACACGCAGTCGATCAAGAATGAATATGTAGCACATGCCCAGCAGGCAGACAGCGAATGGTTGGGCAAGTCGGCCATCATGGGTGCTCTGCGCCTGTACCTCGACTTCATCAACATGTTCATGTTCTTGCTGTCTTTCCTTGGCAACCGCAACTAAGCGCACGCCCTGGGATACGGACAAGGCCGGGGGAAGCCCCGGCCTTTTTCATTTGGGCATCCCGCCCCTGCGGCAGCACAGCCCGCAACACCCTGCCATTTCATAGCCGCCATTCCGCCCCCCCCAGAAACGAAAAAAGCCGCACCAAATGGCGCGGCCTCATCTCGTAAAGTCAGGGCAGATCTTACTTAATCTTGCCTTCCTTATATTCAACATGCTCGCGCTTGACCGGGTCGTATTTGCGTACAACCATCTTTTCGGTCATGGTGCGGGCATTCTTTTTGGTCACATAAAAGTGCCCTGTGCCTGCCGTCGAGTTCAGGCGGATCTTGATTGTCGCCGGTTTCGCCATAATCGTCTCTCCTGCGCGCGAGTGACAAAGACCTGTCCCCGCGAAATCCTATTGAGCCGCGCTTATGCCCACGACCGCTTGCAGAGTCAACGTGCTAATCTTGGTTTTGGGCGAAGTTTTTTGCCCTCGGCAGGCCCAGCCGCAAAGGGCCAAAAACCGTGCGGTCGCGCCTGCATCCGTGCGCCAACAAGGTCGGCTAAGGGCATAAAATGTGCGGATGGCCTGTAAGCCGGATTTTGTTCCGGGCCCTGATCTTGCGACCAACGCCCTTCGATGACCATTCCTCTGGCCCCGCCATTACTGACGCGGTCTAGCTGCCAACCCGGACCTCGGGGCTGATGCGTCCCTGCCTTTGCCCGAAAGCATAAGCGTGAGGTCCCTATTCGGCATTGCTCCGGGTGGGGCTTGCCTTGCCGTCCGTGTTGCCACGTCCGCGGTGGGCTCTTACCCCACCGTTTCACCATTGCCCCGACATGCGGGGCGTTCTCTTCTCTGTGGCGCTTTCCCTTGGGTTACCCCAGCCGGGCGTTACCCGGCACCCTTGCCTCATGGAGTCCGGACTTTCCTCGCATCCGGCGGTTTCCCTTACGGGACTACGCCACACACGCGGTCATCCGGCCATCCGCACGCGGCAGGACTTACGCTTGCTGTGCGGTTTGGTCAACGTGCAACTTTGCAACCGCTTCGACCAATTGCATATCCAGGCCGTTCAAAGGGCCTTTTGCCATTGGCCGGAACCGAAGGCGAAAAGCGGCAAGCACGGCATCATCGCCCGCCTCCAGCGCATAGCCAATCCGGGCGGCAGCATCACGAAAAGCGGCCATATCGGGGGCCTGCGCGCCCACCGCATCCGGCCAAACCGACAAGCCCTGCCTTGCAAGCCGCTGCCAGTCAAACCGCGCACCGGGATCAGATTTGCGGCCCGGTGCCAGATCGGAATGAGCAATCACGCCATGCGGGGAAATATCCCAGCGCGCCATGACGCCCGCAAGCAGGGTTTCCAGCGCTGTCATCTGCGGCTCGGGAAAGGGTTCTGCCCCGGTATTGGCCAGTTCAATCCCGACAGAGCGAGAGTTAAGGTCGCCCTGCCCCAGCCACAAGCCCGCCCCGGCATGCCAGGCGCGCATCGCCTCATCGACCAGCGCGTGCACCGTTCCGTCATAATCCACAAGATAATGCGCCGACACCTCATGTACCGGGTCGCACAGCCGGGCGTGGGCAGCGTCACAGCTTTCCATCGCGGTGTAATGGATCACCACAAATTCAGGCTTCACCCCCCCCCGCCGCTCGCCAAAATTCGGGGACAGCGCCATAGGGGCTTATTGCAGGGCTTTGCGGAACGGGCGCGGATCCCAGCCGCAGGCGAACCCATCGCCGTCCGGATCCAGCCCTTCACGGTCCCGATCCGGGCCACCTTTGGACAAGAACACCTCTTGCGCCAAATCGGGTGAAGGGTATTTGGCGCATGTCACCAGCGGGTCGCGTTGGAACAAGCCACCGCGCCTGTACATCTGCACGCCGGGCGCATGGGTTGTCGAAAGGGCAAACTTCACGATGTTTGGGCCCGTGTCCGCGCTGCGCTGCGGCAGGGAGGTGGGGGCCACCACCTCATATTGCGCGCGTTGACTGGCAAGGCGTTCTGCATCGCTTTCAATCGATTCGCGGGCCGAGACGGCGCTGAAATCCTGTTCATCCGAAATGCCCGCCGCTCCGCGCTGCATCTCTCCGCCTTCGGTTCTGATCCCAGCGGGTGCATTCCCGCGCGGGCGGTTTGCCCCGATCGCGGTGGCGTTTGGCGCGGGCGGGTTTTGACCGATCACGCGACCCGTCTGGGGGCCGGTTTGTACAGCTGTTTGGGGCGAGTTGAAGATGGGGTTCGGGTTTGCCGCATTGTCCAGCGCCGCGCCCACACTTTCGGTTGAAAAGACCGGCTGGCTTGGGGTTGCTGTCACGGGCGGGCCCATGCGCGCCGCTTCGCGCTGGCGCACATAGTCCGAATAATCCCCGAAACCAACGCCGGCCCCACTGTCAGGCACCGGCGCGGAGCAGGCCGCAAGGGCCAGAAGGACGATAAGGGCTTTGATCGATTGCATCCGAAACTCCGGAGTCACAAGGTTGAGCGCTGGCCTTTACCACCATTTTTGCGGCTTGGCCACAAAGCCCGCAGCCGCCTCCAGCACATAAGCGTGATTCAGCAAGCCTGCCTCATCCCAGGGTTTGCCGATAAGCTGCAACCCCAGCGGCAGGCCCTTGGCATCCAGCCCCACAGGCACCGCAATGCCGGGCAGACCAGCGAGGTTGACGGTGACGGTGAACACATCGTTCAGATACATCTGGATCGGGTCGGCATTCGCCATCTCCCCAAGACCAAAGGCCGCCGAAGGGGTGGCAGGCGTCAGAATCGCATCCACACCTGCGGCAAACACCTGATCGAAGTCTTGCTTGATCAGCGCCCGCACCTTGCGCGCGCGATTGTAATAAGCGTCATAAAAGCCCGCCGACAGCACATATGTGCCAATCATGATGCGGCGCTGCACCTCTGGCCCAAACCCTTCGGCGCGGGTTTTCTCATACATCTCGGTGATGCCATCGCCGGGGGCCAATTTCGCACGGTGGCCGTAGCGCACCCCGTCATAGCGGGCGAGGTTGGACGAGGCTTCGGCAGGCGCAATCACATAATAGGCAGGCAGTGCGTATTTGGTATGTTGCAGGGATATATCAACAATTTCCGCACCTGCGTCTTTCAGCATGGCGGTGCCATTGGCCCAAAGCGCCTCGATCTCGGCAGGCATCCCGTCCATGCGGTATTCGCGCGGGATGCCAATTTTCTGGCCGCGAATATCGCCCGACAAAGCCGCCTCGAAATCCGGGACGGCAAGTTCGGCGCTGGTGCTGTCCTTTGGGTCAAACCCCGACATCGCCCCCAGCATGATCGCCGCGTCACGCACGGTTTTGGTCATCGGCCCCGCTTGATCAAGCGAGGAGGCAAACGCCACCACACCCCAGCGGCTGACGCGGCCATAAGTGGGCTTGATGCCGACAATGCCCGTAAACGCCGCGGGCTGGCGGATGGAGCCGCCGGTATCGGTGCCGGTCGCCGCCAAACACAGATCCCCCGCCACAGCCGAGGCAGACCCGCCCGATGATCCGCCGGGGGTCAGTGAACGGTCATCCACTTTCCAGGGGTTGATCGCGTTTCCGTAACAGGATGTTTCATTCGATGACCCCATCGCGAATTCATCCATATTCAACTTGCCCAGCATCACAGCGCCCGCGTTGAACAACTGGCTGGTGACGGTGGATTCGTATTCCGGCTTGAACCCTTTGAGGATATTGCTGGCCGCTTGGGACGCGACACCTTTGGTGCAGAACAAATCCTTGATGCCCAGAGGAATGCCACACATATCGGGCGCATCCCCCGCCTTGATCCGGGCATCGGCGGCGCGCGCCATATCCAGCGCAATCTCAGGGGTTTTATGGACAAAGGCGTTCAGCCCGTCACCCGCATCCATCGCGGTCAGGCAGGCCATGGTAAGGTCAACAGCCGTGGCCTCCCCCTTGCGCAGGGCATCGCGGGCGGCAGCAACGGTCAATTCATTCAGATGCGTCATTCCACCACCTTCGGCACGGCAAAAAACCCTTCGCGGGCGTCTGGGGCGTTTTTCAGGATCTGGGCTTGGATATTGCCATCCGTCACCACATCGGCCCGCCTGCGCAAGCGCATCGGCGTGACGGAGGTCATCGGCTCCACGCCGTCCACATCCACCTCGTTGAGTTGCTCCATAAACCCAAGAATGCCGGACAGCTCCCCCGCCAAAGCAGGTAAATCCGCCTCCTCTACCCTGATCCGGGCCAATTTCGCGACCTTGCGCGCGGTATCGATATCAATGGACATGACGGCCCCTTTGCTTGCGTTGGAATCGGTTTACCCGGGGCAATGGATGGGTGCAAGCGGGGGGCTGCGGACCGATCATCCCCGCGCGCGGACCACTTGCAACAGCGGCATCACATCGGCCATTTCCGGCCCGTGTTCCTGCCCGGTCAGCGCCTTGCGCAGCGGCATGAACAGCCCTTTGCCTTTGCGGCCCGTGGCCTCTTTCACCACTATGGTCCAGTCGCGCCATGTCTCGGGGCCAAAGGGGCCTTCGGGCAGCAGGGCCACGGCTTGGGCCACAAAGTCGCGGTCTTCATCGGCGATCAGGGGTTCCGCGCCATCACGGAACAGCGTCCACCAGCCGGTCAAGTCGTCCAGCACTGTGATGTTTTCCTTGGCCACGCGCCAGAAACCATCTGCCAAACCCGGAGGTACACCCAAAGCCGCAATCCGCGCGGCGACAGCATCGAAGGGAAGGCCCTGCACATAAGCGCGGGTCAGGGGAAACAGGTCTTCGGCGTCGAATTTGGTGGGGGCGGCACCAAAGGTGCCAATCTCGAACCCGTCCATCAGCTCTTGGTGGCTGGCGGCCAGTTCCACCGGCTGGGACGATCCCAGCCGCGCCATAAGCGACAGGAGTGCAAGGGGTTCCACGCCCCGCGCGCGCAAATCCCGTAAGGACAGCGTGCCAAGGCGCTTTGACAGCGCCTCGCCCAGCGGGCCGGTCAAAAGCGAGTGGTGCGCGAAATCGGGCGGTGTGCCGCCCATGGCCTGCATGATCTGAATCTGGGTTGCGGTGTTGGTCACATGATCGGCCCCGCGCACGATGAACGACACCCCCATATCGATATCATCCACCGAGGAGGCGAAGGTATAAAGCACCTGCCCATCACCCCGGATCAGTACCGGGTCAGACACGCTTGCGGCATCAATCGACACCGGGCCGATGATGCCATCATTCCACTCAATCCGCTCCAGATCCAAGCGAAACCGCCAATAGCCGGGGGCATCGGCGCGCAGGCGGTCCTTGTCGGCGTCAGACAAGCGCAGCGAAGTGCGGTCATACACCGGGGGCTTGCCCATGTTCAAAAGCTTCTTGCGCTTCAGGTCCAGATCGGTGGGAGACTCGAAACATTCATAAAACCGCCCCGCCGCTTTCAACTCCTCGGCCGCCTCACGGTAGCGATCAAGGCGCAGCGATTGGCGTTCCACCCGGTCCCATGTCAGGCCCAGCCATTCCAGATCCTCCATCAAGGCATCTGCATATTCTTGTTTGGAGCGTTCGAGGTCCGTGTCATCCAGCCGCAAAATGAAGGTGCCGCCAGTTTTGCGGGCGATCATCCAGTTCATCAAAGCGGTGCGCAGATTGCCCACATGGATATATCCGGTGGGGGACGGGGCAAAGCGGGTCACGGTTGGGCGGGTTGTCATATCAGGCTCCTCTGGACGATTGTTGATCTGTCACACAGGGGGCGTATTGTCCATATCGCGGTCGTGGGGGTGTCAGCAAAACGCAGGGTGGTGTACGCTGAACCAGAGGGACTGTGCGGCAGAACACAAAGGCAGCTTGGGCAAAGGCTGGACCATGGCGGTGCTGGCCCTATCTTTGGGTTGCCCCATAACAACAGGAGAGACTTTGATGAAAACGCCCTTTCTGTCGCGCCGCCACGCTCTTATGGCCGCAGCCGCCCTGCCCTTTGCGCCCGGAATTGCCGGTATGGCCCATGCGGCGGCTGAAATGAAAGGCGCATCCGTGCCCCAGTTCAACCGCTTCAAACTGGGCGGGTTCGAGGTAACGGCCCTACTGGCCGGCACCCGCACCGTGGAAAACCCGACCGAGATTTTCGGGCTGAACGTGGACCCTGCGGAATTTGCGACCGTGTCCGAAGCAGCGTTTTTGCCCACCGACAAAGCGCAGTTTTTCTTTACGCCCACGGTCGTCAACACCGGGTCAGAATTGGTGCTGTTTGACACCGGGCTGAATGCAGGCGGCATCACCGCAGCCCTGGCCGCCGCAGGCTATACCCCCGATCAGATCGACACGGTGGTGCTGACCCATATGCACGGCGACCATATCGGCGGGTTGATGAATGAAACGGCGCCAACCTTTGCCAATGCGAAATATGTGACTGGCAGCGTGGAGCATAACCATTGGATGGAGGCCGCGAATGAAGGGTTTGACAAGAATGTGCGGCCCCTGAACGACAAAATCAGCTTTGTGGAAGATGGCGGCGCGGTTGCGGGCGGCATCACGGCGATGCTTGCGGCGGGCCACACACCCGGCCACATGGGCTATATGCTGGAAAGTGACGGGGCGCAGTTGATGCTGGTGGCCGATTTGGCCAATCATTACGTCTGGTCGCTGGCCTATCCCGATTGGGAAGTGCGCTTTGACCTGGACAAGGCGCAGGCGGCAGCAACCCGGCGTCGCGTGCTTGGCATGTTGGCCACCGACCGCGTGCCAATGATCGGCTATCACATGCCCTTCCCCGCGATGGGATTTGTGGAAACCCGGGGCGATGGGTTCCATTATGTTCCGGCCAGCTATCAGATGATGATGATGGGCTGATGTCAAAGGCCCGCGCCCGGGGTAATCGGCGCGGGCCAGACTATCTGTCGCGCCACTGGTTGACGATGGGATACCGCCGATCCAGCCAGAAGGCACGCCGTGTCAACCGCGTGCCGGGGGCGGCTTGAAAGCGCTTGTATTCAGACAGATAAACCAAACGCTCCACCTTCTCTACCTGATCGCGCGCAAAGCCTGCGGCGACCAGATCATCGATGGAGCAATCATTATCCACCAAGCCTTCCAGCATCGCATCCAGCACCGGATAGGGCGGCAGGCTGTCGTCATCGCGCTGGTCGGCGCGCAGCTCGGCGGATGGTGGCTTGTCGATGATGCGGGGGGGGATCACTTCGCCTGCCCGGCCCATCATCCAATGAAGGTGATGGGTATTGCGCCAGCGGCAGGTTTCAAACACCCGGGTTTTATAGAGGTCCTTGATGGGGTTATACCCCCCCGCCATATCGCCGTAAATCGTGCAATAGCCCACCGCCACCTCGGATTTATTGCCCGTGGTCAGCAACATTTCGCCAAATTTGTTCGATAGGGCCATCAGCAGAATGCCGCGCAGGCGGGACTGGATGTTTTCCTCGGTCAAATCCGGTTTGTGGCCTTCAAATAGGGGCGCAAGAGTGTTGGTGATGGCACGCTGCCCTTCGGCAATCGGCACAAAGTCGTAAGATACCCCCAGCCGTGTCGCACAATCCTTTGCATCTTCCAGACTGTGGGCGCTCGTGTATTCCGAAGGCAGCATCACGCAGCGGACGTTTTCCGGCCCGATCGCGTCGGCGGCAATGGTTGCCACCAGCGCCGAATCGATGCCACCGGACATGCCCAGCAGCACGCGCTTGAACCCGGTTTTTCCCAGATAATCGCGCAAGGACAAAACCATCGCGTGATAATCAGCCTCCCACGGGTCGGGTTGTGGGGCGAGATCACCGGGCACGGCGCGCCAGCCTTCGGGCGTTTCCTCAAAATCGACGTGGGTGATTGCGGGCAAGAACGCGGGCATCTGCACCACAAGTTTGCCGCCGGGGTTCAGCACGAAGGATGCGCCATCAAACACCTGATCGTCCTGGCCGCCCACCATGTTCAAGTAGACCAGCGGCAGCCCCGTTTCCACCACACGGGCTACCATGATGCTTTGCCGCACCGCCAGCTTTTCGCGGAAATAAGGCGAGCCGTTGGGGACCAGCAAAATCTCGGCCCCGGTTTCGGCCAGCGTTTCCGATACATCCGCGTACCAGCTATCCTCGCAAATCGGGGATCCGATGCGCAGCGGGCCCACCCGGTAGGGCCCCGCCACATCCGCTGAGGAATAGAGGCGTTTTTCATCGAAAACACTGACATTGGGCAGATGGTGCTTCAACACGCGTGCCGCGATCTTGCCGCCCTGCAAGATGAAATAGGCGTTATACAATCGCCCCGCTTCAAACCACGGACCGCCGATACCCAGCGCAGGGCCATCTGCTGCATCGACTGCAAGCCCTTCGATCACGGCTTGCGCATCCCCGATGAACTTGGGGCGCTGGACCAGATCCTGGATCTGATAGCCGGTGATAAACATTTCCGGCAGCGCCACCATATCGGCCCCTGCGTCGCGCCCTGCGCGCCACGCCTCAAGCGCCGCCCCCGCATTGGCGGCTAGCGCGCCGACGGTGGGGTTCAACTGGGCCAAAGTCAGCCGGAAACGGTTTGCCATGCGTGGGCGTCCTTATCATTTTGCGGCGCCAGCTTTAGCAGACTGGCGCGCAAGCGAAAGGGTAGGGCGCTTTGCAAACTTGTCACGGCGCGGAACGGGGGATAGTCTTTGGCAAAAGCACGCGCCTGCCGGGCGCGCATAGCGGACGAAGGAATATGGCAGTGATGAAGGTAATGTTGGGATGGGCGCTTGCAACGGCCTTGCTGGGTGCCGCCGCCTTTGCGCAAGAGGGCGTGATTGCCAAGCAATATGAAGACGGATCGGTCTATGAAGGCACTTTCAAGGATGGTCGCCAGCACGGCACCGGCACCTATACCTTGCCCAATGGCTATACCTATACCGGCGACTGGGTAGAGGGGGAGATCCGGGGCAATGGCACCGCCACCTTCCCCAACGGTTCTGTCTATGAGGGTGGTTTTCTGGAAGGTAAGCCCGAGGGGACAGGCAAGATCACCTATTCCGATGGTGGCAGCTATCAGGGCGATTGGGTTGCGGGCAAGATGACCGGGCAAGGGGTTGCCAGCTACGCGGATGGGTCGGTTTACACTGGCGCTTTCGTGGACGCTGTGCATCAGGGCCAAGGCGTTATCACGGCGCAGGACGGCTACCGCTATGAGGGCGATTGGGTCGGGGGGGAAAAGCAGGGACAGGGCCGCATCACCTATCCCGATGGCAGCGTCTATGAAGGCGATCTGGTCAAGGGAGAGCGTATCGGCACCGGCACGCTGACCATGCCGGACGGGTTGATCTATGTGGGGGCATGGGCAAATGGCCAGATTAACGGCACCGGCACGCTGACTCAATCCAATGGTGATGACTATGAAGGCCTGTTTGTGAACGGCAAACGCGAAGGCAAAGGCCGCGTGGTTTACGGCAATGGCGACAGCTATGAGGGCGATTTTGCCGACGACCGCCGCCACGGCAAGGGTCTGTTTCGCGGCCCTGAAAGCTATGTCTATGAAGGCGATTGGGTCGAAGGCCGGATTGAGGGGATTGGCCGCGTCACCTATCCGGGTGGTGCTGTGTATGAAGGCGCTTTCAAATCGGACCAACCCGATGGCGTGGGCAAGATCACCTATCTTGATGGCTCCACCTATAATGGCGCTTGGGTGGCAGGGGTGATTGAGGGGAATGGCCGCGCGACCTATGCCAATGGCCAAGTTTATGAGGGCGACTTCACCAATGCGCAATATAACGGGCAAGGTGTGATGACCTATCCCACTGGCTACCGTTACGCAGGCACTTGGGTGATGGGGCAGCGGCAGGGCCAAGGCGTTGCCACCTATGCCGATGGCAGCACCTATACCGGCACTTTCACGGACGGAGAGCGGGACGGCGTGGGCGAGGCGGTGATGGCCGATGGTTTCCGCTATACCGGCGATTGGAAAGCCGGCGTGATCGAAGGCACCGGCCTTGCAACCTATGCCAACGGCGATGTGTATGAGGGCCAGTTTGTTGCGGGCAAGCGGCAGGGACAGGGCATTTTGCGCTATAAAACCGGCGAGGAAACGGCGGGCGAATGGACGAACGGGATTTTGACGGGACCAGCGGTTGGGGGGCCTGCAGTTGTGGGGCCTGAAACGGTTGAGGGGGCAGGACAGGCCCCGGCTGCCGACAATTAAACCGCCTCCCCCGCATCCAGCCTTGCCAGAAACCCCTTCGCTTCCTCCAGCACTTGCGCTTGATGGGCAGGTTTCATCTTGTCCCATGTGCGCACCATCTGCCCCATCCTTGGATTCTTGGCCAAAAGGCCTGCGTGGCGTTGCACGAAATCCCAAAACAGCAAATTAAAGGGGCAAGCGTTCGGCCCCACCTTGTCGCCTACCTTATAAGCGCAACTGCCGCAGTAATCCGACATCCGGTTGATATAGGCCCCCGAGGCCGCATAGGGTTTGGACGCGAGCAATCCACCATCGGCAAACTGACTCATCCCCAGGACATTGGGGGCCTCCACCCATTCAAACGCGTCGATATAGACGGCCAAGTACCATTCATGCAGATGCGCCGGATCCACCCCCGCCAGCAGGCCAAAGGTGCCCGTCACCATCAGGCGCTGGATGTGATGTGCGTAGGCCAGATCGCGGGTCTGGCCCACGGCTTGCGAAAGGCAGTTCATCTGGGTTTTTGCACCCCAATACAGCGGCGGCAAGGCGCGCGTATGGCCGAGCGCGTTGCGGGCCGTATAACCCGGGCCTTCACGGAAATAAATGCCGCGCACAAATTCGCGCCAGCCGATAATCTGGCGAATGAACCCTTCGACCGCGTTAAGGGGCGCGTTGCCTTCAGTATGCGCCGCCTCTGCCGCGTGGCACACTTCCAGCGGGGAAAGCAGTCCGATGTTGAGGTAGGGCGACAGCAAAGAATGGGATAAAAACGGCGTGTCCATCAGCATAGCGTCTTGCTCATCGCCAAAACGCGGCAGGCTGTGGGTGATGAAATGATCCAGCGCTTGCAGCGCGCCCGCCCGGTCGGTGGCCCAGTGAAACGGGCGCAAGCGGCCGAAGTGATTGGGAAATTCCGCCTCCACCAGTGCCAGCACCTCTAGCGTCACTGCATCGGGTTCAAATCGCAGGGCCTTTGGGCGCAACATATCCGCGCTGGCGGCTTTGCGGTTGTCATGGTCAAAATTCCACTGGCCACCTGTGGGTTGGTCGCCCTCCATCAGCAACCCGGTTTTGCGGCGCATGTCGCGGTAAAACCATTCCATCCGAAACTGCTTGCGCTCCTCCGCCCAAGCGTCAAATTCGGCGTGGGAGGCGATGAAACGGTTATCCTCCCTTATTTCCACATCCAGCGGCAGGTCCTCCAAGGCCTGAATAAGACGCCATTCACCGGGACGGGTGGCGAGGATTTTGGTGGTGCCAAACTGATCCGCGCGGCGCAGCAATTCGCCGCTGATGGACTGGCTGTTTTCAGGGTCATCCAGCCGGGAATAGGCAACGCGCCAGCCCTGCCCTTCCAATTGGGAGGCAAATTTGCGCATCGCAGACAGGATCAGCGCAATCTTTTGCGGGTGGTGCGGGGCATAGGTCCCCTCGGCTCGCACTTCGGCCATCACCACCACATCGCAGGCGGGATCAGCGGCCTTCAGCGCCGCTGCATCGTTGGAAAGCTGGTCACCCAGAACCAGAACAAGGCGGGTTACCATGGCACAGGCTCGCCCGCCCAATCGTAAAAGCCGCCCGAATGCGCGGGCGTCAACCCGTCCAAAACGCGGATCAAATTGCCTGCTGCCTCGGTTGGTGGCACGGTCGGGTGGTTGCCTGCATATTTGGCCGTGAAATCGGTGGCGACTGTGCCGGGATGCAGCAGGGCCAACACCGCCTGCTTGTGGCTGCGCGCAAGTTCAATCGCGGCTGTATGCACCAGTTGGTTCAGCGCCGCCTTCGCCGCCCGGTAGGAATACCACCCCCCCATGCCATTGTCGCCAATCGACCCCACCCGCGCCGACAGAATGCCGATGCGGGAAGGAGCGTCGCGTGACAGATGCGGGATCAGGTGTTTCAGCACCAAGATCGGGCCCAAAGCGTTGGTATCGAACTGCGCACGCAGGCCTTCCGGGGAGACGGCGCGCAGGGCCTTTTCGGGGGTATGGGGGCCAATTTCCAAAGCCCCTGTGGCGATGAATACCGTGTCATAAGGGCCGTTCAGCCCCGCCATGACCGACCGAACACTGCCCTCATCCGTCACGTCCAGCCCGTCAAAGCTGCGCGATACGCCTACCGCCCCAAGGGTCGCGCACAGCGCCCCGCCAATTCCGCCAGATGCCCCGATAACCAATGATTTCGCCATAAACATATCTCCTTTCAACCGCGCAAACTAGCCCGGCCCCTGCCCCAAACAACCCCGCCAGCCGAGCCATTTTTAGGGTTTTCATTCGCAATTCCTTGGCTATAGTCACGTCATGGCACAGAGTTCGATCATATCCAATGATGCAGGCGCAAACCGCGCTTGCCGTTCGCGTGCCCTTCTCCTCCTTAGCCGCTTCTGAGCGTCCCTTCGGGTGCGACCGCTCAGATGTGAACAGCGCCCGACACGCGGCTAACGGAACCCCCATTCAGGAAATTTACAGATGACCGACAAAAGCACGCAACCCCGTGTCTTGATCTTCGATACCACCCTGCGCGACGGCGAACAAAGCCCGGGCGCTACGATGACCCACGCCGAAAAGCTGGAAATTGCTGCCAGTCTGGACGAAATGGGCGTCGATATTATCGAGGCGGGTTTTCCTATTGCATCGGAAGGCGATTTTGCCGCCGTGTCCGAGATTGCGAAACTGTCCAAAACCGCGCAAATCTGCGGGCTGGCGCGGGCCAATTTCAAGGATATTGATAGGTGTTGGGAGGCGGTAAAGCACGCGAAAGCCCCACGCATCCACACCTTTATCGGCACCTCACCCTTGCACCGCGCAATTCCCAATCTGGATATGGACCAGATGGCCGAACGCATTCATGAAACCGTGACCCATGCCCGCAACCTGTGCGACAATGTGCAATGGTCGCCGATGGATGC
>Ga0105052_10002666_pt1 | contig 21596 bp, 24 predicted proteins | sample FRY03_FD_78094 | JGI IMG/M metagenome (GOLD analysis project Ga0105052, IMG submission 78094) | Freshwater microbial communities from Lake Fryxell liftoff mats and glacier meltwater in Antarctica - FRY-03 | ecosystem: Environmental > Aquatic > Freshwater > Ice > Glacier meltwater ... | reverse complement strand
GTTGCCTGCTCGGTAAGCCGCAAACGTCAACGCTGGACCAATGACGGGAATCATTGAGGAAGCCATGATCCCAGCAGACCCAGCAACGCCATAGACTGATTTTTCCGCCACTTGCCCAAGCCAGCTTTTCGAGACCACCTTGATTGGGTCCGCCTCCTGTGAAAGATTGTCGATCTTGCGAATAACGCCAATGACATTCAGTTGATCTTGGATTTCCTCCTTAGCCTTCGCTCTACTCTCTGGCGTCGGGTAACTCTCCTCAAATCCCGACCGAGACCTTGGCCCCAGCATCGCAAATGCTCCAATCTCATCCATGCTTCGTGGGCCTCCGTATTTAATTTCAGGGACATCAAGCTGATTTAATGACCTGAGCTTGTTTCGCAAGCCGTCCTCCATCGTCACTCTTACGGTTTGATTCATTGTGCCGATGGTCGCGCGCCCGAGCGTTTCCGCAGTCTGCTTCAAGAACCCTTTCGGATCAAACCCGCTCCGTTGCGCGGCCAGCAATACTGCAGAAAAGAGAATGTCTTGGTCGGCCTTTGGCATATTGGCAATCTCTCCAATGACATTCTTCGCGCCAGAGCCTTCCTTCTGCCCTGTCTGACTTGTCACCTCGTCATAGAGGCGCTTTGCGGTGGGAGCATATTTGTCGAATTTCTCTCGAAGATCTTCCCTCGTCGCCATGAGTCCATTGAGATATTGCGCTTCCTCGCCCGGCTTGAGACCTTTGGCAAAATCGGGATTTTCAGTCTTGTATTTTTGGAGTGCTGCGGCTCCAGTTTGTACCACTCCAGTCGTCGCTTCCTCGAAAAGGCCGTTCATGACATCACCAAGGATGAGTTGTTCATCCATCGCTCGTTTCTTCTCCCCTGTGAAATTGTCTCGCACCAGCGAAAACATTTCCTGATCCGTGATGGTCGGCTTTCCATTGGCTTTTTGCCCGAACCCGTCCCGCCAATGTTCGTACGTGTCGGTCAGTTCCCCAGGTTGCTTCCCCGTGGCAAACTCGAGATACGCTTGATTTGCCGCCCTGATTGGCAGCGTTTCGGGAATCAATGATGCCGCCATAGCATCAACCACGGCGGGTTGGCGCGACTGCTTCTTGAAAAATTCATCGTCCGTATAGAGCTTGGCGAAATGCTCCCCTTGCACTTCGCGCTTCCTTGCGTCCTGTGCGTCGGCGTATTGAAGGAGTTTTGCCTCAATGGTTGGCCGCTCATCCGGTCCCGCCGTGTCGAGTCGCTCCATAAAGCTATGGGCGGTTGCGTCGTCAATGACGGGGCTGTCCTCTTGCGGTTCCGGGTCGATAATTAAAGCCATGTTAGGAGTTGAACATTTCCAGTTCTTTTTGGCGACGATTTATCAACCCTCGACTCACCACCAATTTTCCGCCCTTTGTGAATTTGTTCCATGTCGGGAGCCGTCTTGCGATCTCTTCCGCGCTTTTCGATGTCATGATTGTCTCGATGTCGCCGGTGTTGAAATCGAAACTAATTAAGGCGTTCCGCTGATTTTTATTTAGACTGATTCCGCTCTTGGCAATCTGAGCGTCAACCCTTGCCGCGTGAGTCTCTAATTCCGAGGTAAGGCGCTTATCGGCATCTGCCCTCGTGATGGTCTCCCCCGGCTTGCCTTTCGTCCCGTAGCCGATGGCGGTTTGCTTGTAGTCGTCATAAGAACCAGAGCTAAACCCCTCCCACTGTTTCACTGCATCAATCAAGGCGCTGTCGAGTTTGCCGCCTGTGGCTGGCGTTGGTTGGGGTTGGGGTTTGCTGGCTTTAGCTCGAATCGCATCAGATGGAACTTCGCCATTCGTTTTCTTGTCGCCCCAAATTCCAGCCGCCTGAAAGCGCCCCAGTTGAACAATTGGAATAAAATCCCCAAGGCCGCCCGTCTGCCGGCTCATAAACGAACTCCATAAGTTGCCGGGAGTTTGCCACATAGATTTCGCCGCCGCACCCGCTGTACTTGATCCCACCGCCGACTTCATCCAATCGGCATCATCTTGCGGGCCAGGTTCAGGCCACTTTTTCTGCCAATCGCGGGCCGACTTTTTCAAAGCTGCTTTCTTCTGGTTCAGAGCAATCGTGTATTCAGCCCAAGCCTCACGGTCGTCTTCTGGTTTGGATTTTGGTTTTTCGATCAAAAGCCCTTGCATGCCAATGGTGTCGATTACATTCTCCATGTTCGCCGCCCGTTCCCGTTGCGGGGTCATGCCGTCTTTAATGGCCTCGCGGAGATTGGTTAGGAGCGGTTGCCGCTCGCCTGGAATGGCTTGGGACCGGATGTCACGAAGTATCCTCATCCGCTCTTGGCCGTCAGTGTCCGAGGATGGATCGTAATTGACGGATTCCGTCCACATCTGATCGTAAGCCGCGAGGTATGCCGCTTGTCCTTCCGGTGTGGTGGATTTCTCTACCGCCAGCGAATCCACGAAGGAACGCGCGTCTTTTTCCCCGAGGCCAAGGATTGCCGTCCTATCATGGATTTGATCTTCCGTGGTAATGTTCCCGCTCAAAATGTCATCGTCAATTTCATTGGACCCTTGAATCTGGAAATTTCGGAGGTTCCGGGCCGCTTCGACTTCCCATTTGTCGATCTTCATCCGTCCATCGGGACCAGAAAAGTAATGGTCCGCCATGTCTTGCAAATGGGGCGGGATGTCCTTCCCGTTTTTGATGATCTTCATGTCATCCGCAAATTGCGGGGGGGCCGACTGCATGAAGCCGGTCAGTTCATTGGCATTCCGGGTCTCTTTAACCTGCTTCAAAAATGTGTCCGCCTGATCCTGTCGCCAGGCGCCATTGGTGACGAGTTGCGAGACTATCACCCGTCCACCCGCATCATCGCCATCGTCAAATTTCCTTTGCGCTTGGGACACCATTATGCCTGCCCCCCTATCCACCGCCGACCGATTCGAGGATACAATTAGGCCAGTGTTAGCCCGCGTCATGAATTCCTGCGTTTGAAGCGCAAGCCGATGCCTTCCATCTTGACTTAATGGCAGTCCTTCCAAGTCTTTCGGATCTCCGCTGGCAAATTCAGTTTCCCAATCAGGCTGCCAGCGGTCCTCTGATTTCCCTTGTAGCGTCCCTTGGTATCGGGCCAGCCTTTCAGATCGGAGTCCGTCAATCGTCGCCAGAGACACATCATCCTGCATTTTTGCCTTGCGCTCATTGGCATCCTGAATCACCGCGCTAATCCGCTGGCCTACTTCGCCCAGCCCGGAAATAGAATCACCAATGGCCTGAGACCCCCGGGCCGCTCCATCGAAAGAGCCTTGTTGGAGCGGCTGCGTCATCAAATTTCCAGCCACGCCGGAAAGGTTCGTGTTCGCCTGGGGAACTCCGATCATCGAGGGATCTGGACCTAGTTGTGGCGCGTTAGGGATTTGAGCGAGCGGAATGGGCATAATTTTTTTTAACGGTTCGTTGCGCTTCGGCAATGTTCGAGTAACCAGTCGTCCCCACGTTGATTGCCTGCCCCGCCCCTTGAATAAGAGTTCCTGTCGCCGCGCTTCGGAACCCTTGCGCGGTGTTCATGCCGGACAGGTAGTCGGCCCGAGCCTTGTTTTGATTGATGGAGAACCCAGCTTGAGCCGCCGCACCTTCATATCGGGCAAGGCCCTCATCGAAAAGGCTGAATCCGGCCTCAAAGCGCTCAAGTTGTGCCCTCCGGTCAAACGCCCGGCCTTCCATGTCCCCGCGATAGTTGATGTCCTGAACCCCTAGCTCAAGAAGCGAGGCAGTTTCAGCCATCACGGCCAAGGGAGATCCTTCCGAGGTGACGTTGGATTTTCCATAGCGAGCCCGCTGCAAGGCGAGTTGGCGTTCGTTCTGCATCCTCTCGCGGCTGGCCTCCTCTCGCGCCTGAGACTCAGCCGCACGGCCTTGTTGCTCTAAGGCTGTTGCGTTATTCTGTTGAGCCTGCGCCCGCGCTGACGCATTTTGGGCCTGCCATGTGGATTGTTGTTGGGCCAATTGCAGGTTGATCCGGTTATTCTGGTCTGCGACTTGGCGATTGTAATTCGCCATGGCAGAAGCATTGCTTGCCTGTTGTTGTTGGGAATAATAGGACAGGCCCGCGCCAGCCGCAGCGACCGCAGTACTGGCAACTCCGGCATAAAGGGCGATTGACGCCCCCAATGTGAGTCCGAGTGCTTCGAGAGCCATTAGAACTCCTCCTTCTGTGGAAATAGGACAAATTCTTCCATATCTTCTCCGCTTGGTCCCCAAGCTTGACGGATTCCTTCGCTCACGAATCCCATGCACCGGACGAACCGAGCACTCTGATACGACCCGGTTGCCGGGGAAGCGATGATGTGGGCTTGGATGCGGTGTAGGTCTAAAGATACAAATGCGCTGATGATAAAATCACGACAGGAACGGATGAACGATAGAGCGCGAAGCCCCGAAAGATATTCTTGCAAAGATGGCTCAATGATGAACCAAGACTCTCCTGAGCCTGGATGCGAGGGAATGATGCCACCAATCGCGACAATCTGCGAAGCTTCGTTTTCGACAGCCCAGCCTTTTCCGACAGTCAGAATCACCGGTTCGGCGGCGCGATACGACTCCAGCCCCACGGCATCAAACGCCACCATATCGCCTTCGCGCATATCTCGAATGTGAATTGGGCCTTTCATCATATTCCAGTTGCCTCCCACTGTGGCGTTATTGCCAGCACGGTCAGAGGCAAGGGTTGAGTTTGACGAAGGGCAATGACCGCCGCTCTGGAATGGTTTCCTGTGACCGGAAATTCTTTGTCGCCAGTAAAGACAGGAGGCGATGAATCCATGGGATCATGAGTGGTGCGGGAAAACATCCAATCCCAGGCTGATCCAGCGGCATTGCCCTGATATTCACCACCGAGGGATTTGTGGAGACTCACTGCGGCCCGATAGACTTTCTTCTTGGACCCCTTAGTTGAGCCGCTCCGAAGTTGCATTTCCATTTTCATTGGTTGAAGGGTCGAGGTAAAGCGTAGGCCAGCCAACACGATCCCCGCTGCGGCTTGCAATGTAATCGCACCACTGGCAACCGTTCTGGCTGGAGAGACGGCACCATCGGCCAAAATGTCAACTTCCTTTGCCTCCAAGTGCGTCAGCCCGGAGACCGAAACAGAAGCCGGATCATTCGTCACCCGCTTGGCACAGTCGAGGTACCACCAGTATGGCTTGTTCTCATTCTCGAATTGCTCGCGAAAATCAGTCCTGAACCGCTCGATATATCGGACCACGCTCCCATTGATTGTGCGGTTGACCGAGAACCAGACTTCATCCGGCCCAGATGCCCCATAGATCGTAGCCACGCTCTCAAAAGTGCCGTCAGTTGTATGCCGATGGAACCCGACCACATTTTGATCCCGCTCGTAAGTCATGCCTACAAGTTCGCCTGACCCCGCCACCATCCAATATAGGGCATCCGGTTGCTGCTGAAATGCCGATTCGAGGATTTCCCCGCTGGTGACGTGTTCCGCCAGCACCGTCAAATCCGGGGCAACCCAGCCATCCTTTTCAAATTGATAGACGAGTTCCCTTATTTTTCGCCCCTGGCGCTGAACGAAGAGAATCACATCATTGACGACCATTGCCCGAAGGTATTTCGATCCGTAGGACGATTGCCGCGCCGCCCGCACATTCGAGGGAGTGATTGGAGTGTCTGCAGTCGTGCTTCCAAGCGTCCATTCATCTCCAGCGGTCCCGATAAGAAGCTGATCTTGCGAGGTCATCCACTGGATCGGGTTGGCCTCCTGCGATGAAAGCGAGAAGAAGAGTCCCGCGTCGTCATTTGCCGAAGTGCGGAAATTCTGAAAGTCATCGGTATTGCTCCCCCAAATCGACTGAGGCCGGGTGGATGTCCCAGCGTAATACACCCGCTGTTCATGAAGCGAGACCGTGCGCGGGTAGCCTTGCCGCCCCGACCAAGCTCCCTCACTCCAAAAGGACGTTGCCGTAGTCTTGGTGAGAGAGTTTTTGACGGCCGCGGTGCAACTTGTCGCAGAAGCTACCGCCGAGATTTTTACAAATCCATATTCCCTGGAGTTCTTGAGTTCCAGCAAAGCGCGGGCGGACGTGTTACTGACATAATTTGTCACCGTCAACCGAAGAAGTGCCTCACTCTCTTCCGTGCCGGTGGCGGAAATGTTGCGATCATTCTTGCTGACATATGGCCCCCGGACCGTTGCCCATGTCGTCCCGCCGTCATAGCTTCGCTCCAAGGTCACGGAAGCGGTCCATGTTCCATAGGTCGTCAATTCCCAATCCCCGAGTACCGCAATTGTTGAGGAGGAGCCATTTGCCACGATTGTTTTTCCAATGCTTGCCGTGTCCCTATCATGCCCAATCTGGTAGTAGCTCCCGACGCTGGCCGCAGTGAATTCCGTGTGAAGCGTCCACTTGGCTGCGGCAAGGTCTGTGGCGAAGGTGCCCGAGGTGTGATCTGTCTCCGCTTTATAGATGCTCCCGCTGTTAGAAACATATTCCCCGGCAAGATAGTCGGTTGACCCCGCCCACGCGGGGGCTGTCGCCGTGATCGTGATGGCGTCCCCGGTGGTTGCGCTCGCCGTCAGGGTGATCTTGGTAATGTTCTCGTCGAGAAGAGCGGGCCAATCGGGTATCAATTCTTCAATCCGCCAAGAATTGTCTGCCAACCGCGAGAGCTTCCGGGGCGCATAGGAAGGGTGCGCGAAGAACATCACGTCATTAATCTGAATGAATTGGATGTCCCTCAGGTCTGCCTCAAGATAGGGCGTTACGATTTCAAGCGGGTTCCCGGGACTGACAGGGTCTTCCACGCTGGCCCCGTTCTTCCAGAAGCGAAGATAAAGGTCACCCGCCTCCAGTATGAAGTTTGTGGTTGTTGAGAAATTGAACCCGAGCAGCCGGCACCGCTTGTCTGAATGCTTGGCCGCGCCGAGGTATTCCGTTCCGGGCCGACGATACGCGCCGCCGTAGGGCATAACGATCATATTCTCAAGCGTCCGGCAGCCGCTCCCGTACTTCTCGATGTCGGGCCGTGCGTCGAGGTATGGCGAGAGTTCGCCCGCGTTGAACGAGGGAATGAGTTGCGAGAAAGGCATTACAAGGTTCGGTAGATTCCGCCGCCAGAGCTATAAACCCGCCGCGCCGCCACCAGTTCGCTAGTAACCGCAGGCAAGGCTGGGCGTCGGTGGCCTAGGTAGGCATCGACCCGGCGAGCTTCAGGCCCAGTCAATCGGGCATATTCCATCAACAAGGAAGATGCCATCTTCTCGTCTCCTGTCAGCGGCTTGGCGATCATGGCCGCCAACTGGCAGGAAAGCGCAGAGACGAAAAGCGGATGATAGAAAGAACCGTCAGTGACCCGGAAAACGTATTTGATGATGGCTGATCCCTCATCGGTCAGGAGCGTCTTCCCCTGAATCTCAAAGTAATCGCTTCGATCATGCGGACCGGAACCATTCAGTGAGAGCACCCGCAGATTGTCGGAGGGAAGTTGGTACTCGAACTCCCACTCCAGAAGCGGGGTAGTAGTTAGCTTCGATAGGGTGGCAGTCTTTATGGCGAATCGCCAAGGATTTGATTGCAATACCTCTTCCCGCGCTTGGTCAAAGAAGGCGTTACAGAAACGCGCTGATGGGGAATCATCACTGAGCGCAAGAATTTGATCTTGAGAAATCCTTGCAAGTGCAAGGTTCGCGATTTGAACGTCAGAGGCCATGAAGATTAAAAATCCAAGACTGCGCTTCCGGTTTTCCGAAAGCGCAGGTAGTTGGATTTTCGGTCAGGGCATCCGGTAGCTTGCCCGAATGACGATGAGCTTTCCTGCGGTAACGGTGCCACTGCCCGAAGCGAGTGTTCCCGTTACGGTCTGGTTAGCTGCCGTATCGACGGCAAACGGAGCCAGAGCATTCGTGTTCCGAGCAGTCATCTTAATTTCGATGCCTGCTGCGGTCAACGCAATGTCGGTGGTAGCGTACCGATCGTCGTCGCCAGCATCTCCAATGCTGGAGAAGATGAATCCTGTGCCGCCAATTCCGTCTGTGGTCACGTACATATCCCGCAGAATCGCGCCCACAGGGAGCTTGAACAGAGGGATGATGTCCGCAGCAGCATCCGCTGCAGTGGTGGTGTACGTTCCGGTGATTTCCTGGACATCGCCAGAAATGACTTGTCCCAGAGGTCGCGCCCCTGGGTTGGTTGACGCCTGCTTTTGGAAGGTGTCAGTTCCGAGTAGTGTTGCCATTTTTTTGGTTTCCTATTTTCGTTAAGTTTGCGGCGATTAGGCCAAGGTGGTATCAACTGCGATTTGCACGACCTTCGCTTCCTCCATGCGGACGCCACCGACAAGGCCGGTATGACGGATCTGCAAGGAATGGCTCTTGTCGGCCCGGATGTCCATGTGAGCGCGAGCGCCAACGGTGGACATCTTCACGCCGCTCTTCACCCAGCAAGGGAGATTGCGAACGCCGGACACTGCAGGCATCACGCTCGAAGAGACCCTCTTGAAGTAGAATCCCATGAACGTATCAACCTTGCCTTCGACCAGCGATTTGACGCTATTGTAGTCGATGCTTGTGATTTCGGTCACCCGAAGCAACGCTTGGAGTTCTTTTGCCGTGATGGCAATACACCGGGCCTCTTCATCGTCCACGTCCGCATCGTCCAAGATAAACTTGGCCTGACGGAGTTTTCCGATGGTCAGCGAGGAATTGGCATCACTGCCGCTTTCCACGTAGTCGATGGCTACCTTCTGACCAACGGGCAACGCGGTCGTGGTGGTTGTTTCGAGACCAAGCGAAGTGACCGAGGGAACAACGGCATCACCGAGGGCAGCCGCGATAATCACGGTGTCCTTGAGGCGATTCCACCCATTAAGGTGAGCCATTTGAACCTCAGAACGAGGAAGCGAGATTTGACCAAGGAAGGTCTCATCCCATTCGTCGAACAGGTCAGCTTTGTCGTATCCGCCTTGGGTCAAACGTCGTTTGCCGAGCGGGGTGTCAGTGATAACCGTTTCGCGAGCACGGCCAAGAATGGCCTGCCAGGTAACGGCTCCGATTTGATTGAAGTCCTTCGACTTGCCGTCGAAGGGTGCCATGGTGACGTATTCTGAAAGGCGGCTGTCAGATTGCTGAACGAGCTGCTCCCAGTTGGTACCATATTCCAGCGGATAGTGTGCCGGGATTGTAGAATTAGCGGACATAAGATTAATAATCTCCTGTTGAATTTCGTTGTGGTTTAAACTGCGCCCATGGCAGCGAAATTGTCCGTTTCCGGGTTTCCGTCTTGGGATTGCCATCGGCGGGCCACACGAAGGAGGTTGTCCGCTTTATTGCTGAATTTATTCTTTATGAAATTTCCCGCATCCAGTCAACACAAATATTTTAATTCGATCCGTTATCGCGCAAAAAAAGACCGGCCACCAAAACCCATTGGTGACCGGCCCCTCATGATGCCCGTTTAGGGCGAACTATTGTCCTCGCTTTATCAAAGAGCGAACCTGGGCCACCACATCAGGGTCGCCCTTCTGGTATCGGTCGTAGAGCGGATTCTGAGGATTGGTCTGGATGTCCTTGGCCGACATAGATGCACTGTTGCTGGTTGCGCCGGTCTGCCAAACATCATCCGAGAGCTTTTCCGAGAGGCGAAGAAAGCCTTTAAGCGTCTCCGGGTCGCGGAACCCTGGCGCCGTCGTCGCATCCACCCCAGCAATTTTTGCCGCCTGGGCGACACGATGAAGATTTTTGTCGTAATTCTCGCCCCAATCCTTTTTCAACGTGGCGGTGCCTTCGTCCAGTTGCCGTTGCAGTTCGCCCGTCGTCGCGACGATCCGGCCAGACTCTTGCTGAGCGCGGAGGGCCACATATTCTTTCACCGCCTCCGCTGGGATGTTGTATTTGTGGGCCAGTTCATAGACCGGCTTTGATAGATCGTCATTCCAGTCGAGACCTTCCGGCAAGTTCTCCGGTTTGATCTTGGCATATTCATCGACGGATTCCAGAGCGCCCACCGCCTTTCGATAGGCAGCCACTTCTTCCGGCTTGGCATTTTCGCCAGGCACCGTTACCCCTACTGGTTTTCCAAGGCGGGTTTCGAGTTCCCGATAGCTCTTGGCCATATCAGGCAGTGACTTGAATTTGCCAAAAGTTGATCTGGCATCGCCCATCTCTTCCGGCAAGCGGTCAGTCCATCCCTCGACAAACGCGCCATCTTCACCAACGAAGCCAGCAGGAGGCGGCGCTTGGGTTGTTGCGGTTGCTTCGGTTGTGGTGGCAGGGGCTTCCGTGGTCGCCTCGGTGGTAGTGGTTTCTTCGCTCATAAATTTATATTTTGCCCTTGAAGTCTGAGCCATGAAATTGCTTTTCTTGCTCCGCTATTAGTGGCTTCTTCAATGACGTTGTATGCATCCCAATGGCTGCCTATCCCCCATTCAACGAACCTTTCCATGTCGCGATCTAACGCCGCCAGCCTCACTGCCTCTTGAATTTTCTTTGAAAGGTCGGACGCCATCGAGTCAATGAGGTCATTCCTCATTTTTTGGTTTTTATTATGAATCTCTTCAACAACCCTCTGCATTGTGGACAGAACTCTTGAACTAGTTTTTCGCGCTTGGCTTTTCTTTACCGGAGGTCTGACGGAGATTTTCTTTTTCACTGTCGCCTTTTTTGATTTAGCTTTTTTGTCCATAAATTAAAGCCCGAGTTGCCGCAACCGGGATGCGGGATATAACGCGACGAAATCAGCTTCCGTCCAATTCTCGCGCCGCCATTCGATCAGATCCGGGTCAATGTCCCCAAGTTCAGTTCGTTCAGGCTCGCCTTTAAGCGAAGTGGTGCCAGGGGCCGGACTCGAACCGGCGATCTCTTGCTTATGAGGCAAGCGACTTGCCGCTTGTCCACCCTGGTTTTTGGAAAGTTCCTTTTCGACCATTGTGACGGTCTTGTGGTGCAAGCCTTGGACTGGATGGAAGACGTTCTTTTCGTCCACCACTCCAACCTCTTCCCCATCTCGCAAGACGGTGTTTCCTTTTAATTCGATCATGATTTTTTAACTTTGGGTTTTGGTTTTTCCTCCTCGATTGGAGAAGAAAGGATCTCATGGATGCGGATAATCACATCACGGCCACCATCCTTTAGGGCAGCTTTAAGAGGGTCATAGGCAGAATGGTCGCCCTTATCCGCCAGCATGAACACGCGGGAAGTCAGCCCGGCTGCCTTGGATAGATCAGCTAGGACCGCTTGTCCCTCAGTCGATCCAAAAACTTGACGATAGAGGGAAATCCTCTGGCCGTGCTCTTGGTCGGACTTGAGCTTTCGGGAGCTTTGCTTTTCCGCTATTGTCATAATTCTTTCGAGATGGCTTGTCCTGCAACTGAATCTGGTTTGATCCCGCCAACATTCTTTGCCGCCATCGACGCATCCAACATTTGCTGTTGCTGCGCGGCTTCTGCCTGGGCCTGAGCCCGACCGGCCCGGATCTCATCAACTTCGTCTTTATCCCGCATCCAATCAGCGGGCAAGCCGTCATTCCGGCTGGTATCGCGGGAAATCTTGTCGAGATCGTAATTATCCATGATCTCGGGATGTTGCTGGGCGAGAGGCATATTGATTTCCATCGACCGAAAAAATGCCGTGTTTTGGAGGGCTTTGATTGCAAGAGCTACCCGCGAATTATAAGCGACAGAGGGATCTGGGAGGAACGCACCATCGGCCCCTTGTTCGATGGCTTGCATGGGAGGTTGAGGGAACTTGCCCGCACGGAGGAGGATGCCAAAGACACGCTGAAGTAGTGGAGTGATAAGTTCGGTGGTTTTGCGGGCAAAGGCCGGTGTGAATTGAGCCAGCTTTTCCGATGCTCGTTCGGAAACTTCTCGCGCCGTCATTTGTTTATCAACCTGGGAGAACATTTGAAAAAGATCAACGTAGAACAATCGTTCGATGGCGGTTTGTTTTCGCTTCTCGCGGTCAAGCCCGACATCATAACGGCCCGCAGTCATCCATTCTTTCAGCAGAGCACCAGGCAGGTTTTCGTTGAATATAGTCATACCACCAGCCCGAAGGTCAATCTCATCCACCATAGAGGATGGCGCAAGAAAGCGAGGGAAGGCCGTCACTTCTGCCAAGGCGTCCATTTGCTTGACCAGAAAATTCAGTTGCCGCAGGTCGGCTAGTGCCGATTGTCCGGGAGAAGTCCCGTAAATGTCACCGCTCTTTATCGCATGACGGGAAACAAAGAACGGCTTCTCATCAAATCCCTCGTCGGAAATAAGATGGTTTTCCCCAGCAATGAAGTAAACAGACCTCCAAGGCTTGTTTTTCCGGTCCATCTTCCCCGGTTCCCGCTCATCATAGGGACGCGGATAAATACCATGAGACACCGTGAAGGGCGATCCTTGCTTGCCGTCCTTCCTAAACTTCTCCAAAGCCGCCGTCATTTTGGGACTGAGATTGTCCGCGCCAAATTTCATTTCCGCCTGCCTGGCTGAAAGCTGAATCTCGCGAAAAAGCGTATCAATTTTGCCTTCGTCGTCCTCGTCGATCCAGTAGGAACCGATTGGCAAAGCCTCGAAATTCAATGAGACCGACTTCCCTGGCAATACGATCATGCAACTGGTCCCGAAACATCCATCGTCAAAATACAACTCGTGAATCTCAGAATAAAAATTTGAGCCTGCCAATTCCGCTTGGGTGATCTCCGAACATTTCTGAAACCATGAATCAACCTCATCGTCACCCTTCTTGCTCATTGGAGCATCAAGCGTAAACCATCGAGAATCCGCAGGCGTGATGTAGGACATTTGCCCATTAGCAAGAGTCTGATTGGCAAAAACTCCGGTCGAATCAAATAGTTCTTCTTCCGCTGAAGTGTCCGGCGAAGTCGTGGAATGGTAAATCTTCCCCGCTTTTCTCGGCATGATGTAGCGGGCCAACTCATCCCAAGTCGGCTCCCAAGATGCCCGAGCGCTCTTGAGGCTCGCAAGTCTTTCTCCGCAGTATTTAGCGAGAGAATGCCCGCCGTCTGGAATTTTATCAACCATTTACCCGAGAAGGGTTTTGTTTTGGCTGCCCGTAGCAGGAGAAAGCGCACCCGTGGACTCGCCAGCGATCAGCGTGGAGCGAACTCCCTTGCGCCTGGCGGCCTGTGTCTTCTGATCGGTCGCGGCCTGTGAAGCGTCAAGATTGCTCACCGTGGGGGCCGGCGGAATGGGAGGCGGAGGAGGTGGCGGCGCTGGGATCGTGACTTGCGGTGCCGCTGGCATTTTTACCGGCTTCGGTGCCGATGGTGCCGACTGTCCGCCCCCAAAAAAGAATTGGCCAGGATTAACCCGCTTGCCGAATGCGCTGAAGAAGTTTGTCAAAATCATAATACCGGATTGTTTTTCCCCGTCGTTGGAAACCAATGAATTGCAATTTGTAGGGGATAAAGTCAAGAATTGTTTTGAGTCGCCCCGCGTATGCAAAAATCAGCCATGCGTTTTGGTCCGCCTTATCAAAGCTGCGCCAAGGGTCATCGATAATTTCCGAACCAGCCCACCGATTGACCGCTCTCCCCAAACCAAAGCAATCATCATTGTGGAGCACATGGCCAACTTGCAAATGGGCGCGGACATCTTCCTCGAAGGTTCGAGGTTGCGGCCACTGTCGATAGAGCTGCCTCACTCGGTCAATCGGAGTCATCGACGGATATTGACCTTGATTGAATTTGTCCCCCGAATACCCAAGTGGACGGTGGGACGCTGGCCGGATCGTGGACGGGCCGCAATTGCGCTTCTGTCCATAACGAGCCCCGCCTTGATGGCTTGGTGCGATAGGGAGAACGCATCCGAGTAGTGGGAGGCCCAATCGTGGGAGGGAACATCCTTGATCGTCACACCATCGCGTTCCTCCTTGGAATGGTAGGCGTCCAGAGCGTCAAGCCCATCCGAGCAACCCGAATCATTAAAATGCACCCGCTCGAAGGCATCCACGGCTAGGTTGATCCCATCCCACACTGACCTTTGCCGAGGCACTCCGACCACATGAGACAACCCACCTGTGCCGAGGCCATCTTGCCAGAGACCGCCATTCTCCGCACAAGCATCATGCGGGAGGAAGTGGGCTCCGTAGCGGTATCTTTTCGTCATGAGGCGGGCAGCCCAATCAGCGGGAGTCTTACATTCGTCATCACCAGAGAGAGCTTCGAGGTAGTTGATCCGGTCACCAACCATTTGCCAGATCCAGACCTTTTGATTTCGGGCCGCTCCAACGTCAAACGATGAATAGACCGGCAATTCTTTGAACCAGAGGACATTATCGGTAATCCGCATGGAGGCCCTTGCCGCTTCAATCTGCTTCGAGAAGATGGCCCCAGGCCGACCGATGGCAAACGAACACTCATATTCCTGTTGATAAATATGCTCCGGGGTTGATTTCCTGATGTCGGCCAGCTCTTCTGGGTTGATGATCCCGTTTTCGCTCGCCTTGAGGATGAGGGTGAACCAGTCATCTTGTTGCAAGGCATAGCTCCATTGCCTCCAGAAGCTCCCCCGGCCCTTTGGGGTGCCAATGAATGTAGCCCAGCCCGTGTAATCGGAGAGGGTAGGACGCACCACTGAGTTCCACGCGCCGGGGTCAACGTCGTCATACTCATCAAAAATCACTCCATCGAAATACAGTCCACGCATCCGGTCGTATGATTCACCACTGTAAATCCTGATGCTCGCCTTATTCGGAAAGGTGATCATCAAATCGGCGCGGTTTATCTCCACGCCTGGTATCTGGCCTGCGAAGGAGACCAAATATCCAAAAGCGATGTCCTTCCCCTGGTCGCGTGTGGGCGCGATGTAGGCATACCGGAGAGGGGGGCCCGGACGCTTGAAGGTCAAAGCCTTGGTCAGGAGATCCTGAATGCAGGCGAATGTCTTCCCGCCCCTGCGATGAATGACCATGCAGGCCCATCTCTCCTTACGCTCCAGATACGGCCGCATCTGCTTGCGCGGGTTGATTTCCAGCCTTATTTCGGTGTCGCCGGTCATTCTCCGCCAATCACTACAGTGACGATTTGCTGGCCTGTCTGCTCCACCTCGATCTTGTCCCCGTATCTCTTCGGGCACCATTTCGCCAGGAGCTTCAGCCGGGTATCCACCATCACCCGGCGGGATTGCGGGTCTTCTCCTCGTTCATCGGCAATCTCCAAGGCTTTTTGGGCGATTGCATCGAATCCCTGATCTCTCGCGCGTACGATGGCAACGGAAAAATCCTCATATTTAAAGGCCCAGTCGTAAACGGTCTGAACCCCTGGCATTTTGTCATCTCTGCAAATTACCGCTAGACCCTCGCCCTTTGAAAGCCGTTGGCAGATTTCATTGACTGTCTTGGCGGTGAATGTGGAAGGACGACCTATTTTATTTTTTTTCCTAGGTGGCATGGTTGATGGATAGCAAAAAGGCTTGACAGGGGCAACTTAAAAATCCCTTCTATCATCCCTTAAAGGGAGGTGCGTTTGTTTTTCGCGCTCTCATCGACGGCCAGTTGCAGGGGACGATCATTCCGTGCTCCGATAAACGTGAGATGATAGAGTCGTCGGTATTTTGCTCGAACTCTACAGCAGACTCGTTGCTGATGATGATAGTGTCTTTTTTGGCGGAATATCTCCGGTCAATGATGTCAGTCAGAATCCTCGGAGCGACATTAAGGGCGTTCGCGTCGTGTTTTTCATCAATTATCAGGAGTCCGATTGAGCATAGCGCGTCCCGCATTGCCACCAGCGAATCGGTCCGCGTTGACCCGTGATCAGAATAAAGTGGTTTAAGAATCTCAACGATAGAAAGCATCTTGCGGTATATCGGGAGGCCAATCGGGGCATTCTCGCGCCGTTGCGACTGATTCCAGTAGGCAACCCACTCCTCAGCAAGCTGGATTGCAATTTGCGCTGAGATGGTAGTTTTCCCGGTACCACGGATTCCTACCAAGGCGATGATAGCCCCTTCGCCAAGAAGTTTGGATCTTACCACCCGGAACACCTTTTTCTGATTCGGCTCCAGATTCCAATCGGCCCGTTCTCGGAATCGTCCATCAAACCCGGCATCGGCAAGAATCGGGCGTATCTCATTGCGCCAGGTCCATTCGCGGATCTCGGCGTCGGAGCGCACCGGGATTGCGCTGAGACGGATTAAAATTTCCGGGAGTTGTAAATCTGTTGTCATTGGTTTTCAGGTGTGTTGGGGTCAAATACAAGGTTTTTGTATTCGCCGGGTTTGATTGCGTTGTCCGTGGCGGTTTTTTGGTTCCCTCGGCGGCTGAATGCGCCCTCCATGATTTCCTCCACCTTGCCGGGGCGGAGGAACCAGTTGAGGTTTGCCACCCAACCACGGTCGTTTTTCCCGGTGCAAAAATCGCTCTTGGAAATCATCTGAATCGCCTCCAAGGCATGATCCCGGAAATAGCGGTCGCGCATCCTTGCTGAGAATATCGCTTTGCGCTTTGCCCCCAGGCTCGAGACTTTGGGGAAACATCCGCACAAATTCCACGCAGCAATGATGGGAGGAACCGTAGGTTCCGGTAATTCTTTTTCTACATCTACATCTACATCTACATCTACATCTACATCTACATCTACATCTACATCTACTATGTGTGCATTTGATACATTTGTAGCTGCCTGTGTATTTGTGTCATTGACAGTCATTGCCAGGTTTGCGGCCTTGGCAAGAGCCCGGTACTCAGCCTGCTTCCCCCGGTTGTATTCCCTTCTCTCTTCGGCACTTAGGAGAGTACAGTACTTCCCGTGGTTCAGTAAAGCCCAGCCGCCATCTATCACTTTCACCCGCTTTCCTTCGTGGTCTTTCGTCCGACTATAGGGGTCTGGCGTCTGGAAACTGGCTAAAGCCTCCTCGCATTCTTGTATAGAAACACCCGTTCTAGCCGCAAGGCCGGGAATTGATGCGTGGACCTCGCCGTGGCGGTCAACCATGGCAAGCATCGTGATCCAAGTAAGTTTCGTATGGGCTGGTTCCTGCCAAATGGTAGAATCTAAAATTGAAGAAAAAAGTTTTGTAAAGTGCATTTTGTCAAAGTTTCGTGTATAAAAGCATACACTGTGTATTATTGTCAAGTTCAGCCGTCTATGGCAAGCGTTTTATTCACGGAAGACATCTCAGCCAGGTTGTCAAGCCCTTCCCGGTACGAGCGGATCACGCGGACGATAGCCCCGTTCGGAGCCGCTGCTAGTTCCCGGTGGCATTTGTATTGCTGCGGGGTCGGATTCTTCCCCGGCAATTTGACTTCCCAGTGGACGCTTAGGCCGTGAATTTCAAAGGCGATGTCGGGCATCCCTGGCGCAATCTGGCTGCGTTTTCGGGTGGGCTGCATTCGGGGCCGGTGACCGCGACGGTATAGCAGACTGTAAAGCTGCCCCTGCAATTCCATTTCGGACTTCGCAACGGCACCCGCTTCCGCCTCGTCGTATGTTACTCCAGATTTACCAAATGATTTCCGGTCCTTGGTGGACATCAGGAGCTTTTGCTTGTCGGTCAAATCTCGGATATTCATTTCTTCCCCTCCGCGCTGGTCCATGGCGTGTCATTAGCGAAATAATCTTCGCCATCATTGCCATCTTCGTCTGTGTCCCGCCGAGCTATCAGCGGGGTAATGCCGAGGTCAATTCCGAATGTCACCCGAGCCTCGCCGCAGCAATCGTCCAGCAATGTCTTCAGGTCCTCTGCGGGAAATTCGGGATTATTCACCTCCCAAATCAGCGAACTTGCGTTCGGGAATCCGTTCGCCTTAGCAAATTCCATCAACCGAGTGAGGTCAAGTATTTGTTTAGGGACTACGCGAGATGGGGATTTGTTGCTCATTGAGCCTCCCGCAGTCCAGCGTTGTAAGCTCGCAACAAATCCAGAGTTGCGATGTCGTCAAGGCATAGGCAAAGGTCGCTGCAAAGGTTGCGGTAATAAAGTTCGTGCATAAGTTCAGATTTGGTTTTGGTTCCGTGGATTTTGTGAAGCTGGTGGATTATTAGATCACGCTCAGTCATGATTAAAAATGGGTCCGGCTGGGTGTTGATGCCCAACCGGAGATTGCTCAAAACGGGAGGGCCTTTGAGTCGTCTTGTTCGGTGGTAGGTTCAGGACTGGCCGCAGAAGCTTTCTTAGTTGCGATCTCCTTCCAGTTGCCAAGGATCGGCCCTTTCTCACCAGCTTCCCGCGCTTCTTTTCCAAGGTCTTGCACGATGAAGCCCATGTTCCCCCACTCGTCTTCCCCGTCTTTGTTGTCGATAAAGGTCAGGTCCAGGTAAGTGCCTTTCTTGCCCTTGTAGAGTTTTGCTTTGATGATTTTTGTAACGTCGATTTGTGCTTTTCTCATGATGTTTTTCTGTTTGGTTTTTGGTGTTGGTTACTGATTGGGAATTTTGAGCCGTGGGAGAGCGTCGGCATAAGCCGCCTTATAGCTCGCCACAAATTGCGCTAGAGCGGTTCCGAGTTTTGCGGTGTAGTCGTTTCGTTTAACGATGATATGCAACGGCATCAGGCCGGGGAAATAGCTCCAGAAATGCCACTCAGGCACTCCTGTAATAGCCATTGAGCCATGGACCTGTTGTGCGTAGGCAGCGGGCAGTCCCCCATCTAATACATAGCCGACGTGGACCTTTGGCGACGGGCATTTGATTTCCACCCCAGAAACGAGCAAGTCGCCCTTATAGATTAGGCCGTCTGGAGAGCATCCGCAGACGCCATCATCCCCCAGGACGAAGCCGACTTCCTCAACTCTAAGGGTGCCGTCAAGAATAGTTGCGAACGCATCCCGAGCTTCCGGCTCGGTCTCTTTGCCCCGGTCCGTAAATTTGTTGCCGAGCCACTCCTCCCAGTCAGGGCAAAACGACTCGCCGATTAGCTCGCGGATGTAGCCCGTGGAGCTTTTCGACAACTCGCCTTTCGCCGCCGTGATGATGTCAGAGAAACGGGAAGCCGTCGGGTGGCCCTTGCGGATGGCGATCCACTCGGGCGAGCCCTGTTCAATGTCGCGAAAGATATTCATTCAGATTCCTCTTCTGCGGTGGCGGTGGCCTCTGGCAACTCAGGCGGAGTAAACGGGTCAAGCGGTTCGGAGATGGCTTGCACTTGCTTTGCCGTCTCGAAGCCTTTTACGTCGCGTAACTCTTCAGCAGTTTGCATTCCCAACGTAATGTCCGGTGCATAGATTCGCGCGAAGAAAGCTCCTGCTCGATAGCGGAGCATCAAGTCAGGCATGGTCTTCCATTTGCTGCCCGCCTTTTCCGACCAGCCTTCTGCCTTAGCCATCTGCATTGAGACTTCCGGCCCCTCTACGATCTCGCCGCTGTCCTTGTCTGTCGTGACCGCAACGCAAGTTTTCGTCATGCCCTCGCCCGTCATCTTAAATTTCAGCGGGGTGAATCGGCCACTGGCGTTGACCATCGCAATGAGGAACGACGCTCTGAATCCGGGGCGACCGTGGATGATGTCGATATTCTGAAGGACCATGAACGGGTCAGCCCCAAGACGCTTGGCGATATTCAACCCGATGGCGCAGTTGGACATATTGCCCTGGAATTCCTTAGGGATGAGGGTTGATGCTGCCAGCATTTTCGCTTGGCGTTGGACCAGTTCAAACGCTTCCGACTCGCGGGAGATTTGAAATTGCACGTCAGTGATTTGGGTCTCGGTTGCGCTCATTTCGATTCCTCCTTAACGAGTGTCATTCCGATGAGGGCTGCTTCTGCCCTCAGGTTTTTGATGCGCGTCCCCTCAATCAGCTTTGAGGCGTCGATAGCCTTTTCCAGCGTCGTGCCACTCGCATTTCCGGTGCGTGTGAAAACATTCCAGAATGGCCCCCCCGAACCTTTCGTGATGAGGAGGCAGACTGATTCGATCCCCTCGCGGTCTGTCGCAGCTTTCATTTCTGCAATGATGTCTTTTGGCGTTTCAGCCGGTGTTGTTGTATTCATAATTTTGGTTTTAGTTGGTGGTTTATTCTGCGGGTCCGTCTTGGATGAGATTGTCCTCAATTGCGCTGAGGATGGCTGGGTCTATATGGTCCACAATGTCGAGCCTAGCGGTCGAGACTTTGCCAGTGATGACATCTCGGGTCTGGTGGACTAACTCGATGCTCTGGATCTCAACCCCGGGGTCCTCGCCGGGGTAGCAGTCCTCAGGAGCCCCGGAGATATAGGGTTCCGTGCCTGGGTCGTAGTCGTATTCGATTTCGACGTCGATTTCGATTGTTGTTCTTTTCGTCATTTTTTTATGGGTTGATTTTGATTCTCGGGTTCAGGGTCTGTTGCCGTCGCGGTCCAGCCCGTCTGGCCCGGCTCCAGGCCGCAGGTTTTCGCACCATTCGCGCCATTTTAGGTCCTGCTGCTTTTTGGTTGCGAGTTCGGTGATTTTGCATGAGGCCGCAAATGATGCGACGATCAGGCAGATAAGTGATAGGAGTTCGATCATGATATTTTTTTGTTGGTGGTTTTCAGTGTGGGTTGCAGGGATCATTTCGATTCGAGTTCTTTTCGGAGCAACCGCGTCACAAAATAGCTAAACGATTGATCTAGATTGTGAGCGGTGGTTTGCCCCTTTTTCAGGAGCGTTGACGGGATGGAGACGCTCACGCTGGTTCGCGTCTTTTTGGGTGATGCTTTTTGTTTCACAACCGAAATAATACCGTAGCGCAATAACAGATCAAGCTATTTCTTGTTATTTTTTACGCGCTCTTCATAACTCGCTAGGAATCAAACTCATCCACGCGAAAAAAGTTTTGACTCTTAACGCGGTTACGGTATGATTCTCGCAAATGACCCCGAAAATTGATCCCGCATTTCAGAAACTGATCCCGCCACTCTCTCCCGAGGAACTTGCCCAGCTCGAAGCCAACCTTGTCGCGCACGGTTGCAGTGACCCGCTGGTAACCTGGGATGGCACCCTGATCGACGGCCACAACCGATTCGAGATTTGCACACGGCTGGGCATTCCGTTTGAGACGGTGGCAATGGTTTTTGCCGATGCTGATGCCGCAATGGACTGGATGGATGCAAACCAGCTTGGCAGGCGTAACCTTTCGCCGGATCAACTCAGTTGGCTTCGCGGTAGGCGTCATTCCCGGACGAAGAAGGCGGTCGGGGCTCCAACCGGAAACACAAACGCTGACAAAAACAAAGTGTCCAAATTGGACACTTTGAAAACCGCCGAGTCCTTGGCCAAAGAGCACGGAGTTAACGAGTCAACCATCCGGCGGGCGGGCAAAAAGTTTGAGGCCATGGAGGAGCTCGCCGTGACTCACCCGGATCTTGCGCAGGAAGTTTTTGAGGGGAAAAAGAAAATTAACGAGGTTAGAAGGACGGTTCGGTCCGTGAAGGTTAAAGCCGCGGCATTATTGCCCGACGCAAAATTTCGGGTCATTTATGCTGATCCTCCGTGGAAATACGGCGATAAACTTACTGAGGATTACGGCCCCGCTAAATTTCATTATCCATCAATGAGCATTTCCGAGCTGAGCGCAATGCCGATCAAAGAGCTTTGCGAGCCGGATGCAGTCCTTTTTCTTTGGGTAACGTCACCCTTGCTTTTTGAGTGCCTTCCGATTATTGCGGCTTGGGGCTTCCGCTATAAAACCTCTTTCGTGTG
>Ga0105052_10002647_pt1 | contig 21743 bp, 24 predicted proteins | sample FRY03_FD_78094 | JGI IMG/M metagenome (GOLD analysis project Ga0105052, IMG submission 78094) | Freshwater microbial communities from Lake Fryxell liftoff mats and glacier meltwater in Antarctica - FRY-03 | ecosystem: Environmental > Aquatic > Freshwater > Ice > Glacier meltwater ... | reverse complement strand
TCGACGAAGACAGATCGCGCATCCGCACCAACCCCGGCATCTTCGCCCGCCTCCGGAGCTTTGCCGCCAATATCTTGCGCTTCAATCAGAAGCGTTCAATCAGCCAAGACCGCTACGCCAACGCCCTCGGTGGCATCAGCCACATCGGCAGATTGGCTTATAAATGAAAGAACTGAACAGCCCTGGTTCAAGAGTATTGTTGAGATAATTGACCTGCAGGATATTTATGATCCGTCTGGCCCCAGTGAAGTTCAAGATCACATTGACGCTTTGCAGTCCCGCCAAGTTGGCGCCGCTCTTGTCTATGACAACCCTATCTGGCTTACCATTCGTGCCGATGGCGCGCTTCAGGAAGCGCCTTGCAGCGGCAGTCTCACGGCGCCCTGACGGCATGAAATCATGGGTTTTGCCCTCGTGATCGACAGCCCGGCAGAGATACCTCCACTTGCCTTTAACCTTGATATACGTGTCATCCAAACGTGAGGAAACCGTTGTCGGACGCTTTCGGGCTTGCACATTGTGCGCGATCAACGGCGAGAATTTCATTCCCCGGCGGTCCGGCGTGGCGTGGCGTGGTCGGCTGAGACGCCACGCTCGACCATGATCTCTTCAGAGTTGCGGTAGGAGGCAGCGTGTCGGACATAAAAAAACACTGCGTGCAGGATAAAGCCTTCGGGAAATGCACGCTCTTGAAATCAATCGCCACGGTCAGCCACTCACCTGACATGTCGATGGCATTCGCCTACCACTGCCCGATCAGGCCTACGACCTGCTAAACTTTGCCGCAGTAGCCGTCGCGGCCGATGCGCCACCTCATCAGCCTAACATCTCGTCGAAGCTGGTTGTCAGCGCGCGGAGCGGTCATCTCGACCTGGCCCAAGACTGCGTTCCGCTGATTGAACGGCATGCAGGAAAGGATTGTCGGGTGCGGGTCGCGCGCCGCCTCAGTCATGTCGAGCCACCCGCCCGAGCGGTCCGCGAAGGGCTCGACACCCGTGACAGTCGTCTCGGGGTTGCGTCGGTCGAGGCAGGTGGACAAGCGCGCCCTCCAGTCCCGACCTCCCGGTCATTCGCCGCACCGCCCGACCGATCCGGGCCAACCCGTTCGCCCCTGAATTGACTGAGCACGGTCGCCTGGATCGGGGCGAAGCGGTGCCATCATTCTTACGGGTGCGACGCAGATGGTCATCCAGCACGCTGAGCCGTCCGGCCATCCTCGAGAGGTGGGCCGAACTCCCAGCCTCCGTCAGGACAAGTCCGCAAAGATCGAGGTTTCACGCGGCGCTGCCGGTGGGCCGGGGCGCAATAAAGCCGGCTTCTCCTCCATCGGGCCTGGCCAGAACCACGAGTCTTCATCGGAAGCCAGTTCGGCCTTATGCGGGTAGCCGGAGAGACCCCTTGGGTCAACATTCGGGGCAGGTCTTTGCGGCGTCGTATGTGCAGAATATGTCTGTTCTGCAAGTTACCCATGGGTCTTTGCCGAAAGTCCTTTCATTCTTTATGCGTCACGCGCGCGTACCGGTCGCCGAGGTTAACTCGTGACAAGCTTCAACCCTGTCTTTCTTCAACAAAACGCCTACGTCTATTCATCCGCTTCATGATGTCGAAACGCGAATTCAAGCTGATCGGTGCAGCAAAGCGGAAGTCCAGACTTAAGAGCACCACAGTCCGATACTTTCATGCCAAGCTGGCAACAGACCGTGACGATCAAAGGGAAACAATCACCCCACCACTGCCCACAGCCCCGCCAAAGCAGCAAACAGCACCATGTCCGCCCGGCGATATAGGTCCAGTGCGCGCCGGATATCGCCAGAGCCAAGATGGCGGCGTCCTCCCTCGTTCATTTCGCGGTCTTCGGTCAGCACTCCGCTGTAGTGGCGCGGACCTGCTATGCTGATGCCCAAAGCACCTGCCATGGCGGCTTCGGGCCAGCCTGCGTTGGGGGATCGGTGGTGTTTGGCGTCGCGCCTAATGGCGGCGAGGGCGGCTTTGGCGGAAGCCCCGGCTTGCGTCAGCGCCGATGCGGCCACCAACAGCGCAGACAGGCGCGAGGCGGGCAGGTTGATCCAGTCGTCAAGAATTGCCGCGGCCCGGCCAAAGTCCACATAACGGTCGTTCATATGGCCAATCATGCTGTCGGCTGTGTTGATCGCCTTGTAAGCAATCCCCCCCGCCGGACCCAGCGCCGCCAGCCACAGAACCGGGGCCACGATGCCGTCCGAAAAATTCTCGGCCAGACTTTCGATGGCGGCGCGGCACACGTCGGACTCGTCCAGCCGATCAGGATCGCGGCCCACGATCTGCGACACCGCTCGTCGGCCCGCCTCAAGCCCCCCGGTTTCCAGCGCGGTTGCCACCGCCGCCACATGGTCATGCAGACTGCGTTGCGCGATCAGGCTGGAACAAAGGACGGCCAAAACGATCAGCCCCGCGATGCTGTGCAGTGGCACGATCAGCAGGGCGATGCCACCTGTGACGGCCGACCCCAGCAGCAGAACAGCCACAACCGCCTGCCCACCCTTCCGCCGTTGCGCAGGGGTCCGGGTGACCACATTCCAGCGCCGCTCCAGCGCCGCGATCAGCGATCCGATCCACGTCACCGGATGACCGATCCGCGCAAACAAGGGTCGGGGGTAGCCAACCGCCACTTCGACCAGCATCGCCAGCAGGGCCAGACCAATTGCCATTTCAGCCCCTCCAGAACGCGGCGGGGCCACGGACCAGGAACCTTTCGGCCAGATCGGCGGTGCCTGCCGTGTAGTCCGCTCCCCCCAGCGCCTGCGCCGTGTCGCTGTCGGCGCGGGTGCCGATCCAAGCCGTCAGCAAAATACGGCGCAGCATGACCAAAACAGGCAACATCGCCTCGTCTGTCTGGGTCAATGCGCCCGCCTGCCGGTATCCTTCGCACCACAGGTCGGCGAGTTCAGGGATACGGGCGTCGGTTTCGATGAATGAGACTGCGGCGGCAAAGTCATACATCCGCCAGCCGAACCCGCAATCGTCAAAGTCGATAACCCACAGCCCATCGCCGTCGATCAGCAAATTGGCCAGCCGCAAGTCGGCGTGGATCAGACCGAACACCTCGGGGCCGGTGCCGTAAGCTGTCAGGCGAAGGCACAGGTCGGCAGACAGCCGTTTAAGAACGGCGCTGGCATCTGGTGTCAGACCGGGGGCTTTGCGCCAGTCTCCCCAATGCGGATCAGGGCCAAGGATCGTGTCGCAGTCCCACCGCTTGCGTGTGAAACCCGCAGGTCTGGGCCAACAGCGGGCGTGATCGTGCAACTGCGCAGTCGTCTGGCCAAGGTTGGCGAACCATGGGCGCAGATCGTCGCCCGGCACTGGCTCGCGCCCTGCGATCAGGGCGAAAGCCACGGTATAGCGGTTGTCGGTGCGATGGATCACTTTGCCATCCCGTGATGGCAGCGGTCGCGGACAGCGCAGGCCGGGGGTGGCTTGCAGGGCGGCAAGCCAGTCCAGTTCCGACGCGATCTCGGAGCGGGTGTGATAGCCCTCGCGGTGCTGCCGCAGAATGATCTGTGTGGGCTCGGCTCCTGCGATCCATGTCGTGTTCTCGGACTGGTTCAGGATGCGTAGCGAGGCGTCGGCAGCCAAGCCATAAGACGGAAGCAAAGCGCGAAGGGCGTCAGACATCGCTGGTCGTCCGCTGCATCAAGTAGATGTCCATGATCCAGCCATGCGTTGCGCGCAGGGCGGCGCGGGTTGTGATGATCGTGGGGCCGATCACATCAAGCGGGCCATGCAACAGGGTCTGCTGCGGCAAGCCAACATAGGCCCCCCACCAGATGGTTATTCCGGTCGGGTCCAGCACGTTGAACGCGCCACCTGCGTCCAGCATCACTGCCACGCTGTCAGCTCCAACAGGCCAGCCATGATCGCGCAGCCGCCTCCCCGTCGTGATGATCACCGGCGCGCCAAGGCTGTTCAGCGGAATGGCATGGGCAGCCGTCAGGACTTGCAGGCTGGTGATGCCGGGAACGACGCGGGTTTGCACGAGCATACCCGATTGCGACAGGTGGGCCGCGATGCGCAGGCTGCTGTCATATAGCGACGGATCGCCCCAAACCATCAGCGCCACGTTCTGCACGCCGGGGTGTGCAGCGATGGTGCGCGACCATGTGACCGCAATCGCTTCGTGCCAGTCGTTCACGCTAGACAGGTAATCGGGCGTGGCAGGGTCGCGGGCAGGCAAGTCAAACTCGGCCACTTGCACAGGGGAGTTCAGCACCTCGGCCAGGATGGCGCGTCGCACGTCGGCAAGGTCGGCCTTCCCCGCCCCCTTGAACGGAACGAGAATCAGATCTGAAGCGTTCAGCGCACGGACAGCCTCGCGCGTCAGGTGATCGGGATTGCCGGTGCCGATGCCGATTAACGTAAGCTGCAAGAGACCTCCGCAGGTTGGCGGGCGTGGTTGGGCCGCGCCTGCTGGATCAGATTAAACAGATGCTGCGCTGCGCTGCCAGAAATAGCCCGCAGTCCAGCCAAGGCACGCCCAGACCACCAGCCCTACACCCAGAACGCGTGCTGCAAACATCGCGGCGACTTCGGGGGGGGCGCTGCCATAGAACGCGTCAATATCAGGGGCGCCGATCACATGCGGGGCGGCCAGCAGACCGACGGCCAGCAACAATGCCCAAGGCTTGCGGCCATAACCGATCAGCGCCAGCGCACCGGCGGTTGCGGCGACCGTGCCCCACCACCATACCTGCCGCGCAGACAGTTCTGCCGCAATCGTGCCAGGCAGTTCGGGAGCAAGCCCCATCGCAGGGGCAAGCTGAAAGGCCGCAAAGCCCGCCAGCCCCCACAGCATGCCTTCAGCTGCGGCAATCTTGTATCCTGCAGCCTCGGCCAGACCGAACCCTGCCAACAGAAGCATGGCATACGAGGCATAGATCAAAACGGCAAACAGCACTGTCAGTCCGTTGCGGACAAGGTCGCTGGGCGGCAGGCCGTGGTCGTGGGCTGCCGTACTACCATGATTTGTACTGTCAGAGGATGCCGCAGGGTCGTGGGCTGGCGATGGCGGGATGGCGACCATATCGTCAATTGGACTGCCCGACGAAAAATGGGTTATCGCCCCGGATTCGTATTTCTCGCCCAAAAGGATATACTCTTGAACGAACGCGAAATGCAGCAGCGCTGCAAACAGCCCCGCCACACAGCCAGCGAACAGCGCGCTGGTCAACATGCGTTGGATCATCGGATCAGTGGCAGGGAAAGCCGGTGGCGTGGCGCACGTCATGTGCCGCGTCATGCAGGGCCGCCGATTGCGCATGGCCCGCCACGAACAGCAGAGCCAGACCCAAAGCGGCCATGAAAAGCACCGATATCACAGTCGAGGTGGCGGTCGGCCGCACGGTGGCCAAAGAAGTCGTCGTTGTCATCGTCTTGCTCCTAGCCGTCACACCCGACGGCAGTTGTGTTTCACCTTGCAGGGCCGGTCTCCTGGCTCGCGGGTCACGACGGGCTTTCGCCTTCCCATCCCGGTCAGGGGACAGTGGCCGATTGAAAGCCCGCTCACCGCTTACAGTCGCGGGGGCGGCTGGGGCTTTGGGCGCCTGTTCAGGTCCGCCCGTTCCCCATTCCCGTTTCAGTCCCTGTGCTTTGCACAATATGGAACACCTTGCCGCTTCACTAGCGCATGGCCGGGCAGATCGGTCAAGACAGGAAGCGGCGCTTGCGGTCGGATTGCGACGCAGGGGCAAGTTCTGACGCCCATTGCGCATCATCCCGGAATGCGGGCCAAGGCCTTGGTGCGCAAACCGCCCAAGGGCCGCGCGTCAGCAAAGCCGCCGTCGGGCGAGGCCGCATACATCCGCGCAAACACAATCAGGTCGGGCAGGTCTGCCGCGGTCAGGTCACCGAACAGATAGGCGGTCTTGCCTGCTTCACGGAACGCAATTGTCGAGGGGCGGGCGCAGCCGGACATGCAACCCGCAGGGCGGACCTGGGCCGCTATCCCGGCCTGATGCAACGCGTCGGTCAGCATGACTGCAAACCCGGTCTGCCCCAACGCGCAAGCGGTGCAGAGCAGGATGTTCATCGACCCTCCGCCAAGGGGCCATAAAGGATCACGGCGGGATGGGTGCCGGGATCGGCGGCCAATTGATCAGCCAACGCCGCGATGGTGCTGCGGCGCAGGCTTTGGTCGGGTTGCCCGACCGCCTCGGCCAGCAAAGCGGGCGTTGTGGCGGGCAGGCCATGAGCGATCAGGCGGTTGACCAGCAGTGGAAAGGTGCGCCGTCCCATGTAGACCACCGTCATGGCCAGCGGATCGGCAAGGGCTGCCATGTTCAGATCCTGAGGCAAGCCGCCAGTCACATCGGCCCCTGTGATGAATTGCACGCGGCGGGCTTGCAGGCGGCGGGACAGCGGAATACCTGCGGCTGCGGCGGCGGCAAATGCTGCGGGGACGCCGGGGATGATTTCATAACCTATACCGGCGGCGCGCAACGCCTCGATCTCTTCTTCCAGCCGCCCGAACAGGCCCGCATCCCCGGATTTCAGCCGGACGATCTTGGCCCCGGTCCGCGCATACTCGACCAGCAGACGGCTGACATGGTCTTGCTTGGGCGACGCGCGCCCTGCCCGTTTGCCAACGCTGATCAGGTCGGCTCCGGCGCGGGCGTGAGTCAGGATCGGGCCTGCCGACAGGTCATCGAACAGCACCGCATCCGCCGCCTGCAACCGGGCCGCAGCCTTCAGCGTCAGCAACTCTGGATCGCCGGGACCCGACGAGACGAAAGAGACAAACCCGGTCATGCGACCCCGGCGATCAGGTGAAAGAAGCTGCCGGTGGCACGGCCTTGGGCCGATCCGGTTTCGGGCACGGGGTTGCCGTTGGCGTCGGTGACATGGGCCAGCGGGGCGTCGGGTTGCGCCGTGATGGTGGCGTAATGGAATTCATGACCACGCAAGTGGCTATAGTTGGGCAGGCCGGGCATCGGGTGCAGCAGGGTCGCTTGCCGATAGCCGAGATGCATCTTGCGTTTGGCGAAACTCGTCTCCAGCCCCAGCAGGCCCGCCATTTGATGTCGTATGCCTGCCGCGTCGATCAAACCCGCCCCCATCGCCATATAGCCACCGCATTCGCCATGCACCGGACGGGTCAGGCCGAAGGCTTGCAATCTCGTCCGGAAAGTGTGGGCAGCGGCCAGACGGCCCGCGTGCAGTTCGGGATAGCCACCGGGAAGCCAGCAACAATCGGCGGTGTCGTCCGGGGTTTCATCTGCCACGGGTGAAAACGGCAGGACCGTAGCCCCTGCCTTGCGCCAGCCCTCGATCATATGGGGATAGACAAAAGAAAACGCGGCATCGCGGGCCAGGGCAATACGCTGGCCGGGCGGCGGTGTGGGCATGTGGCTTGTTTTAGGCAAGGGATGCGCGTTGGCCGCGTGCAGCAGGGCGTCAAGGTCAACATGCTGGGCGATCAGGCTGGCGGCGGTGGCGATCAGGGTCGACAGGCCGGATTGTTCCTCTGCCTGCACCAGACCCAGATGGCGTTCAGGCATCGTGATCGCCGCCGATTTCGGCAGCGCGCCGAACACGGTGATCCCGGCTGCTTCCATCCCGACACGGATAAGCGCCTCGTGCCGGGGCGAGGCTGTGCGGTTCAAGATCACCCCGGCCACGTTCAGACCGGGGCGAAACCGCGCCAAACCCTGCGCCACTGCCGCAGCGGTTTGCGCCTGCCCTGCTGGATCGAGCACCAGAATAACGGGCCAGCCGAAATGCTGCGCCATCTCGGCGCTGGACCCGGTTCCCCAGGCACCGGGCGTTGCCACGCCGTCGAACAGACCCATCGACCCTTCGGCAACGATAATATCCGCACTGTCTGCCTGTTGCGCGATCTGGTCTGTCAGCGCCGCAGGCATCGCCCAACTGTCAACGTTGAAGGAGGGCCGACCTGATGCTGCGGCATGAAACGCAGGGTCGATGTAATCCGGGCCGGATTTGAAACATTGCACGGTCAGGCCGCGATTGCGCAAGGCCCGCGCCAGACCCAGCGTCACTGTCGTCTTGCCAGTGCCCGAGGCGGGGGCTGCGATCATGAGGCCGGGGGTCATGCGGGCTCCGGAAAGCGCGGGTCGGTCCCGGTGGGGCGGAACCGACGGTCATAGTCGCCGGCATAAAGCCGCGATGTGCCAAAATCCTGCGCACCAAGGGTATGGCCAACAAGGATAAGCGCCGTCCGCTCCATCTCGGCACCAAGGCTGGCTTGCAGCGTGCCAAGCGTGGCGCGGACCACCCGCTCATCCGGCCAGCTTGCGCGCCAAACGACGGCAACCGGGCAATCGGGGCCATAGTGGGGGGTCAACTCTGCAATCACCCTGTCCAGCACATGCACGGACAAATGGATGGCAAGCACCGCTCCGGTCGCGGCAAACGCCGCAAGGTTTTCGGTCGCAGGCATGGCCGACGCGCGGCCCGACGTGCGGGTCAGGATGACCGATTGCGCCATGTCCGGCAGGGTCAACTCGGCGCTCAACGCAGCCGCAGCCGCCGCAAAAGACGGAACGCCGGGGGTCACTGTATGCGGGATGTTCAGCGCATTCAGCCGGCGCAGTTGTTCGCCCATCGCCGACCAGATCGACAGATCGCCCGAGTGCAGCCTTGCCACATCGTGCCCTGCGGCATCAGCTGCGGCAATCTCGTCGATGATCTGGTCAAGGCTGAGCGAGGCCGTGTTGACGATTCTGGCACCCGGCGGGCAATGGGCCAGCACGCCCTGTGGGACCAGTGACCCCGCATAGAGGCAAACCGGGCTGGCGGCGATCAGGTCGCGGCCCCGCAGCGTCAGAAGGTCAGGCGCGCCGGGGCCAGCGCCGATGAAGTGAACCGTCATGGGGTAATCCTTTCCAAGCGGGCAATGGCGATGGCGGCGATGGCGGCGGTGGCGGTGCGGTCGGGCGAGGTGTGGCGTTTGGCAACCAGCGTCGCACCGGGGCCTGCGGCGGCAAGGGCCGCGGACTCGGCCACGCTGCGGTGGCCATAGCGGGCGGGCAGTCGGGTGTTGGGCGTGGCGGGCTGAGAGGTCAACAGGTGCAGCGGAACGGCCCGTAGCGGCAGCTTCAGGTGGGTGGCAAGGCCCGTGATCGCAGGATGACCTGCCTTGTCGGCGGCAGTCGCGATGGCGGCCAGCCCCTGCGGCCCCCCCGCCGCCATCAGGGCGGCAAGCAAAGCGTCTTGCGTCGCGCCATTGCGAAACCCGAACCCTGCGACTTTCATCGTGTGACGCTCCATTGCACCAGGGGGCGGCTGGATTGCCAGCCCCGCATCCGGCCCAAAGTGGCGGCATGGGCAATCTCGACCCGCATCAGGCTGCCGCCGTGCAAGCCATGCCACTGGGTCAGCAGGCTTTCCGTCTCCAGCGTCACCGCGTTGGCCACCAGCCGCGCGCCGGGGTGAAGCGATTGCCACAGCGATTGCATTACCTTGGCATCCCCGCCGCCGCCAAGGAAAATGGCGTCAGGCCGGGGCAAGTCGGCCAGCGCTTGCGGGGCAGACCCCTCGGTCACCGTCAGGCGATGATCCACGCCAAAACTTGCAGCGTTTGCACGGATTTGCGACACTCGGTCAGCCCGAGGTTCAACGGCGTTGGCAATACCTCCGGCAAGGCACCATTCCACCGAAATCGACCCGGACCCTGCGCCGATGTCCCACAGCCGCTGACCGGGCCGGGGGGCCAAAGCCGACAGCGTTATCGCCCGGATCGGGGATTTGGTGATCTGGCCGTCGTGGGTAAAGGCATCATCCGGCAAGCCCGAACTGCGGGGCAGGCCGAAGGCTCCGGCGATCGTTGTGGCGACGGCCACAGGGGCTGTGGCATCGGTCAGGGGCGCGTTGGCCGTGGTATGGCGGAGACGCTCGCGCGGGCCGCCGAGGGATTCGAGGACGGTCAGGGGCGATGCGCCGAACCCCAACGCAGTCAGATAGCCGGCAAACTCAACGACGGCAGGGCCGTCGCGCAACAGGCAGATCAGCCGTGCGCCGATGGTCAGATGGGGTCGTGCGCGCGCAAAGAGTTGGGCGTGCAGGCCAAGGCAGATCGTCTCTTCCAGCCGCCAGCCAAGCCGCGCGGCGGCAAGGCTGAAGGTCGAGGGTGCGGGATGGGCTGTCCACTCGGTCGGGTCCAGATGGGCGGCAAGGCTGCCACCTGCGCCAAACCAGAACGGATCGCCCGAGGCCAGAACGACGGTGGGCAAGCCGCGCCGGGCCAGAACGGCGACCGGGTCAAACGGCACCGGCCATGGCATGCCACGCTTGTTTGCCTGCACCAGATCAAGGTGTCGCGGGCCGCCAAATACGATTTCGGCATGGCTTAACGCCAATCGGCTTGCGTCCGACAGGCCCGGCAGGCCATCTTCGGTCAGTCCGATGATATGCAGCCAAGGATCAGCCATGCCCCGCGTCCTCGTTCTGGGCGGAACCACCGAAGCCAGCGATCTGGCGCGTGCTTTGGCCACGGCCGGGATGGACGCGGTGTTTTCCTATGCAGGGCGCACCGAGGCTCCGGTCGCCCAGCCGATACCGATACGGGTTGGCGGGTTTGGCGGGGTGGACGGGCTGGTGCGCTATCTGAAAACCGAACGCATCAGCCATCTGGTGGACGCAACCCACCCCTTTGCCGCACAGATAAGCGGAAATGCAGTTGCGGCAAGTGGCGTGGCAGGCGTGCCCCTGATTGCGTTCGAGCGGCCCGCCTGGGTGGCAGGACCCGGCGATGACTGGCGCCCGGTGAAGGGGATCGAAGGCGCGGTAAACGCCCTGCCAGATGCCCCGGCGCGGGTGTTTCTTGCGATCGGGCGGCAACATCTGATACCCTTCGCCGCCAGACCGCAACATTTCTATCTGCTGCGGCTGGTCGATGCGATGAACCCGCTGCCCCTGCCCCATGCGCAGGCGATCATCGCACGAGGTCCGTTTGACGAGGCGGGCGACTTGGCCGTGATGCAGGCCAACTGCATTACCCATCTGGTTGCCAAGAATGCAGGCGGGCGCGGGGCGCGCGCCAAGATGGATGCAGCGCGGGCTTTGGGCGTTCCGGTGATCCTGATCGACAGGCCGGTGTTGCCGGATCGGCAGGTGGCGGGGTCGGTAAAGGGGGTGTTGGACTGGCTGCATCACGCCGACCTTGGGGTGTAGACAAATCGCCCGACGCGGCGAGTGGCTGAATTGCCGACCAGAACGACGGTGCGCATGTCGGCCATGTCGGGCGTGGCCTCGGACAGCGTGACGGTGCGGATCGCCTCGTCCGGAGTGGTTACAGCGCGGGCAAAGGTGATCAGGCGGTCGGGCCCGCAGGTGTCGCGCAAGACGGTCAGGATGCGTTCAAACCCCTCGGGGCGGCTGGCCGAGCGGGGATTGTAGAAGGCCATCGCAAAGTCGGCGCTTGCAGCCGCCCGGACGCGGGACTCGATCAGGGCAAAAGGTTTGAGGTTATCGCTGAGGTTGATGGCGCAGAAATCGTGGCCCAAAGGTGCCCCTGCCCGTGCGGCGGCGGCGAGCATGGCGGTGATGCCGGGCAGGACGCGGATATCGAGGGATTGCCAGCCGGGCACACCCTCCAAAGCCTCGAACACCGCACTCGCCATCGCAAACACACCCGGATCGCCCGACGACACCACCACGACCTGCCGCCCCTCTGCCGTCATCATCAGCGCGGCACGGGCGCGCTCCAGTTCGACCCGGTTGTCGGACGGATGCAGCGTAAGGCCATCACGCGGGGCGATACGGGCGACGTAAGGGATGTAGCCGACCACGTCGGTCGCACCGGCAAGCGCCGCGCTGACTTCGGGCGTGATCAGGGCGTCGTCACCGGGTCCAAGACCTGCAATGGTCAGTGTTCCGGTCATTCCGGAACCTCTGGCCGCCGACCGTGACCATGCACCAGCACAATGGCGAAATACGGGCAATCGGTGCTGTCGATCTGTGCCAGCGGCACCACCCGTTCATTCGGCATCGTGCCACGCTCGACCAGCCACGCCGCGTCCAGCCTGCCCACAGCTTCCAAGGCGCGGCGCACCTTGGGCAGGTTGCGCCCGGTTTTCATCACCACCAGCGCGTCGGCGGCGGCCATGTGGCGGATCAGATCAGCCTCGGGCAAGGTCCCCATCAACACCGTCAACACATCGTCGCCCCAGGTGATTGGCACGCCTGTCGCCGTCCAGCAGCCGACCATGCCGGGAATACCGGGGATCACCTCGACCGGAACACGGTCTTGCAGGCGGGTTTGCAAATGCATGAACGAGCCGTAGAAAAACGGATCGCCCTCGCACAGCACCAGCACATCCTCGGTCGCGGCGAGGGTGGCCAGACGGTTGGCCCAACCGTCATAGAACGTGGCCAGCGCATGGATGTATTCGGGGCTGTCGAACGGCAGTTCGGTGGTAACGGGATATTCCATCGGGTACTCGGTCACATCCGCCCGCAGCATCCCTTCGACAATGCGGCGCGCCTGACCGGGGCGGCCTGCCTTGCGGAAATAGGCGACATGGATCGCCGCCCGGATCGCCCGGTCGGCCCGCAGGCTCATCAGATCGGGGTCGCCGGGGCCAAGCCCGGTGCACAGAACCCGGCCCATCAGATCTCGACCCGGCTGGCCAGCGCATTGACGGCAGCGACAGTGATCGCCGATCCGCCAAGACGGCCCTGCACGATCAGCGATGGCACCGGGGGGGCGGCCATCAGCGCGTCCTTGGATTCGGCGGCCCCCACAAAGCCTACCGGACAGCCGATGATCGCGGCGGGGCGCGGGCAAGTGGGGTCGGCCAGCATGTTCAGCAGATGAAACAGCGCCGTCGGGGCGTTGCCGATGGCGACGACGGCCCCGCCCAGATGCGGCCTCCAGAGTTCCAGGGCTGCGGCGGACCGCGTGGTGCCCATCGCCCGCGCCATGTCGCGCACCGCGGGGTCCTGCAGCGTGCAGATCACCCTGTTATGCGCGGGCAGGCGCGACGGGGTGATGCCCTCGCTGACCATCCGCGCGTCGCACAGGATGGGCGCGCCAGCCTCAAGTGCGGTGCGGGCCGCGATGGCCATGCCGGGGGTGAAGCGGATGAAAGCCTCCAGCCCGACCATGCCCGCCGCATGGATCATCCGGACGGCGCAGATTTCTTCCTCGGGGGTGAAGCAGGCAAGATCAGCTTCGGCCCGGATCATCGCAAAGGACTGCCGGTAGATCGCGGCACCATCGGTTTCATAGCTGTGAATCATGGCAAGGCCCTGAATAGATCGGGAGAGGTCAAGAGCATGTCGGCGCCAAGGCCGGTCAGATCAGGCGTATCACCTGCGCGCCGATTACGGATCAGGGAAAACCCGTTGGGCGTGGCGGTCAGGGTGACCGGCGCAGGTCCGGGATGGGCACAGCCCTTGGCGCAGCCCGAGACATGCAGATGGCTGCCGTCGGGAACATGCGCGGCCAAGCTGCGCGCAAGACTGCGGGTTTCGGCATGGGCCTGCGGGCAACCGGGCGCACCCGTGCAGGCGGTCACGCGCAGCAGGGGATTGTTTGGCGTAGTAATCAGGTCAGGGTGGTTGGCGACAGTGTGGGCAACATCCTGCCCCATGAACGCCAAGGCATGCCACGGGGTCAGGCGGATCGGCGACCTCGCAGCATCGGCCAGCAGGTGCAGCGTCGCGGCAGGGATCTGACCGAAGGCAAAGGCGATGCGAGACGCGCCATTATACTGTCCAGGCTGGAACGGGTCTGCCACCGGGTTGGGCACTGTATCGCCCGCCAGATGCGGCGGGATGACCGCCCCGCGCGCCAGATGGGCGCGCATCCGCCCGCGTCCGCCCGCATCGACGCCGCCAGAAGCCGCGAACCACTGCGCAAGGGCAATGGCAACCGCCACAGCCTGTTCGGTCGATGCGACGCGCCGGCCATATGCCGCCCCGTCAGCCCGCACGATCAGGGCTTTCCCGGCGGTTTCGATGCGGATGTCGGCACTGATGGCGGACAGACAGGTGACGGGGCCTGCCGTATCGACCGCGAAGCCGAACTTGCCCGGCAGGTTGGGCATGGTCGCGCCGGTCAAGGCATCAGCAAGTGCGTTGGCGATGACGGGCGTGGCGGTGTCCGACCATAACGGGGATACGATGATGTTTAGCGCGGCCTCTGCCTCGGGCGTGTCATCCAGCATGCCAAGGGCCGCCAGCCCCTTCGTCAGTTCAGGCAAGCCTGCTTCAGTTACCCCCCGGATCTGCAGATTGGCGCGGTTGGTCAGTTGAACGAACCCATTGCCATGCGCCGCTGCGAGGTCGGCAATGCCATAGGCTTGACCGACCGTGATCTGCGCCAGACGGGGGCGGATGCGCAGGATCAGGCCGTCACCCGAAACCATCGGTCGCAAGGCGCCTGGGCACCATCCTTTGACCTGGGGCACAGTCATGCCATTGCCTCCAGCGCGGCGGCGATGGAATTGCGGCGGGTGACCCACAGGCCCGCCTCGCGCAGGCGGTGAAAGATATCCTCCATCGCGGTCAGCGCGGCGGGGTTTTCGCGGCTCAGGAACGCGCGCAGGTCGTCGCGGCCCAAGGTTGCCTCGTGATACAGGTCGAACAGATGGGGCGGCACCACCTGCGCCAGATGCGCGAAGGCGGCCATATGGTCCAGCGTGGCGGCAATCTCGGCCGCGCCGCGATAACCGTGGTTCATCATCCCGTCAGCCCAGTCGGGGTTGGCGGCGCGGGCGCGCACCACCCTTGCGATCTCTTCGGTCAGGGTTCGGGCGCGCGGGCTGTCAGGGCGCGTGGCGTCAAGGTGATACAGCGTCGGCCTTTGCCCGCCCAACTTGGCCACCGCAGCCGCAAAACCCGCCTCGTGCGCAGCATAGTCGGCAGCCATCAACAGGTCAGTTTCCGGCAGGTCCTGCGGGTGAACAAAGCTGTCAGCGGCCAGAACGCGGGATTCCAACGCAGCCCGGTCGGGGCGCGAGACGCCATCGATCCCGATGGCCCAGCTTGACGCCACCAGCCACGCCTCCCCTGCATCTGCCCGCGCCTGATCGGTGAACGTGTCGGCGGCGGTGCCCATGCCAAGCCCGTATTGACCGGGCTGCGGGCCGAACACGCGGGGGCTGCGGAGTGCATAGGGGTTATCCTCGGGCGCTTCATCGCGGGCGGAAAGCGCATCCGCCCCCGCCTCGAACAATTGCGCCAAACCGGGGAACACGTCGCGGAACAGACCCGACACGCGCAAAGTCAAATCGATCCGTGGGCGGCCCAGCAGCGCCAGCGGCACAATCTCGAACCCCGAAACCCGCGCCGATCCTTCGTCCCAGCGCGGGGCCAGACCCGCCAGATGCAAGGCCATTGCAAACTCCTCGCCCGCCGTGCGCATTGTGGCGGACCCCCACAGATCGACCACCAATCCGCGCGGATACTCGCCGTGGTCCTGAAGATGGCGGCGGATCAGTTCTTCGGCCAGTTTCACGCCCTGCGCATGGGCGTTGCGGGAGGGCACTGCGCGGGGATCGACGCTGAACAGATTGCGCCCTGTCGGCAGCACATCGCTGCGGCCCCGGTAAGGTGAGCCGGAAGGGCCGGGGGCGACGCGCCTGCCCGAAAGCGCGGCGCGCATCCCCGCCAACTCGCCCGTGCCCTGCCCCAGAATGTGCAGGCCGTGGCCGAACTGGCTTTCCTTGATGTCGCAGACAAAGCGGTCGATCCGGGTGATCGTCTCGGCAGGCGTGGCGTCGGACGCAAGACCAAGGTCGGCGGCGACCCCGGACGCCTGCGCCTCGTCCCTTATTGCGGCAACAAGGCGGATACGGCGGGCGGGGTCCAGTCCATCGGCGGTCGAATATTCGTCCAGCAGCCGTTCCAACCCGTTCAGCGCCGAAGGCAGAGTCGAGGCGACCATGGGCGGCGGCAGATGCCCCAGCGTAAGTGCCCCGATGCGGCGTTTGGCCTGCGCCGCCTCACCGGGATCGTTGACGATAAAGGGATAGATAACAGGCGTTGCGCCGATCAGCGCCTCTGGCCAACACGCATCCGACAGCGCCACCGATTTCCCCGGCAGCCATTCCAGCGTGCCATGCGCGCCCATATGGATCAGGGCATGGGGGTTTTGCGCGCGCAGCCAAAGGTAGAAGGCCACATAGCCATGCCGTGGCGTGCGTTGCAGATCGTGATAATCGCCGTCGCGGGACTGAACGTCGCCCCGTTCCGGTTGCAGGGCGATCAGCACGCGGCCCCGGCGGGTGGCCGGAAAATGGAACGCGCCGTTACGGCAGGCAGGGTCGCTGTCGGGCGCACCCCACACCGCAAGGGCGTCTTGCAACGATTGCGGCAGGGTTTTCAGCCCATCGAGATAGGCTTGCAGCGGCCATGTCAGGCTGTGGTTCAGCGCCGCTGGCAAAGGCGGGCCTGCGGGCGCATCGTAGCCCTGCGCTGCGAGATCGAACAGCAAGGCTTCAGTAGATGCAAGCGCATCCAAGCCCACGGCATGGGCCATCTGATGCGCGCGGCCCGGATAGGTCGACAGGATCAGCGTCAGGTCGCGAGCGGCCGAGGGGGTGGTGGCAAGGCGGTGCCACGCCTTTATCCGCGCGACCGCCGCTGCAATACGGGCGGCATCGGCCCGGTGGGCAAACCGCGAGAATTGCAGGTCCGGGTCGCGCTTGCCGGGGGATTTGAAGCTGATCAGACCCGCAAACAGGCGGCCGTCCACCTCGGGCAGGACCACATGCATCGCAAGATCGGCAGGCGACAGGCCCCGGTCGGACGCGGCCCAGTCCCGCTTGCGGGCGGTGGACAGGGCGATCTGAAAGGCGGGGCAATCGGCAGTGTCGAACGGGGTGGTGCCATCCGACCCCTGAGCCGAAAAGGCGGTCGCGTTGACGATGGCCGCAAGCGGGTTGGCGGCGATATGCTCTGTCAGCCAACCCGCCACGCCGGGGGCTTTCAGGCTGGGGGCAAAGGCGCCGTACGCGGTAAAGCCTGCGCCTCGCAGGGCGCGGATCAGTGCGTCGATCGGGCCAGTATCTGCGGCGGTCAGGTAAGACCGGTAAAAAGTGACCAGTACCGGGTGCGCGCCCGTCGGGGCTTGGGCCAGAACGCCATGGTCGGGGTCATAAAACCCCATGTCGGGCACCGTCTTGTCCCCTGCCACCGGCCCTGCATAAAGCCCCGCCGCCAACGCCAGTTGCGCCAGCGCCGCCTGAGCCGCCACCGCCCCCCCGGCATCGCATAATGCCTGAAGGCGGCGCAGCGTGGACACCGGCAGCGTGGACAGCGCATCCAGCGCCGGATCGGGGCGACCATCGGCGGGCAGGACGGCAAGCGCAATGCCCCGCCGCCGGGCCATGTCTTGCAGGGTGGCAAAGCCATAGGGCCAATACGCCTGCCCGCCGATCACCCGGACCAGAACCGCCTTGGCCCCCGCCAGGGTTTTCTCGGCATAGGTGTCGACCGAAAGCGGATGTTTCAACGCGATCAGGTTGACCAGACGCACCGAAGGCAGCGTCCCCCTGCCCCGCTGCCAGCCCGCCGCGAAAGCACCAAGGTCGCTGTCGGAAAACGACATCACCACCAGATCGGCGGGGTCCTGCCCCGGATCATAGGGGGCTTCGGTCTCTTCCAGGCCATGACTTTCGCGAAAGACGACATGCATCGTGGTTCAGGCCTCCAGCACGGCGCGGATGGCGGCGGGGTCGATGTCACCCTGTTCGGCGATCACCACCAGGCGCGAGACGCGCGGTGTCGCTCCCCAAGGTCGGTCATACTGGGTGCGCACCCGTTCGCCCACCGCCTGGACCAGCAGACGCAGGGGTTTGCCCGCAACCGCGACATGACCCTTGACCCGCAAAATTTTCTGCTCCCGCGACAGGCGGGCGATGGCGGTCGTCAGGGCGTCGATATCGGTCACTTCTGGCAGATCGATGACGACAGAGTTGAAATCGTCATGCTCGTGGTCGTCGTCGTGATGCGAGGGGCGCGCGGCAATGTCATCTTCGGCGGCAGCCGACATGCCAAGGATCACGCGAGGGTCAATCACGCCGTCGGTCATCGCGAGCATCGGCACAACACGTGTCATCTCTGCGGCGATCACCGCCCGCGCCTCGGCCAGACCGGTTTCCCCGGCAAGATCGGCCTTGGACAAAAGGATCAGGTCGGCGCACAGGATTTGATCCTCGAACACTTCGGACAGCGGCGTGTCGTGATCAATCGAAGGGTCCGCCGCGCGTTGGGCATCCACCGCCGCCACATCGGGGGCAAAGCGGCCTGCCGCAACCGCCTCGGCATCTGCCAGTGCTATCACGCCGTCCACAGTGATGCGCGACCGGATCGCAGGCCAGTCGAAGGCCTTGAGCAGCGGTTTGGGCAATGCAAGGCCCGAGGTTTCGATGATGATGTGATCAGGGCGCAACGGCAGCGCCATCAGCGCCTCGATCGTCGGGATGAAATCATCGGCGACAGTGCAACAAATGCAGCCGTTCGTCAGCTCTACGATATTCTCGACCGGGCAATTCTCGTCCGCGCAGGATTTCAGAATATCACCATCGACCCCCATCGTGCCGAACTCATTGACAAGAATTGCCAATCGCTTGCCCTGCGGATTGGCCATCAGGTGCCGGATCAGCGTGGTCTTTCCAGCCCCGAGGAAGCCTGTGATGATGGTGACGGGGATCTTGTCGAGCGTGTTCACCTTAACATTCATTCTGCAGCCTCCATGGGCGGAATACGGGCGATGCTTTGCTTGCGAAAGATGGTCGGGCGGTCGCGCCATGGTACGATGCCATCGGCGGTCAGGGCATAAAGGCCGGCCCCCCGCAGGATTTCCGGCGCGTCGGCGGGCGTCAGGCGGCCGTAAACATACGTCCAGGCCCCAGCTTGCGCCAGCGACACAGCACAGCCGGTATTGCAGGCCGACAGACATTCGACGGGCACGATGCGCACATCGCCCGGCTCAGGTTCGGCCAGCAGTGCCTGATGCAACAGCGCACCCGGCACCATTCCATCGTCAGGCACGGGTTCCCCCATCCGACAGGTGGTGCAGACATAAAGTGTGGCAGCCATATCTTGTCCTTGAGCAATATGCGGGCGGGGCAATGGCCAGAGAAGGCTGCAGGTTTCCCCACATCCTTCTGCCGGTCGCGGAACACCCCGTCCGCCCGTTCAGTCACACTGTGCTGGCAGGTCTCCCGGCTTGCGGATTCAGGGTTTTCACCCAACGGCCCCCGGCCTTCCCAGCGTTACGCCAGTGGACATGGGGACCTTTCCGGTCACGGTCGCGGGGGCGGCTGCGCCTTGGGGTTACCCCCTGTCGCATTCCCTCTTCGCCTGTCATAAACAGGAACCAGCACAGCTTTACCTGAGGCATTACGCCCCTGCTTGTCAAGGACACCACCGACCATGACCGACGCCGCACCGACACCCGACGCCAGCGCTGCCATGGACGCAGACCTTGCCCGCCACACCAGCAAGATGGCCAAGAAGAAGGCGGCGCGCGACAAGATCATGGCAGGCAAGGCGGGCGAAAAGGGCTTGATCATCGTCCATACCGGCGCGGGCAAAGGGAAATCGTCCTCTGGCTTCGGGATGATCATGCGCTGCGTTGCACACGGAATGCCCTGCGGTGTAGTGCAGTTCATCAAGGGTGCATGGGACACGGGCGAGCGGCGACTGCTGACCACCCATTTTCCCCACATTTGCCAGTTTCATACGATGGGCGAGGGGTTTACATGGGAAACCCAAGACAAGACCCGCGATATCGCTGCCGCCAGTGCGGGATGGGAAAAGGCCAAGGAGCTGATCCGCGACCCGTCGATCCGCCTCGTGCTGCTGGACGAGATCAATATCGCACTGCGCTATGACTACCTTAACCTTGACGAGGTGCTGACCTTTCTGGCCGAAGAAAAGCCCCCCTTGACGCATGTGGTCCTGACCGGGCGCAACGCGAAAGAAGGGCTGATCGAGGCGGCCGATCTGGTGACCGAGATGACCCTGATCAAACATCCCTTCCGGTCGGGCATAAAGGCGCAGGCGGGGGTGGAATTCTAGCGGTCACGTTCACGCCCCTGCCCGCGCCAACGCCAGCAACCCCGCGCAGTCGATGTGGCGTTCCAGATGGTCGGCGAGTGCATCCAGAGTCGCCTCGACCGTCGCGTCATAACCGGCGTTCCCCGGCGTGGCCCCCAAGCCCGCCAGAAACGCCCGGCGAAAGCCGTCAGCGGCGAACATGCCGTGCAGGTAGCTGCCCATGACCTGCCCGCCGGGGCGGACGGCACCCTCGGGCTGCCCCTGCACGTCGAACAGGGGGCGGGCGCAGTCGGGTCCATCGGTGCGTCCGATGTGAATTTCGTATCCGCGCATCGGCTCTCCCGAGGCAAGATGAACGCCCGAAACTTCGGTCAGCCGTTTGTCGTCGGTCATCACCGTATCCACGTCCAGCAGACCCAAGCCCGGCACCGAGCCCGCAGCCCCCTCTATCCCGTCCGGATCGGCGATCGTCCGGCCCAGCATCTGATAGCCGCCGCACAGCCCCAGCACCCGCGCGCCCCGGCGTAGCGCCGCGGCAAGATCGACGTCCCAGCCCTGCGCGCGAAAGAACGCAAGATCGGCAATGGTGGCCTTGCTGCCCGGCAGTACGATCAGGTCGGCCTCGACCGGCAGCGGGCGACCGGGGGCGATCATCGCCAAAGTCACCCCCGGTTCCTGCGCCAAAGGGTCCAGGTCGTCGAAATTCGCGATGCGCGACAGATGCGGCACGGCGATCACGAACCGCCCCGTCCCCCGGGTGCCGCGCAGGTCGGCGGCATCCTCGGCAGGCAGGCCGTGCGCATCCGCAAACCACGGCACCACCCCGAATCCCGGCCATCCGGTGCGATCCGCAACGAAGGCATAGCCATCATCGAACAACGAAGGATCGCCCCGGAACTTGTTGACCAGAAAGCCCTTTATCATCGCGGCGTCGTCAGGGTCGATCACCGATTGCGTGCCGACCAATTGGGCGATCACCCCTCCGCGATCAATGTCGCCGACCAACACCACCGGCACCCCGGCGGCCCGCGCAAACCCCATGTTTGCTATATCGCCCGCGCGCAGGTTCACCTCGGCAGGACTGCCCGCCCCCTCGACCAGCACCAGATCGGCCTCGGCACACATTCGTGCGAAACTGTCCAGAACCGGGGCCATCAGATCGGGCTTGAGCCGCGCATAGTCGCGCGCCCGCACCGTCGCCCACCGCCGCCCCTGCACGATCACCTGTGACCCGGTTTCCGATTCGGGCTTCAGCAACACCGGGTTCATGTGAACCAGCGGCGCCACCCCGCAGGCCCGCGCCTGCAACGCCTGCGCCCGGCCGATCTCGCCCCCATCCGCCGTCACGGCGGCATTGTTCGACATGTTCTGCGGCTTGAACGGGCGGACGCGCAAACCCTGACGGGCAAATACCCGACACAGACCCGCAACCAGCATGGACTTGCCAACATTGCTGCCCGCGCCCTGTATCATCAGTGTCGCGGTCATGTTGGCTCTGTCCCAAAGCGTCTGCGTCTTGTTCTGGTCGGTATTTGTCACAAGGCCCCGGGGTGTGAAACCCCCGGCTTTGCTCCATTTCGTATGGAATTCAGCTTCACGTACTCGTCTGGCCGAATGTATACCGCCTCTACTCCAAAACCCGAAAGTTCTCGTGGGTTATGACGCGGAAGTTGTCTGACACCTTGTCGCGGAATTTCTTCCATTCCTGCGGGATGGTTTCTCGCATGAACGCAAGAATG
>Ga0105052_10002629_pt1 | contig 21827 bp, 18 predicted proteins | sample FRY03_FD_78094 | JGI IMG/M metagenome (GOLD analysis project Ga0105052, IMG submission 78094) | Freshwater microbial communities from Lake Fryxell liftoff mats and glacier meltwater in Antarctica - FRY-03 | ecosystem: Environmental > Aquatic > Freshwater > Ice > Glacier meltwater ... | reverse complement strand
TTCCAAGCTTTATCCGCCTGAAAAACTAGCATGTCCAAACCATTTTTTGTAACAGCTCCTTTTGCTGCCGCTTTTTTTAGAAATTGAGTTTCTGAAGGGTTGTAAATCAAGTCGTAAGCAATGTGTTTCTCCGTAAAATATTCGTAAGGAATCAACGGAAAAGCAGCTGTATTTGGACTTGTTCCCACAGGTGTGGAGTTAATGATGATTTGGTAATTGTCAAAAGTAGTGGCGTTGATTCGGTCGTAATCGATAATGCCTTCCTTGGCTTCTCTGGAAACAAAAGTGTACAAAATACCCAATTCTTTCAAGGCATAAGCCACCCCTTTGGATGCGCCACCAGTTCCTAGAATCAATGCTTTTTTGTGATGCGGTTGCAAGAGTGGTTCTAATGATTTCATAAAACCATAATAGTCGGTGTTGTAGCCTTTTAGTTTTCCTTTTTTGGTAATTTTTATGGTATTTACGGCACCAATTGCGGTTGCTATTTTAGATAATTTGTCCAAGTAGGGAATCACGGCTTCTTTGTACGGAATTGTAACGTTCAATCCTTTTAAATCGGGAGTATTTTTTATGATTTCGGGAAAAGCAGTTATTTCTGGAATATCAAAATTCTCGTAAGTGCAAGCTGCGTAGCGTTTGTCGGCGTTGAATTTATCAGTAAAATAACCTTTCGAAAAAGAATAATTAATGTTGCGTCCCAATAAACCAAAGCGTTTTCGTATTGTATCTAGCATTATGAATTTTTTTTAAACACGAATTTCACGAATTTACACTAATTTAATTGGTGTGAATTCGTGAAATTCGTGTCTGTTTTTTTATTTAAGTAAAATTATTTTTTGTGTTTTGCAATATAGTTTTGCACCATTTTTCGAGCCCAAACTACAGGAAATAAATCTTCCAAAATGATGTAATTGTCAAAATTCAATCGCAAAGCATTACTCAAATGAAATTTGGCTTTGGTCGTATCTTGAATCATAAAATACAATCCAGCCAAACGATATTCCACTTCATTCTCTTCCGGGAAATATTCCGAGGCTTGTAATAAGGTTTGAATGGCACTTTCGAATTCGCCCAAAAACTGAAGAATATCAACCCAAAACAACCAAGTGTCTAAGGCATAATCGCCAAATTCGACTGCTTTTCGATATCCAAATTCAGCTTCTTCATAGAAGTTCATTTGTTTGTTTATCGTGGCAAATCGTTTCCAATACATGCGATTTTGATTGTCAATAGCTAAGGCTTTGTTGACAAAAAACAAGGCTTTTTGGTAATTCTTTTGACGGACATAAAAATCAGTAATGGCAATCCAACCTTTGTCTAAAAGTGGATCTTCGTGAACTGTTTTATTGAAATATTTTAAAGCCTGAACTTTATTGCCCAACTTTTCGTAACATTTCCCCATTCGAAGCAGAGCATATGACGTGGCATCGTCTAATTCGATGGTTCTATTATAGCTTTCAATGGCTTCTTCGTATTTTTTTAATCGTTCTAAGGCCTTGGCTCTTTCCATAAAAGCACCCATAAATTCGTCGTCGATGAGGGTGGCATAATCAAAAGCGCGAATGGCACTTTCGTATTCTTTCAATCCATAATGCAAGCGTCCCACTCGATGCCAAGCGATTTCGCTATAAGGATTTTGGTCAATATATTGTGTCAAATAGTCAATTGCTTCTTGGTTTTGATCCAAAAATTCGAAACAATAGACCACGTTATACAATGCCGATTGGTCTTCAAGATCTTCTTCCAAACATTTGATGAAACTTTCTTTTGCCATTTCGAGATTGTCCATAAACAAGTATTCCATCCCGATTAAATTATAGACATCGGCTAAATCATCCGTGTATTCTAAAGCAATATTTAGTAATTCAACCGCTTTTTCGTGGTTGTCTCTTTTAGAAAAAATATTAGCTTTTTGAATGTAAATTTCTTCGTTAGTTGGCTCGATGGCGTACAATTCATTAAGTAGTTTTTCGGCTAGTTCGAGCTTGTCATCATAGACCAACATTTCAACTTGGACTAGTTTTAATCCAGTTGATCTTGGGTGTTGTTCTAGTGCTAGTTTTAAAGCTTTTTTTGCCAAATTAGCTTTTCCCATATCGAGATAATGAAGAATGATGTCTTCAAATTCTTCGGAGTCAAAAAAGAGCACTTTGTTGGTTTTCAACATCGACTCAAATTTGGAAAGGGATAAGTTATATTCTTCTTCCTCGTTGCTTAATTGCATAGGTTATTTTTTTGAGTTTGCCCAAAATAAAAGTAGGCAACATTGGTGTTATTGTGAAGAAAAATTGGAATTGTTGTGAACAATTTAATTAACAGAAATGCAATGGCAATTTCAATGGCAATATCAATTTCAATGACAATTTATTTAGGCAATCTACATTCTGAAATCTACATTCTGAAATCTGCAATCTAAAATCTAAATTCTGAAATCTAAATTCTGAAATCTGCATTCTAAAATCTGCATTCTAAAATCTGCATTCTACAATTTCATTCATCACTTCAATCATTACTGCACAACCTTCGCGAATTTCATCTTCTGAAATCGTAAGCGGCGGCGTAATTCGGATGGCATTTGCTTCGAATAAAAGCCAAAATAGAATCAATCCTTTGTCTTGGCATTTCAAAATCACTTTGTTAGTAATCTCGGCACTTTCGGTCATTGCCGCCAACATTAATCCTTTTCCTCGAATTTCTTTTATCAAAGGATGTACCAAAAGTGATTTAAAGAGTTTTTCCTTTTCCAAAGTCTCAACCATCAAATTTGTTTCGGTAATTTCCTTCAAAGTCGCCAAACAGGCTGCCGCAATGACAGGATGTCCGCCAAAAGTCGTGATGTGACCCAGTTTTGGATCGTGGCTCAACAAATCCATCATTTCTGAAGAAGCCGTGAAAGCACCCACGGGCATTCCGCCGCCCATCCCTTTTCCCATAACGACAATATCGGGAACGACATCGTAATTTTGGAAACCAAAAAGCGTACCAGTTCGTCCAAATCCCGGTTGGATTTCGTCGAGAATCATCATTGCACCAACTTCGTTGCAACGTTCGCGAACTTTTTTCAAGAAATTATTTTCAGGCTCTATAAATCCAGCACCACCTTGAATAGTTTCCAGAAGAATTCCGGCGGTTTTGGTTGTTATTTTTTCTAAATCGGCTTCGTTGTTAAAGGTTATGAAATCGACGTCGGGAATCAAAGGACGAAAAATTCGTTTGCGTTCTTCAAATCCCATCACGCTCATTGAACCCATAGTATTGCCGTGATACGCGTTGTGACAAGAAATCAATTGGCTTCTTCCAGTAGTTCTTCGCGCGAGTTTTAAGGCACCTTCAATGGCTTCTGTTCCAGAATTGACGAGATAGGTAGTTTCCAAAGGAGCAGGTAGGAGTGAAGCCATTAATTTGCAATATTCCACCGCAGGACTTTGCGAATATTCGCCATAAACCATCACGTGCGAATATTTGTCGAGTTGGTCTTTTATCGCCTGATTCACTCTTGGCGGTTGATGACCAAGCGTGCAAGCCGAAACACCAGCCACAAAATCCAAATATTTTTTGTTGTTGGTATCGAAAATATAAGAGCCTTTGGCATACGAAACCTCCATTCCTAATGGATAGGGAGAAGTTTGGGCTTGGTATTTTATGAAATCGTTGTTCACGTTTTGTATTTGTTAACCGTAAAAGCGAGAAGATTTTCGCAAAGTTCACGGAGTTTAATTAATTGCCCACGGATTCAACCGTGGGAAAGGAATAAATTATTTTTACCATTATTATTCCAAAGGTTGAAACCGTTGGTTATGGATTGTTGAATTTTAAATATAAAAAGGATGCCATTTACTGCTACTGAACACTAAAAACGGAACACTGATTACTTCTTTTTCTTCTTATCATAATTCAAAGTTTTCTTCCGGATTTTCATCGGGACATTTTCCTTCGCTTCTTCGGCTTTGCCTTGTTTGACCAGTTTTTCGTTTAGTTCGTTGTCTTCATCCGTAAAAATATCTTCTTTTGACTTTATCCTTTCATCGCCTCGCCAGACTAGTCCACGTAGTTTTCGGGCATTTTCGGGCAAGTCTTTTTCGGGATAAATTGTACCATCGATTTGCTTGAAAAAAGTGATGGTTTCTATGTCATTTTTATCAAAAATAATGTTGATTTTACTACTGACATTTTTATTGATGCCAATGAGTTCGTTGTTTTCGTTTCGCATATAATAAATCACTTCAGTGTTTTTTATGATATCGACGTCGTGAAGTTTTCCATCCAAGAATTTACCAAAGAGGTTCTGTCCTTTTACCTGATTAAAACCCGTTCCCAGCGTGTCTTTCGAGACAATAAATGTATTGTTGAGCACTTTGAGCGAGTCAATTTTTTTGTTGGTGTTGTTGCCAATAAGATGCATTATGTCGCCGGTAATTTGGCTTTCGCCATTCCAAAGAATGGGATTTCCAATCAATTTTGTCAAGGCAGCTTTCGAATTGGAATGAATCGAATCACATTTACCACTCATATCGGTTTTATAAAAACGAACATTGTCGAAAGCTCTAATAATTCGGTTGCCTTCTTTTCCGGTTACCATCAGTTTTTTTCCGTGAATGTAAACGGAATCATTTTCGACAAAATTTGCTGCTACGGCTCTTTTGGTAACAAACATCGAATCTTGGTTTTTGTAAATTTCGGCGTAATGGCTTTTTACAACGCCACGATTGATGGAGTCGGTGATTTTTACATTCCGTGTTGCCGAGGCAAATTCCCTGTTTCGGTCATAAAACAAACTATCGCCTTCAATCAATCTGTCATCGTATTTGATGTAAGACTTTCGAAGAAAATGCGCTAGATTTTTTTTGGTGTCATAAAACCCTTTTTCGGTATAAATATAATTGGTTTTACTGGTAATAGTGGAAGGACCAAATAGATAAGAATGCCCAGAATTACTGAAATAATCCAAATGATTGGACTTAATAACATATTTAGGATTAGTGATGGTAACGGCCGAGAGAAATTGAAACTTTTTTTGGGCAACAAAATATTTTCCAGACTTGCTTTTTAGCGTATTTTCCCTGTTGGTAATTGTTCCATTGGAGTTGTAATATACTTCTTGGGTGTTTCGGTTAAAGTTGATGGTATCCGTAACCAAAGTGGATTCTGGGGAACGCATAATGGCATCGCCAGTGGCATAAGCTTGTTTTACGTTACCATTATATTCGGCGTATTTACTGTTTAAATATAAAGTATCTCCTTGAACCAACTGTACATTTCCAAAGGCTTTAATATAGTTTTCTTTTTGGAAATAATAGGCTTTGTTGCAAGTCATGATCACGCCGTCGTGGCTGACCCGGACATTTCCAGTAAGCAATGCAGCATCTGGAGCTTCCAATTGATTTACATCGAAATAATCGGAATGTTCTACAAATATTTTTTGTGCTGCTTGCGCCAAAAGGGTTTGCGAACTTAAAATTGTCAAACAACAACTTATGAAAAATAGTAACTTCTTCAATGGATTTATTTTTTGCCAAATTTAAGAAAAAGGAAACAATCGTAATCCTTATTATGATTTATTTATAACAGTAGCGTTTAAGGTTTTGCCAGAAGTCTATTTTTTGCCAAAAATCGCAAATTTGCTCAGAAAATAAGTTTTACATCCAATAATTTAAAATTTGCACTCTTGTGACTCTGTGGCATTTTACGGTCATTAAACTTATCAACAAATTAGGGTAGTGTTTCGTTGTAGTGCAACTTATTTGCCAAGGCGAAATATTAATTTAGAATGATTTCCACATAGGTTGAAAAAAAAATATTAAATTTAGAAATTGATAATTCAAAGGGCTTTAATTGAATAAAAAGCCAATAAAAAACAGTAAAAAAATTTACTATGATAAAAAAAAGAACTATTGTTGCAGTAATAAGCATCGTGCTTTTGGCCACAGCATGTAAAACTTCAGCTATAAAAATGGATACAACAAAAAAGGAAACCGCAGCAGTTAATAAAGACGTTGTCTACCAGGTTTTTACCCGATTATTTGGAAACAAAAATACGACCAACAAACCTTGGGGAACAATTGAGGAAAATGGAGTAGGGAAGTTCAATGATTTTACGGACAAAGCTTTGAATGAAATCAAGGATTTGGGCGTAACTTATGTTTGGTATACTGGAGTTCCACATCACGCTTTAATTCGTGATTATACCTCGATTGGTATTTCTAATGATGATCCCGAAGTAGTAAAAGGCCGCGCAGGTTCGCCGTATGCTGTGAAAGATTATTATAATGTAAACCCAGATTTAGCGGTCAATCCGGCGAATCGTTTGCAAGAATTTGAAGCTTTAATTGCTCGAACTCACAAAGCGGGATTGAAAGTGATTATTGATATTGTTCCCAATCATATTGCTCGAAAATACGAAGGAAAGAGTAATCCAGTTGGTGTTAGAGATTTTGGCGCCGATGATGATGTTTCAGTGGAATATAAACGAGACAACAACTTTTATTATATTCCAAATACACGTTTTGAAATTCCCGATACAAACAAACCCTTGAACGGCGAAAGCAATCCGCTAATTGACGGAAAATTTGATGAGTATCCAGCAAAATGGACGGGTAATGGTTCTCGAATGGCAAAACCAGATCGCAATGATTGGTACGAAACCGTGAAAGTAAATTATGGAATTCGTCCTGATGGTTCTAAAGATTTTCCGGAACTTCCAGCTGGTTTCGATACTAAATCCTATCAAGAACATTTCGATTTTTGGAAGGACAAAAGTGTTCCAAGTTCTTGGTCGAAATTCCGTGATATTGCCTTGTATTGGACAGCAAAAGGCGTCGATGGTTTTAGATATGATATGGCCGAAATGGTGCCGGTTGAATTCTGGAGTTATATGAATTCAGCGATAAAAATGAAAAATTCAGATGCTTTTTTATTGGCAGAAGTTTATAATCCAAACGAATACAGAAATTATATTCGTCTCGGAAAAATGGATTATTTGTACGACAAAGTGGAAACCTATGATAAACTGAAAGAGGTTATTCAAGGAAAATCGTTGCCTGATGGGCTTTCGGACATTCAAAATCGAATGGCCGATATTGAGCATCACATGTTGCATTTCTTGGACAACCATGACGAACAACGATTGGCAAGTGATGAATTTGCTGGAACACCAGAAAACGGAAAACCATTGATGGTGGTTTCGACAACGATAAGTACTGCGCCAACAATGGTTTATTTTGGACAGGAAGTGGGCGAAGCCGGAAATGAAGATGGTGGTTTTGGAACGCATTCCAGAACTTCAATTTTTGATTATGTTGGTGTTCCCAACCATCAACGTTGGATGAACGGAGGGAAATTTGATGGCGGACAACTTTCGCAAGACGAAAAAGATTTGCGTGATTTCTATAAAAAGTTGTTGAATTTTTCCATCAACAGTCCTGCCTTAATGGGCAGATTTCAAGAAATCCAAACCATAAATCGTCAATCAACAGATGGTTATGATCCTGGAATTTATGCATACACTCGTTGGTCAGATTCTCAAAAGTTGATTGTTGTGACTAACTTTTCTTGGCTTACGACGAGTAATTTCGAACTCAAAATCCCTGCTGACATTATTCAAAAATGGAATTTAAAAGACGGGACTTATTCGATTACAGACCAATTGTATAACAAAAGCAGCGTTGAATTGCGAGTAGAAAATGGTGAAGGAAAAGTGCAAATTAGTATCCCTCCTTCGGAATCATTTATTTATCAGTTGTAAATATTATAATCAAAAAAAAACGGATGCAATTAGATATTGCATCCGTTTTTTATTTAAAATCAAATTTTAGAATCTCTTTGTTTCTAAAACAAACTGCGTTCCTGGATATTGCGCATCTGAATTATTCTCGGCGGTAATAAATATTTTTGTAGGTTTAAATGCTGTAACGGTTTCAAAAGATGCTTTTAATTTTGAAGACATAAATGGATTGTCGCTTTGTATTTGTCCAATGTTTTTAACCATTGACTCATCGGTTTCCATCCAAACTACATATTTATTTTTTGAAGGTTCCAATCTTTTTGCTTCGGCTAAATTATTTATTTTTATTTTAATTGCATAATTCTTGTTATTGTCTTTTTTAACAGTAACCTGACCCCGTGCTGCAGGAACTACGGATGAGGTCAAGAATGCAACTTTCTTCGCGCATGAGGTAAGTGAAAATAATAGTAGAGCAGCGGAAGCACCGAATAAAAGATTTCTTGAAAAAAAATTTAATTCTAAAGTTTTCATTTTATTTGAATTTTTATTTGTTTTACTATTTATGTAAAGGTTGCCCTTTATGTAGCGATAGTTGTTATAAAAATTCAAAAATATGTTGTGAAATTCACAGATTATTGTTGAAGTGCTGTTAAATCTTCAAAGCCTCTTCATCATTTTTAGCTACTTTATTCCAATTTATTACATTGAAAAAAGAATCTAGATAATTTTTTCTTTTATATTGGTAATCCAAGCAATACGCATTAAATCATCGGAATCGTTTATTTTTCAGTTGTAATGTAGAATTTCATCCAATACCAAACTGATTTATAATATGGTCCAAACTGTGCTGGTAAAATGCCGATATAGTATAAATATAGTCCAATTTTATTGGACTATATTGAATACATAATCGGTATAATTTGTTTAAAAATGGCCCGAGCTTCTCAGCCTTCGGTGTTTTGAAAGTTTAAAGCTAATGTTTACTATAAACCCCTGTCCAAATGGGTATAGCCTCCATCCACATAAATGAGTTGCCCTGTGGTATGACTTGATTTTTCAGACAAAAGAAAAACAACCATATTGGCAATTTCTTCAGTGGTTGTCATTCTGTTTTCAAGTGGGATTTTATCTGTAATTTGTTTTAGTTTTTCGTCAGGATTCTCAAAAGTCTGTATCCAATTTTCATACAATGGCGTATAACATTCGGCTACAATTACTGCATTGACACGAATGCCATATTGCAATAATTCTACCGCCCATTCTCGGGTCAACGCATTGCGTCCGCCATTAGATGCTGCATAAGCCGAGGTATTTCCTTGCCCAGTATCCGCCGTTTTTGAACCAATATTAACGATACTTCCTTTAGATTTTTTTAATTCTGGCAAAGCATAGTGCGCCATTAAATAATAATGCACCAGATTTTTATGCAGTGATTCCATAAACGAATTGTAATTCCCGTTTTCGAGTCCAACCCCATCATTGACTCCTGCATTATTAATTAATCCATCAATTCGACCACATTGCGCTATAACTTGTTGAATTGCTTTTTCACAATCCGCGGGATTTGTCAATTCGGCTACAACTGATTTTGCTTTTCCACCCGCCGCTTCAATTTCTTGTATGGCAATTAGATTGTCTCCCTCTTTTCGACCGATAATAACTGGAATTGCCCCTTCTTGAGCCAGCACTTTGCAAATTCCCAAACCAATTCCTTTGGCACCACCAGTTACAATGATTATTTTATTTTCTAAATGTAAGTTCATCTCTATGCTTTTTATAAATTATAAAAAAATTTTGCATTTTCTTCCCAGAGTTTACGCTGATCTTCGGTTGAAAATTCAGAAAAATAATGTGTTACAATACCGCAGGATTCTTCGTAAGTTGCCGATTGTAAACTTACCGGCCAATCACTGCCAAACAGCAATCGATTGACGCCAAATGCAGTAGTAACAACATCGAGACAATAAGTAAAATCTTCTTTTTTCCAATTTTTCCACTCGGCTTCGGTTACCATTCCTGAAACCTTGCAATATACATTTGGGCAGGTTGCAATATTTATAATTCCATTTTCCCATTGGGTGAAATCAGTTTGTTTAAAATTGGGTTTTGCCAAATGGTCTAATACAAATTTCTGATTGGGAAATTTTTTCACAAACTCAAAAGCAACAGGCAAATGTTTTGGCAAAATCAATATGTCGTAAGTAAAATTATATTTTGCCAATTTTTCTATTCCGTTGCAAAAATCAGTTCCGAGCAAAAAATCATCCGCGACTTCACCTTGTACAATATGCCGAAAACCTTTCAGCTTTTCGAATTGAGAAAAATAGTCTAACCGTTCCTCTATCTTTTTAGAACTAAAATCAACCCAACCCACGACTCCTTTTATGAACTCATTTTCTTGCGCCAATTGAAGCAAAAAATGAGTTTCTTCTTCACTCTGGTCGGCTTGAATAGCAACACAGCCATCAATATTATTTTTCTTCAATAAAGGAAGTAAATCAGCTGGCAAAAAATCCTGCTGAATTGCTTTCATATCTTCAGTAATCCAAGCGTCTTTCAACGGATGATACTTCCAAAAATGGTTATGGCTGTCTATCCTCATTTCAATTCAAATATTTTTTCCATCAGCATCCATTTTTCTCCTGATTCCGCCCAAGGTAATGCTTGTTGAAATTTCCACATTAATTCTTCCCATTCTTGTACTTTAGGATTATTGGCATCGGCTTTTGATTTTTCATCGAAAGAAAATTGCTCATTGGCCTCAATAATCATAAACATTCGATTCCCAATACAGTAAATATCTAAGACTTCAATTCCAGAATCTTTGATGCTTTCTATAATCGCTGGCCAAACATTTTGATGATATGCTTTGTATTCCTCAATAAGTTGAATATCGTTTTTCAAGTCCAATGCCAAGCAAAATTTTTGAGTTTTCATATTATTTGTAAGCTACTGCCAGTTGTTTGCTAGACCCTAAACCGTCCATTCCCAACTCAATTATATCACCTGCTTTTAGGTAAATTGGGTTTGGTTTTATTCCCAATCCTACACCTGGAGGCGTTCCTGTACTGATGATATCGCCGGGAAGCAAAGTCATAAACTGACTTAAATAGTGAAGTAAAAATGGGATTTTAAAAACCAAATTAGAGGTATTACTATTCTGGAATTGGGTACCATTTACGGTCAACCACATTGGTATATTATTTACATCGGCTATTTCGTCCTGAGTAGCTAAAAACGGTCCAAGTGGTGCAAACGTATCGCAACCCTTTCCTTTTGCCCATTGACCTCCCATTTCAATTTGAAAGGCTCTTTCGCTGTAATCATTCAATAGAGCATAACCGGCTACATAATCTAAAGCATCAGCCTCTTCAACATAACTTGCTTTTTTTCCTACAACAAACGCCAATTCAATTTCCCAATCGGTTTTCTCGCTGTTTTTTGGGATAATCAAATCGTCATTTGGACCACATAAAGAAGTAGTAGATTTGAAAAAGATAATGGGTTCCTTTGGGATTGGTGCATTCGTTTCACGACAATGATCTACATAATTCAGTCCAATACAGATTATTTTTGAAGGTCTTGCCACTGGCGAACCCAATCGAATATTTTCATCAACTTCAGGTAATTCTGGATTATTTTCCAAAGTCGTTTTTAATGTTTCTAAACCATTATTTTCAAAAAAGGATTCGTTGTAATCATCAACAATTGAAGAAACATCAAATCTTTTATCGGCAATTATAACTCCTGGTTTTTCTTTTCCTGCTTCTCCAAATCGTATAAGTTTCATATTTTTTGTTTTTTATTTTAATTGTAATTCTATAATGGTATCAATGGTATCTAAAGATATGCCGTCTAAATATACATAAGTTCCTTCTGGCTTAATTTTAAATTTTAATACTTTTTTACTATTGAGCAAATTGCATTTTATAATTTTAATTTTCATTTTAGGAATCAAAATAAATGAGGAATCTTGAGGCGTTTTAATGACATGGGCATACCAAGTTTTTTCTTTGGTTGTTATTACGCCCCATTCTTGCGATTTTAACACGCCTCCTCTTGTTCCATAAATACTTTCGCCATTTTTATTCATCCAATCTCCTATTTCTTTTAAGGTGGCAACAAATTCTGGCTGGATAGTTCCATCAGGCATTGGCCCCACATTCAAGAGGAAATTTGCATTCATACTGGCAGCATTAACTATATAATGTATTAAATCTTTAGTCGATTTGTATTTCTTGTCTGCAATATTAAATCCCCAAGAATTATTCATAGTTTCACACGTTTCCAGTGGTAATTGAGAAACTAAAAGCCCTCCAAAACCTCTTAAATTTTCACCAGGTAAGTCTTGTTCAAATGCTTGAAAATCTTCTCCATCAATAGGAGCCAGATGATGATTATTAGAAATCAAACATTGGGGCTGCAAAGTATGAATCAATTTGTAAATTTCATCATAATGCCAGTTTACTCTTGATACTGAATTTTTTTCCTTGTCTTTATCATTATTTTTCTCTAATTGATCCCAATGTCCATCAAACCAAATTCCATCAATTTTTCCGTAGTTGGTTAACAATTCTGTAAGTTGTGCTTTCATAAAACGGATGTAGCTTTCCCAATCACTCTTTTGAGTTCTACCGGTTCCTTTTCCTGTATTCCCAGTTTCGTATTGATAATCGCTGTTATGCCAATCCAACAAAGAATAATAACAAAATAATTTGATTCCTTGCTTATGACACTCGTCAGCCAATTGTTTTAAAGCGTCTTTGCCGTAAGGCGTATTGGTGATTTTCCAATCGGATTGTTTGGTATCCCAATTGCTGAAACCATCATGATGACGACTGACAAAAGTAATATACTTCATACCTGCGGATTTTGCAGTAGCCACCCATTTTTTGGCATCGAAATTTTGAGGGTTAAAAATATTGATCAATCGGCCATATTCATTGACCCCAATATTTCGTTTGTTCATTACCCATTCCCCATCTCCCAAAACGCTAGAAGCTCCCCAGTGGACAAACATCCCCAACTTCATATCCTGAAATTCATTGCGTGCTGCAAGATTTTCTGGAGTTGGTGTATAGTTTTGTGCCTGTAAAACCATTAAGGCAAAACAGCTAAATAGTATGCTTGCAAAGAATTTTTTCATAATTTTAGTTTTTGTTTAAATTAAAATACAAACCGATTGTTTTAATGAAGATTGTAATGTAACTCATAAAAGGAACCCCTAAGTTTGCTTTATTAAAAATTATATATCTCATCCAACAACATATACCGTCGTGCTCCTAGCACCATGCGCACCTATAACCAGCGATTGTTCTATGTCGGCTGTTTTGGATGGTCCAGCAATGAAAATCCCAAAGCCTTCTTTGGTCACATCAATTTTTTCGTAAGCATGATGTAGGGTTGCCACAATATCTTTCTTCTCAATCACCAATATCAAATGTTGGCAAATAAAGGGTAATAGCCTATTATGCATCTGGCTTTCATATACCCAAACTGCTCCATTTTCTGCTACACCAAGACTCCCTTTGATATATACTTTTTCTAATTTTTCTAATTCAAAAGAAGTTAATGAAACGATTTGCTTATCTGTTTCGTTAATCATATTGATGATAAGCTGACCGTTCGCTTTTTCAATATTTATTTGGTCGTCTACTATTGAAAGATTTTGAATCAATTCCACTTTTCCACCAATACTTTCGAGTATGGTTTTGAATTGGGTATAATTATCATCGTATCGAATTACAGTATCCAAATCAATTGTGGGTAAAGCAACCAATTCAGGTTGATTTGCAGCGATGGTTTCTAATATTTTATCTCTTGAACTCATTATTGGTAGTCTAAATTATTTTGTATTTTTTTTATTATTCTTATACCAATCCGTGAAAGATTCCTTGGGAGCTTTTGGCATTTCTCTTTGTTTGTACCAAACATTTAATTTGTTGTTCACCATAAACGGAAAGGTACACATTATCCATCTTGCCATTTTACCTGTGAATCTGTAGAGTAGAGGATGGGAAAAGAGAAATGCCATTCCTTTCATACTTATTTTTTTGCTGGTGTCGACATATCCTTGTTTTACAATTTCTTGCCTCCATTTCCACAATTGTTCATGAATATTGATTTTCACGGGGCAAACATTGGTACAACTGCCACAAAGTGTGGAGGCAAAAGGCAAATCGGCATTGGCTTTCATATCTAAATTGGGATTCAAAATAGACCCAATTGGTCCCGCTGTGGATGTGTGGTAACTATGACCTCCGCTCCGGCGATATACAGGGCAGGTGTTGAAGCAAGCTGCACAACGGATGCATTTTAGCGAGTTCCTAAAATCTTCTCGTCCTAATTGACGGCTACGCCCATTATCCACAATAACAATATGTATTTCTTGTCCTTTTCTTGGTTTTTGAAAATGGCTAGAATACGTTGTAATAGGTTGTCCTGTGGCACTTCTGGCGAGCAATCTTAAAAAGACGGCAAGATGGGCCGCTTTAGGTATAATTTTTTCGAATCCCATACAGGCAATGTGCACTGCTGCGGTGTGTGACCCCATATCGGCATTTCCTTCATTGGTACAAATAACAAATCCGCCTGTTTCGGCAATAGCAAAATTGACCCCCGTAATGGATAAATCCGACTCGATAAATTTATTTCGCAAATGCTGTCTCGCCGCTTCGGTAAGGTATTGTGGGTCGTTATTGCCTTTTTCTGTGTTTAAATGTTGGTGAAAAGTTTCGCTTACATCTTGTTTCTTTAAATGGATGGCAGGCAATACAATATGACTAGGTGGCTCTTTCCGGAATTGTACTATGCGTTCGCCTAAATCGGTATCCACAACTTCGACACCTTTCTTTTCCAAATACTCATTCAAATGACATTCTTCGGTAAGCATACTTTTGCTCTTCACAATTTTTTGAATCTTGTGCTTTTCGATGATTTTGTGAATAATTTGATTATGCTCTTCTGCATTTGCTGCCCAATGAATTTGTATGCCATTAGCAGTGGCTTTTTCTTCAAATTCTTTTAAATAAACGGAAAAATTGGATAATGAATGGTTTTTGATTTGGGAACCCCATTCTCTCAATTGCTCCCATTCGGGCAAACCATGTGCAGCCTTGTCTCTTTTCTCCCGAACGAGCCATAACGTTTCATCGTGCCAATCCGTTCTGGGCTCGTCTGCGATAAATTTTTCTGCTAATTTTGAATGTGTTGTTTCCATCATAATTAGTATAAGCTATTCAATATTTCTGCAATATGAATGGTTTTTATTTTGTTTCCTTGACGATTTAATATACCTTCCATATGCATCAAGCAACTGGTATCAACCCCAGTAATATAATCAACATCATTATCTTGATGTTCGCTAATTCTATCTTTTCCCATTTTGACACTTACCGCTTCTTCGAACACACAAAAAGTCCCTCCAAAGCCACAACATTCGTCGGTGCGTTTGGGTTTTACTACTTGTATGCCTTGAACCATATTTAATAATTGCTCTGGTTTGGAGAAATAGGGTAACATTCTTTCTGACATAGAAGAAAGGTGCAGTCCTCTTTGCCCGTGGCAGCTGTTGTGAAATCCTACTTTAAATGGAAAATGAGATTCTATTTTTTTTACTTTTAAAATATCTATTAAAAACTCGGTCAATTCATATACGGTCTTTCTAATTTTTTCAGCCTCATCTCGGCGTGAGTCATCCTGTAAATGTTCTTTTACGTGCAAAACACAACTCCCTGAAGGGGCTACTATATAATCGAATCCAGTAAAATTTTTCACAAAATTGGCATCACATCCTTTACTCAAACTTGCAAAGCCACTATTAGCCATGGGTTGCCCACAACAAGTTTGTTGTAAAGGAAAAGAAACCTCACAGCCTAATTTTTCAAGTAATTGCAGGCTGGCAATACCCACATTGGGGTAAAATTGGTCGATATAACAAGGTATAAATAAGGCTACTTTCACTGATTATTTAATTTAATAAAACCTCCGTCAATAGGGTAATCACAACCCGTAATAAAACCTGCTTCATCGCTACATAAAAACAATGCTAATGCAGCCACTTCTTCGGGTTTTCCCATACGACCAATAGGTTGTGATTTGGATAATTTTTCGAATATTTCGGTCTCTTGACCTGAATAATTTTTAGCAATAAAACCATCTACAAAAGGCGTGTGCACTCGTGCTGGCGATATCGAATTGCAACGAATATTTTCGCCCATATAATCTCTTGCCACAGACAATGTCATTGCCATTACGGCACCTTTGGCAGTAGAATAGGCAAATCGATCTGGAATTCCAACCCAAGCCGCAATCGATGCCATATTGACAATTACTCCGCCCTTGGATTGTCGAAATTTCGGAATGGCAGCGTATAAACAATTGTACACTCCTTTGACATTCACATTCATAATACGGTCAAAATCGCTTTCGGGAGTGGTATCTACTTTGCCTATATGTGCAATCCCTGCATTGTTAACCAATATATCAATGGCTCCAATTTTTTCAAAAACGGCAATTATATCCTTATGACTCGCTACATTGCAGGCATGTGAAAACACTTTGCCACCGTTGGTCTTAATCTCTGCAGTTGCTTCTTGTGCACTTTCGGCGGATAATTCAATAATATGGACTTCAGCTCCTTGTTTGGCAAACAATATCGAAATGGCTTTGCCAATTCCACTTCCGCCACCTGTAATTACTGCTTTTTTATTTTGTAATGAAAACATATTATATTGCTTTTAAATTTGAATTTTATTTATAAAATTAATAAACATTTTACAGTGAAACTCCACGTTTCCACGGTATAAAATCATCTTGGTTCAGTAGTACTGCTTTGGGGATTATTTCGCCACTAGCCGCTTTAATGCAATAGTCTAAAATAGCTTCTCCCATTTCTTCGATGGTTTTTTCTCCACTAATTACGGGACCACAATCAATATCAATAATATCTTTCATCTTGTTAGCCAAAACAGAATTAGTTGCTACTTTTATTACAGGACAAACTGGGTTTCCTGTTGGTGTTCCCAATCCTGTGGTGAATAAAATTAATGTTGCTCCAGCAGCCGCCTTTCCTGTTGTTGCTTCTACATCGTTTCCTGGAGTACAAACTAAACTTAGTCCAGCTTTTGTGGCTAGTTCGGTATAATCCAAAACATCTACTACTGGTGATGTTCCTCCTTTTTTGGCAGCACCTGCACTTTTTATGGCATCGGTAATCAAACCGTCTTTAATATTTCCGGGAGATGGATTCATGTGAAAACCAGAACCTACTTTGTGGGCTAAATCATCATAAGAACGCATTAAATTTATGAATTTTTTGGCTGATTCCTCCCTTTCGCAACGATCAATTAAGTTTTGCTCTACGCCACACAATTCAGGAAACTCGGCTAATAATACTTTTCCTCCCAAGGCTACTACTAAATCCGCAGTGTAGCCCACAGCAGGATTAGCGGAAACCCCACTAAAACCATCGCTTCCACCACATTTTACACCAATACACAATTCGCTTAATGGTACTGGAGTTCTTTCTAATTTGTTGATTTCAATTAGCCCTAGAAATGTTTTTTTTAGGGCATCTGCAATCAATTTTTCTTCACTTTGAGCGTTTTGCTGTTCAAAGGTGTAGATAGGTTTGTCGAATAATGGGTTTTGCTTTTTAACATCATTCATAAATTCGTGCACTTGCAAATGCTGACAACCTAAACTTAACAGCGTAATTCCCGCCACATTAGGATGGTTTGCATAGGATGCCAATAGCGCACTAAGTGTTGCCGAATCTTGACGAGTGCCTCCGCAACCACCCTGATGATTGAGAAATTTAATCCCATCAACATTTTTAAAAATACGATTGGCTGCTGCAGTTGGCATTAAATTAACAGTACTATTTTCTATGTCCAATCCGTTTTTATAAGCTTCCAATAATTGGTGCGTGTAATGAGTATATTTGTCGCTAACTGAATAGCCCAATTCGTTTTGCAAGGCTTCTTTTATTACGTCTAAGTTGCGGTTTTCGCAGAATACTGTGGGAATAAAAAGCCAATAGTTGGCGGTCCCTACTCGGCTATCCTTTCTTTTATATCCTTTAAAAGTGCTGTTTTTGTATTTAGAAACATCTGGAATTTGCCAGGTATAGTCAACTTTACGATAGGAGTAGGGTTCTGCCGCATGTTTTAAATTATGGGTTGTCATTAAACTACCTTTGACAACATTAGATTGCACTTTGCCAACTAAAACACCATACATAAAAATGGGGTCTCCGGATTGAAAATCAGATATGTAAAATTTATGTTTTGCTTTGATGGTGTCTTTCATAATGAAAGATTCTTTATCATAAACAACTTTTTCACCTTTTTGTAAATCGGTTAAAGCGACCAATACATTATCGTTTGGATGCAATTTAACAACTGTTTTTTTTAATTCGTTTTGTGACATTATTTTATACTTTGAATTAGGCTTTGTCTGTTTTGTGTATGTTAAATGCAAACAATAAGATTACTAAGAAGCAAACTAATGGCACAATATACCCATATTGAATACTGGCTGTTTCATCTGATATTATTCCTAAAATAGGTGGCAAAAATGCTCCTCCAACAATAGACATAACAATCAATGAAGATCCAATTTTTGTATTGTGTCCCAATCCTTCAATTCCCATAGAGAATATCGTTGGAAACATAATGCTCATAAAAAAAGCGATGGCTATTAAGCAATAAACTACTAACATTCCTGTTCCCTTAATGGCAATTATTACAAGTATAATATTTACAATAGTATAGATTATTAATAATTTTCGAGGATTAATGTATTGCATCAAAAACGTTCCAAAAAAGCGCCCTAACATAAATGCCAGGCCGAAGAAACCTAAATATTTAGCGGCTGAATCTTCCTCGATTCCTGCTGATGTAGTGGCCATTTTGATAAAAAAACTTCCCACGCAGACTTGTGCTCCTACATAAAAAAACTGTGCTAAAATCCCCCAGCGCAAACGCATTGATTTTAAAGCACCAACAAAACTAGCTCCATCTTCGCCCTGTTTATCTTCATCTTTAACATCGGGCATATTGGTAAAATAAAAAATTACAGCAACTACCAAAATAATTAATCCTAGAATTAAATAAGGCATTTTTACACTGGCTGCTTCCGATACTAAATAAGCATGTCGCACCGCTGGAGCCATAGATTCAATTTGAATTTGAGTATAATTGTTGTCAGATAATATCATTGGACCAATATATGTAGGAGCTATAAAAGCTGCCAATCCGTTAAAAGATTGTGAAAAATTCAATCGTTTAGTTGCTGATTCTGTAGGCCCTAATATTGTAATATAAGGATTTGCCGCTGTTTCTAAAAAAGTAAGTCCACACGCAATAACAAACAAAGCTCCCAAAAAATAAATGTATTGAAGCGAATTGGCCGCAGGAACAAAAAGTATCGAGCCAATTCCAAACAGAACTAATCCAATCATAATTCCAGACTTATACCCATATTTTCTCATAATATAGCCTGCAGGAAGTGCCATCACGAAATAGGCAATAAACACAGATGAATCAACTAAAGACGATTGTAAATCACTGAGATTGAAAGCTTTTCTTAAATGAGGAATTAAAATTGGGTCTAAATTGTGGACAAAACCCCAGAAAAAGAACAAACTAGTGACTAAAATAAACGGAAACAACCAGTTTTTAGTTTCATTAATAATAGTTTTGTTTTGAGGATTTGATTGAGGAGTTACCGCCATACTGATTTAATTGAATTAATACTATTTTGAATTGTGAAAGATAGAATGACTTTACTACATTTATTAATTCAATATTATCCTTGTTTAATTATTATTTATCTTTAAAAAAAAATGAAAATTGAAAAGACAAAAATTACTTCTTACCAGAACAGCTCTGTTTCTGTCATTTCACGCGAAGAATCTTTTTTTCAATCCCCATTTCATTCGCATCCTGAACTCGAATTAGTCTATGTTAAAGAAAGTTACGGAAGAAGAATTGTTGGAAATTCCGTAGAGCAATTTGTACCTGGCGATATGGTTTTTTTGGGTTCTGATATTCCACATGTATGGCTAAATGACGAAATTTATTATCAAGGCATTAGTACTTTAAAAGCAAAAGCGATTGTAGTTTATTTTAATAAAGAAATCTTTGGCTCAGCTTTTTATGAATTAAAAGAAACGCAAAAGATAAGTTCCTTTTTTAACCAAGCCGTTCGAGGAGCAGTAATTAGTGGTAAAACAAATCAAGTAATTGCAAAAAAATTAGAGAAACTAGTTCAAAAAAAGGACTTCGAAATGATTGTGGGACTTTTCAAAATTTTAGCACTACTTTCAGAAAGTTCAGATATTGCCTTTATCAATAATGAGTTTTACATCCCTGCTAACGAAAAGTATAAGAAAGATAGGCTTTCAGCGGTTTTTGAGTATTTGAATAAAAATTATAGAGAAGAAATTTCACTGATAAAAATTGCTGAAATTGCCAATCTTACTCCAACCTCTTTTTGCAGAATGTTTAAATTTAAAACTAAAAAGAGTTTTGTGGAATATTTGAATGAGATTCGGGTTTCCAATGCCTGTAAATTACTCATTGAAACCGATTTGGGAATCTCTGAAATAGCTTTTAAATGCGGCTATAAAACAGCTTCTAATTTTAATCAGTTATTTAAAAAACTTACAGGAACTACTCCTAAAGAATACCGTAAACTGGCAGAAACTAATTTATAGTTAGTCAAGCAATTTACGATGCCAATAAAGAATTTGTACTTTAATTTGGATAAATGTAGTTTTAAATTGTATTCTATTTTCGACAAGAATGAATTTTAAAAATCAAAAAACCACGTTTTTGAAGTAGCATCTGATAATAAATTTATTGAAAAAAAAATTAATTTTAAAGTTTTCATTTTATACCGTCTATTTATTCAATATAGTCCAACAAAAATCGGACTATTTTTATACTATATCGGCATAATACCAGTACACTTTGGACTATAATATAAATTAGTTTGGCATTATTTATATTTTTATTTGTTTTACTATTTATGTAAAGAGTGCGCTTTCTGTAGCAATAGTTGTTATAAAAATTCAAAAATAAGTCGTGAAATTCACGGATTATTGTTGACAAGCTGTTATTTCTTCAAAGCCTCTTCATAATTTTGAGCCACTTTATTCCAATTAATTACATTGAAAAAAGCATCTACATAATTTTTTCTTTTGTATTGGTAATCCAAATAATATGCGTGTTCCCACAGATCTAAAGCCAAAATTGGTTTTCCGGGAATGAGTGCATTTCGCATCAAGGGATTGTCTTGGTTTTGGGTGCTTGTAATTTGCAGATTCCCTGATCTGTCAACGATTAGCCAAACCCAACTTGAGCCAAACTGCTTTGTCGCTTCCGCTTTGAAAGCATTGGTAAAATCAGCATAAGAGCCAAACTTTTTTGTGATGGCTGTTGCCAAAGTGTCCTTGGGTTCTCCTCCGGCTTTTGGTCCCATACATTTAAAGTATAAGGAATGGTTGTAATAACCGCCGGCGTTATTCTTGATTTCGAGTACGCTTGGATCTAATTTTGCCAACAATTCTTCGATGGTTAGATTCTCTAATTCGGTTCCTGCAATCGCTTTATTCAGGTTATTGGTATAGGTCAAATAATGCTTGGAATAATGGTTATCCATAGTGAAAACTGAAATGTTAGGTGCCAAAGCATCATAAGAATAGGTCAGCTTTTCTAGTTGAAATGCGCCTTCGGCTGCTTTTACATCATCTGGCATTCCCATAGTTACTTTTTCCTGCGCTGTTGGCAAGGGTACTTCAACAACTTCGGTATATTTTTTTTTGTTGCAAGAAAGTAAAACGGTTACTAATAGTAAACTTGATAGTAGAATATTAATCTTTTTCATAATTACTATTTATTCAATAAGGAATTTATAATTTCTATGTATTGTTCTTTTGCCTCCTCAACAGACAAATGACTTATCTGAATCCAAGCATTAGTTTTGAAAGCATTTCTTAAATCAAAACTTTCAGAATGATTATAATTTAATGTGCCATAAGTTGCCTGTTTGTAAAAAGCGTAAAGACGCAACTGGACATCTTGTGGTAAGGATGCCT
>Ga0105052_10002616_pt1 | contig 21877 bp, 18 predicted proteins | sample FRY03_FD_78094 | JGI IMG/M metagenome (GOLD analysis project Ga0105052, IMG submission 78094) | Freshwater microbial communities from Lake Fryxell liftoff mats and glacier meltwater in Antarctica - FRY-03 | ecosystem: Environmental > Aquatic > Freshwater > Ice > Glacier meltwater ... | reverse complement strand
TTGCTTTTTCTGTTGAGCTATATTGCTTTGCTTTTTTAGACATATAATTTCTCTCTCTTTTTGATTAGAAATTATATCTCATTTTCTTATTTTAGCTGTCCAGTTTTTGGGTACCATTATAGTCTATCAAGATATTGGGGTAAAAATTTTATTTATATATGGAAGAAATCGTAAACTTTCTCTATCTTTTGGACGATAATCAAAGGGTTCATTAAAATTATTTCCGGCTGGATCTTCTAAACGTTTATCAATATGAATTGTATAAATACTTTTTTGCTATATCACTTTAGGAATAAAAGACCATAAAGTTTCTTCCTGCATAACCTCAATATCGCCTAAGATTAACTGGGAATTTTTTTTAGCACTTGAATAAATACTTCAAGCAGTGATCGATCTAAGGGCTTTGGAAAAATTAATTTTAAAGGTTCAAAGCTATTCACATTAGGCAATATAAACTTCCAACTATTAATGTCTAATTGAGTTAAGATTTCATCCTGGACGAAAAAAGTTTTATTGTAATTTTCTCTAAGCTTATTGCCTCTGAAATCTAACATGTTTTGCTCTACAACTAGATGATATTCTTGCCCTTGTTTTAAAGCACGTCCTAATTGTGAATGTGCACGTAACCCCATTTTTACCCTACCAGGATCAAACAAAACAGTTAAGAGTTTTTTATTTGGAGCCCATAATTCTCTAATCGTATCAAGAAAAACCCCTATTTGCTTATTATCATATTCATCAACAAGGTGAATATGATCCAATACTTGGTCTTCAGACATTGGATCTGAGAATTCTATATAAAATCGTAATATATTTTTAGGCCAATACCGAGTGGTAGGGTATATGCTTGTCACATAAGTTGGTGAGTAGGTTTCTCCGCTATTATTACTAAATTCTAAAGTAGATTTAATAGGAAGCAGATGGATTGGTTTATGTATAAATGCTATATCCAAATTAGCTTTATATATTTCAGTACTAAGAAATGAATAATATGGCTCAAATACTAAAATACAGCTTTTATAATCTAAAGAATAATCTCCTTTGATTATAATTTCTTGTTTGATTGAGTTATATATAGTGATATAAAAAATTTTGGTTAAATTAACTAAACCTAAATTTAAAATCATTTGCCATCCTTCAGATTGAAAAGGCCCCGCCTCCACAGCTAAAACCTTTCCATCCAATTTTTTCAATGACAAATAATTATTTAGTTTGCTCATTTTCTATTATTCAGTAATATTCATACAGTAACATCTGAGCCTTCTTCTTTTAGAAGCATATTTTGAAAAGATTTTAGATGTTCATGTTCAGATGAATGTTGATATTGGTAGCCAGGCATCTCATATTCTCCCAGATGATCAGTTAGACGAAAATATATACCTTTTCTTATATTTAATAAATCTATACAACCAGTATTAATATCAGTAATTAATATTACAAAATTAAGATCTGAGTAATCACTAATACGAATAATGCTACTCAAAGGAATAGAGAAAGATGCAACTCCTCCAGGGAGAAAACCAATAGGTTTAGATAAATTATCGGCATCTAATATGCTTTTAAGTGTAAATACCTGAGCATTGCGCTGTTTACTCAACACCATGACATATTCTTCTAGCTTTTGATCATTGTCATAGGCTTTAAATGCTATAATATTTGTCGGTGTGTTTCCATACCCTATATCAGCTACTGTCTTACCTTTAACAAGAGCTTTATCCTGTAGCGCATTAATTGGTATTGTAACAATGGGAGTACAAGTATAAGCCGCAATCATTACGCTTTCATTATTATAGTCAATTATTGTTTGAGCACGAATAGGAGCTCTAGTTTCATTTTGATTATGTACTGCATGGTAAATTTCTATGGCACTAGATATACATTCATTATTAAATGGGTAAGGTATTTTATGTAAAGAACTTGAAAAGTCAGCATTAGTAAGGCCAGAAACATATAAGAATCCTTTATGGTAAGTAATATCAGTAATTGATAGGCTGCTTAGCGGAGTACCGTTCCTAGCACTTTTTATGCCATAGTCAGGTATATTTGGCAAACTGAATGTACCCAATAATTCTAATTTTGGTGAACGGATTTTACCATCAGAGCCAATTACAATTATTATTGGCGTAACTTCTAAACCTGTTCCTCTATGTACCGAAATATAAACTTCTTTGTTAACTGGATGCACCGCCATAGCATTTAAACGCAAGTTTTTACTATTCACTCCTAATTCTTCTGCTATTTTTATATCTATAGCCCGTAAATTATAATGTTTCTCTTGTTTATTACCCGCTTCCGTACTAAAGGCATAAAGCATACCATTTATTGAATCTCCTATAATTAACTCATTATTTGGAGCAAATAGTATAACATCTGCAGATTTTAAATTAGCACTATTTAGCTGGCTATTAGAATTTACATTTTTTTCTTGTCGCATGATTTTTACTCCTTGGTCATACTTATTAAAAAGGAAACTGTCTTCATTTATCAAACCTACCTTGTCACTTTAAAAAGTAGATTTTGCTATGTAATAATAAAACTAGATCAAAAGTAATTACACGACAATAAAATACTAAAAAAGGTCCAATTTTTTTCTAAGGCCAAATTAATAACCAACGGGGGGAAGTTTTAAAAAGAGATCTAATGGAAGGAATTAAGTAAGAATGCTATTTTAATAGATTGAAATTGGTTGGGTATAATTAACATACTAAAAGATGTAATGATTTTTGTTATTTATCAATTAACCCTGGCATACATGTAGTAATCTTTATGTTCTCCTGCAACTACTTCGTATTTTTTAAGAAAACCTTCCCTAGTAAATCCGCACCTTTCTAAAACTTTAATTGAGCGTTCATTATCCATAATAACAGTGGCTTGAACCCTAGTGAGATTTAAACCAAAATCTGCAAATTTTAAAATTGTCTTTATTGATTTAAGCATAATTCCACGCCCCCAAAATTCTGGATCTAAATCATAGCTTATTTCTGCCCTAGAATGAGCCATTGAAATCATATTAAATCCAGCTGTACCGACCAATTTATTACTATCTTTCAATGCGATAGCCCAATAAAAACTTCTTTTATTATGAAATAAACTAGCCCAGTATTTGAGTTCATTTGCTGCTTGTTCAATATTTAATGGGCGATTAGCTTCTGTAAGAAAATTAATCATATCTGGTCTACTCATATAATTTAAATAATCTTCAGCATCGTTCTCTGTTATTTCTCTTAAAAATATATCATTTAAATCAAAAACTGGAAAAGGCTGGTATAAAGATTGTACTAACATATTGCCTTTATAGATAAGTAATAGGATCATTAACGAAATTTTCTGCAAAACCCTTAAGCCTGAGATGACATGCATGACACAAACCACAAGATATTCCAACATCAGATGGATCATAACATGATATTGTTTTGGAGTAATCAACGCCAAGCTTTAAACCTGCAGCAATAATTTCAGCTTTTGTCATCTGAATCAATGGTGCATGTATGCTTATTCTCTGACCTTGTACACCTGCTGCAGTTGCAAGATTAGCAAGATTTTCAAAACTTTTTATATATTCTGGTCTACAATCTGGGTAATTGGAATAATCAAGTGCATTTACCCCTATAAAAATATCATTGGCCCCTATTATTTCTGCAAATCCTAGAGCATAACTCAAAAATATAGTGTTACGAGCAGGAACATAAGTGATTGGGATATCATTTTTAAGTTCATTTGCTGAAGAATATTTTGGTACTTCAATTGTTTCATCTGTGAGACTTGATCCGCCAAAGCTACGAAGGTCAATATTTATTATTTTATGAAGTTTAATATGATAATCTTTTATAAATAGTTGGATTTTTTCTAATTCTATTCTATGACGTTGAAGATAGTTAAAACTTATGGCGTAAATTTCATAATCCATTTTTTGTATCATAGCTAGTATTGTTGATGAATCCACTCCTCCACTAACTAGAATCACAGCTTTCTTCATATTAACCTATTCAATTCCTATAAATTTATGCGTTTGTAACGATAGGCGATAGCCAGTCTCAAGTACAAGCCTAACTGCAAGTTCAGTATTTTTCTTATTTAATAACTCATTATACTGATCTATTGGCTGAATGAAAACCGGAATTTTATACTCAGTCTGACCTACTTCAGGTATATAATTATATTTTTGTATATTTTCAGATACTAAAAACTTTATTGCATTGATATGTGGCAATAAATCTTCACGTATTTTAGAATATCCGCTAGACCCAGCTTTAGGACTACAAACTATGTATACTTCCTTGGGCAAATTGCGATAAAGAGTACCATTAGTTTCTATTTGAATAGTAAATCCTAATTCTATGAGTTTGGTGCAAAGTAATTCTATCGGCTGTCTTAATGGCTCTCCACCAGTTATCACAATTAACTTAATAGAATCTCCACTAAGTTTTAGCACTTCTTTTAACGCTTTATCTAATGGAAAAACCTTAAAATCTTCAAATTCTGTATCACAAAACTTACAAGCAAGATTGCACCCACCAAGCCTAATAAACACAGAAGGAGTACCTACAAAAAAGCCCTCCCCTTGAATCGTTCTAAAAATACTCTGTATTTCTAGTTCATTACCGTCACCAGATATTGATGATCTCTTAGGGTTTTGTCCAAACATTTGAATTAATTATCATATTATAACTAATCATTATAGAATAGCATTAACCGGTGTCTAGCAATTTAAGCTTTTCCAACTCTAGAAATTACACTTCCTTCATCAGTAATTTAAGCTGGAAGATTATTGTGTTACCTTAATTTCAGAGACGCAAGACCAATTAATGCAAAGATTACAGCAATAATCCAAAATCTCACAACAACCTTTGATTCAGGCCAACCAGCTTTTTCAAAATGGTGATGGAGAGGTGCCATTCTAAAAAATCGTTTTCCTTTTGTAGCTTTGAAATAATAAACTTGTATAATTACGGATAAAGTTTCAATAACAAATAGCCCTCCAACAATACCAAGGACAATCTCATGTTTTGTTATTACACTTATGATCCCAAGCACTCCACCAAGGCTTACGCTACCAGTATCACCCATAAAAATTTCGGCTGGTTGTGCATTGAACCATAAAAACCCCAAACCACCTCCAACGATTGAAGCACAAAGGATAGTAAGTTCACCAACATCTGGAACATAAGCTATTTGTAAATAATGTGCATAAAAACTATTTCCTACTAAATAGCTAATAATACCAAAAGTTCCCGCAGCAATTGCAACTGGTACAATAGCAAGACCATCTAGACCATCAGTCAAATTAACTGCGTTTGAACTTCCAATAACAACAAATAATGCAAATGGTATATAAAAAACTCCTAAATCTATTATTAAATTTTTTAAAAATGGAAAACTAAGATAAGTAGATGAAACTTCGTTAAAATTTTGTAATAGAACACAAGCTATAAGACTAATTATGAACTGGTATAGTAACTTTTTTTTACCAGTTACGCCCTTATGGTTATTTTTTTTCACTTTAGAATAATCATCTAAAAAACCAATTATTCCAAAACCAACAAATATAAATAATGTAATCCAAATATATTTATTCCGAAGGTCTGCTAACAATAAGGTAGATATAAGAACCGAAATTATAATTATAGCACCTCCCATAGTTGGAGTACCAGCCTTTTTATAATGAGTTTCTGGTCCATCTATGCGGATTGGCTGGCCATGTTTTTGCAAAACACGCAAATATCTAATAAGATTAGGACCAATCACTAAAGCGCTGATTAAGCTGACTAAAATAGCAAGTCCACTACGAAATGTAATATAGTGAAATAAGTTAGCAATATGCAACTTATGTATATATGGTACTAATAGGTTATAAAGCATTTTATACTACCGTAAAATATTGAATAATTTTGTCTAATTTAATACCTCTTGAACCCTTGATCAAAATTAATTCGTCTCCTTCAATTAATTCATCCAGTTTAGCAATTAATAAATCTACATTCTCAAAATGAGCTTTATTTATGGTATCAGGTAATGAGTTATAAATATGACTTGAGTTAGGCCCAACCAAAAGAACCTTTTTAGCGCCGCTATCAATAATTTTTTGCACTAAGTCTAAATGTAATTGCATTGATGATTTACCAAGCTCTAACATGTCACCTATTACAGCAACTTTTCTATGGTGATCAAGTTCTTTTAAATATTCTAATGAAGCTGCAAGAGATTCTGGGTTAGCATTATAATAATCACAAATCAATTGAAAATTCTTTTCATCTTTAGTTACATTTTTAATTTTGCCTCGCCCATCTATTAATTCAAAATTATTAAATTGTAAAACTGCCTTATTTAAATCTAATCCAAGTAATTTTACTATTAATAAAACTGCACTAAAATTTCTAGCATAATGAATTGGTACAAATGGTAATTTTATTTCTATTTCCTTTGAATCTATCTGATAAACTAAACGTACTTCTTTGCCTAAATTCTCATAATGCTTGAATCTAGAATCAGCATGGTCATGCCTACCAAAAGTATATATATTTTTAACACCAAATTTCTCTAAATTAAATAGAATACGACCGTAATATTTATTGTCTAAAGGAATAACAGCAATACCATTTTTAGGCATATCTTCAAAAATCTCAGACTTTGCGTCCACAATGGAATGTACCGAATCAAAAAACTCAAGATGGGCTTCTGAAATAGAAGTTATAAGAGAGATTTCAGGTCTAACCATTTTACTAAGATTTCTGATTTCCCCTGGTTTATTCATTCCCATTTCAAAAATTGCATATTCTACATCATCAGGCATAGAAGCTAAGTTTATTGGAACCCCTAAATAATTATTGAAATTGCCTCTACTTGCAAATACTTTGCCTAATCCCTGTAAAATAATTTTAATTGTATCTTTAGTACCTGTCTTACCAACACTACCTGTTACACCAATAAATTTAGCTTTAGATTTTTTCCGTTTATATTCAGCCATTTTGTATAAAGCTTCTAATGTATCTTCTACTAAAATTACTTTGTCTTTTGGCAAACCATCAATTTCTTTCATAACAATTACCGCATTAGCACCTTGCCTTAACGCATCCATTGCATAATTATGCCCATCTTGATTACCACTAAGAGCAATGAATAAATCACCTTCCTTAACAGAATTTGAATTAAATTGGATTTCCTCACCATAAATCTTAGGATTTACGGTTATATTTAACGCCTCACTTAGGCTTGCCGCGGACCAAATCATTGTGTTATTCTCCATTTGTATTTTGCTCTTTATAATTTTTTAATAGTTTCTCTAGCAATTTCTGCATCACTAAATGCTATTTTAGTATCACCTATTATCTGGTAATCCTCATGGCCCTTCCCTGCTATTAGCAAAATATCACCCGCCGCCAATTCATTTATAACACTTATTATCGCTTCTTTTCTACCCTCTATTTCCTTTGCTCCAAAGGCTTTAGATAGAATTTCTTTACGAATTTTATTGGGATCTTCATTTCTTGGGTTATCATCTGTAATAATAACTTCATCAGCAATTTCTGATGCAATTTCTCCCATTTGAGGCCTTTTACTCTTATCTCTATCGCCTCCACAACCAAAGATAACTTTGAGCTTACCGTGCTTAGGTTTGATTTCCTTCAAATCACTTAAAGAATTTTTCAGCGCATCTGGCGTATGTGCATAATCAACAAATACATGAAATGGATGAGTTTTATCAGTTACTCTCTCTAACCGCCCCGTTACTGCTTTTACCTTTGATAATCCCATTATAACATCTTCAAACTCAAAACCTGTTTTATGAACCAATAGTGCAGCAGTTAGTAAGTTAGTTACTTGAACACTGGAAATTATTTCAGTATGAAAATTATAAATCACACCTTCATAAGAAAAGCTTATTTCTTGACCAAGAAGAGATTGCGTAATTTGATCAATTTTTATATCACCGTTAATTCCAACTGTTAAAAACTCCACTCCATGTTTTAGTAAAAAACTCTTAATAAAATTAAATTCTGCTATTTCAGAGTTTATTACTACAATAGCTTTAGGCAATAAATTGTCTTTAAACAATTTAAGCTTTGCTAGTAAATAATTGTCCATTGTTTTATGGTAATCAAGATGATCTTGGCTGAAACTAGTAAAAGCAGCAGCAGAAACCTTAATACCATATAATCTTTCTTGATCTAAACCATGGCTTGAGGCTTCAAATGCAACATAATTTACATCATTAATAGCTAGTGTATGTAATGTAGATCGGAGTGTTAATGGATCTGAAGTAGTGAGGCAATCTTGGTAGACAAAATCCTTATAATCACACTCCAATCCTATAGTACCTATAGAAGCAGAATTTTTATTAAATAGTTTATATAATTGCCTGCAATAGGATACAAGAGAAGTTTTACCGTTAGTTCCCACTGCTGCTATTAAATGCTTTGGCAATTTGGGATATAGACTTCCCGCCAGCACAGACAGCGCTATTCTTGAATTTTCTACATATATTATTTTATCGTTTTCATAATTTGTGGCAACCTCTAAATCATCAGTAATTATAATTTTAGCACCTGCTTTTATAGCTAGATCAATAAAATCGTTTCCGTTGGATTTCTCACCCTTTATTGCAACAAAGGCACATTCGTCGATGATTTTCCTAGAATCAAAACATACTTTAGTAATTTCAGAAGTCTCTATAAGCTTTTCTAATTGTTTATATTGCATCATTGACCCTATAATCCACATTTATTATATCTTGCACGTCTTTATCATTTTCATCAACTGCTTTAATCCCATATAATGTTATCATTCTTTCCAGGACTCTACCTACAGCAGGTGCAGCTGTCCAACCGCCACCAGCAAATCCGAATGTTTCTTTCGTTCCTTTAGGTTCATCAAACATAATATAAATTACATATTTGGGATTAGAAGCTGGTAGTACACCAAAGAAAGATGACCTTCTGCTATTTTTAAGATACTGCTTACCGCCTAATTTCTCGGCAGTACCAGTTTTACCACCCACAAGGTAATCTTTGACATCAGCTTTTCTTCCAGTACCTTCTTTTACAACTAACCTAAAAAGTTTTTTCATTTCATTAGAAGTTTCTTTCTCAAAAACTTTAATACCAGTATCAATATTACTTTTTTTTATTAAACTTAAATTATGGAAATATCCACCATTAACAAGTGGTAACATCGCCTGAACAAAGTGCATTGGGCTAATAGAGAGACCATAACCATATGACATAGTGGCCGTACTAAGGTCATTCCACCTATTATCAGAGGGAAAAAGCGGAGTCGCACGTTCTGGTAATTCTATTTTCAACTGATCAAATAAACCAAGGTTCTTTAGATATTTTTTGAAATTAATTTTGCCAACTTCAAGCGCTATTTGGCTTACACCTATATTGGAAGAATGAAGGAAAATCTCAGCTACTGAATGCCAACCACGCTTAGGGTGAGTATCTTTTAGCTGAAATCTACCTATCTTCATATAAGTAATATCATATGCATCATGAAAAGTAATGGATTTAGTATCAAAACCAATAGCCATAGTTAAGGATTTAAAAACTGATCCCATTTCATAAGCGCCAAGGCTGGCCCTATTAAACAATTCTTCTGAATTAGCAAGACTTGGATTATGAGGATCAAAATCAGGCTTACTTACAAGAGCTAAAATTTCACCATTATTTGGATCGGCTATAATTCCTACAGCACCTATAGCTTTAAACTCTTTTATGGTTTTATCAATTTCTTCATTCAATATACCTTGAAGACGTACATCTATAGAGAGTTCAAGCGCTTTAGCTTGACCTTGCTTATTGTTATTCTCATGCTCATCTTGATTATTTAGGAACTTATCATAATATCTTTCTAAACCAGCAAGGCCACTAAAATCCCTTCCAACATAACCAATAATATGAGAGAAGAGATTGCCAAAAGTATAGACACGCTTTTGCTCAGGCTCAAAATCAAAGCCAGGTAAGCCCAAATTAAATATTTCAACTTGGGTCTTCGGTAATAAATCTCTTTTTATCCAAATAAATGTTTTGTCGCTTTTAAGTTCAGATAACAACTTTTTCTTATCAAGATTCGGTAAAATCTTAGACAATCTCTCTATACATTTTTCATGGTCAACGACCTTTTGTGGATTGGCAAATAATGACGAGGATGGTAAATTGACCGCAAGCAAATTACCATTACGATCTATTATTTCTTTTCTATAATTGCTAATAGAGGCTTGTCTATTCTGCTTGATATCACTATTCATTGCTACAATGATTAGGCGGTAGGCCACAGTGGCAAAACATAAACTGAAACAACAGGTAACTATTATTAATTTAATCCTTGCATTATCAAAACAAAGATCCCAAGAAAAAATAGAACCTTTATTATATTTATTGTTAAGTTTATGAGGTTTTATTAAATGACATGAATTTAGTAATAAAGACAAAATCATCTTTCCGAGGCAAATAAAAATTATTTTAATTTTTAATAACATTTTTCAAAATTTACCTTTGATTGGAAACTGTCTGTAAGTATTTACTTCCAGACCTTTTATAACGCCATTTGACATTATGTTTAGCTGTTAATTTTATATTCTCATTAGCAGGCAGAACAACAGAATCTTCATTAGTAACCAAAGGATCCTTGATCATTTGTGTAATTTTAATAGTCTCAAGTTCTAAACAATTTGCTATTAATTTTTTTAGGTTTTCAGGCGAACTAAGATATGAGAATTCCGCTTTTAAAAGGTGAATACTATCCCTCTCATGTCTAACTTGTTTAGTAACCTCACCAAATTGATAGTTTAGGGAAGACACTTTATCCTTAATTGCAAATAAACAATAAACTGTAATGGCTATAGTACTAAATATTACATAATTCATTTTATACATAGCAATCTCCAAGTCTTATTGAAGCTCTAAGTTTCGCAGATCTTGACCTTGGATTTAATTTTATCTCGTCTCTTGAGGGAATCACTGCTTTTTTTGTTAAAATTTTAAGCCATTGCCATTCTTCTATAATTTGTTTTTCTTTAGAATATTTTGATCTAGCTACTATTTTAACTGAATTTTCTTGAAAAAATTTCTTAATGATACTGTCTTCTAGCGAATGAAAAGTAACTATAACTAACCTACCATTTGGCGCTAAAATTCGTCTAACATTACTTAGGAATCTTTCTATTTGGCCAAGCTCATCGTTAACATGAATACGAATTGCTTGAAAAGTCTTGGTTGCAGGATGGATCTTACCCCTTTTGCCAAATATACTACTACATACAATATTAGCTAACCTTAAAGTACTAATAATTGGTTCAATTTTTCTTTCTTCAACAATTCTTTTTGCAATTCTTCTTGAAAAGGTCTCATCGCCATATCTATAAATTACGTTCGCGATTTCTTCTTCAGCCTCACTATTGATAAAATCTGCAGCGCTAAATCCAGTATTACTCATTCTCATATCTAGCGGCCCATCCTTTGCAAATGAAAAACCTCTGGTTCCTTCATCAAGTTGCATAGATGAAACACCAAGATCCATTACAATTCCATCGAATTTGATATCAATTCCACATTTCTCTGGTATTTGTGCAAAATCAGATTGGATAAACTTAAATCTATTATTATATTCTTTTGATAGCTTTTCCACGTATAAAGCAACTGTTGGATCTTTATCTATAGAGACAATATTACAATTACAAGAATCTAAAATAGCTTTACTATAACCACCAGCACCAAAAGTAGTATCTAAAAAAATTTCTCCATCCTGAGGAGCTAAATATTTTAGCATCTCGTTTAGCATTACTGGATTATGATCTAGACTGTTATCCATTTTCTTAAATATTTTTTAGAGTCAAACGGTTATCTTGCGCTATCTGTCTTGCAGATGATAAATAAATTTCAAAATTATGCGGTTGCCACATTTCAAAAACCACGCCTTTGCCAACAAAACAAACTTGATCGGAGATATTTCCATGATCTGCTAAAAACTTTGGCAATATTACTCTACCTTCACTATCGAAAGGCAATTGCACGGCTTGCCCTAAAACAACTGTTTCAAAGGCATCTCTCTCAACCGAATACGGATCCAAGTTCATTATAATTTTACCAAGTTCTTCCAACCTTGAAAGGCTACATACCTCTATACATTTATTTTTAAATGATGGATAAGCGACAATACCATTAAATGACTCTCCATTCAAAACGAGCCTATAACTAGCAGGGATTGACACCCTACCCTTTTTATCAACGTTATTTGTGTATTTTGATAAAAAAATATTCATTATAATTGTATATCACGATATTTCATTTGGATCCATTCTAATTTGGTAAAATTTGGGCTAAATTGGGATTTAATGGACTATTGTATAAATATTACATTAATATAGTTTAGTCAAGGGGTATTTATGGAAAATTTTTAAGTTTATGCAAGAATATCGCTGTTTAAAGTTAAAACTAAATCGCAACTCATATCTTTTTATTGCGTAGAATTGTAAGTTAAGGTAGCTTTAATGCTTAAATAACTTAAATTAATTATGGAGCAAATAAGATGGTAGGTAATAAATTATCTGGAGAGATACAGGAACATAATACTAATACTGAACAAGAGATGGTGGCTTCATTCATTAAACAATCACTTGTGTTATATGTTGCACGAAAAGAAGGGCCTGAATTGCATAAGACAGATGTTAAGAATTTTCCAGATGGCTTTAAACAAGATTTATATGAATTATCAAGTAAGTTAAAAGATAAAGCTTTAGCTAAAGATCCGGGCAATCGAACTAACATTCTAGACATGGCTGATGCATTAACATTTAATGTAAATAGCTATATAGAAAAAATGGACAAAACATTAGAAGAAGGTAAAGCAGATATTATAAAAAAGGCTAACGAACAGGCAGCCAATTCTCATAATAGCACTGCTGGAGCAAATTACGTTATGGAAGAAAGAGAACAAGCCTTAACAAATGCTGCCCAAGACAAAAATAATGTCTATAACAAAGCAGTCAAAGAAATTACAAATGAAAATACTGGTTGGGGTTGGAGGAAACTTGCTGAGGTATTAAAGGATGTTCCAGGTATGGGCTGGGCGTCTAAACTTTGTAAAGAAAAAGATGAAGTAAATAAACAAAAGAAAATGGAGAAAATTATAGGTAAAGATGTAGTTGATGCATTAAAAAACAACAAAACACAGCAAGCAAGCCCTACTGGTAAACAACCAAGGCTCAACAACTCATCAAGATCAATATAATTAATAGACTAAATACAATGAAAATAGCATTAGGTTGATTATGTAATTTATAGATTTGATCTAGAATAGATTCGAGCATTCTTTTATATATGGTACCAGTTTCTTCCTGTATGTCATCATTATTTTGTTTAGTTTTAACGCATATATGATTAAAACTATTACCTATTAGCTGGAACAGATCAAAATTTATAAAAATCGTAGATTTGCGTGAAATTTTAACAATAAATGATAATATAATTCCTATAGTTATTATTGCAAATTGTTTAATTGCACTTTCAGTTATGATATGATTTGGAGCTGAAAAATGTGATTCCGAGAATAAATTTTTTATTGCGAGAATATTCCCAATAATCAAAGAAAATGTAATTATGAATAAACTTTGTTTCATACTACCATTGAGTTCTAGATCTAATGTCTCTTTAGTGATGAAATATTCTCTAAATGGCATTGCAAGAAAAATCATACTATTTGTTAAAAGCATTAAATAATAGATTAGATCATGACTTGTAATATTATGTAGTAATAATTTATGTAAAAAGCTTGTAGTAAATGGAAAATTTATTATCGTTAAAATTCCAATTAATAAACTAGTTTTTACTGCAAAATTCTTAATATTTTTTATTTGAGAAGAATTTTCAATATTAGCAACATCTTGTAATATTGCTAATATTATAGCAAATAATGTAGTATAAAGAATATGAATAGGGATATAGGAATAAACCCAAGATACCGTTTTATCACCCATAAATATTAGCATAAAACCTAATTGTGATAAAGTTAGATAACATAATATCTTTCTTAAATTTTCTTCTATACAGGCATATAGACCGCCATATAACATCATTATTATTCCACAGAATTTTAACCCCTCAAATCCACTAAATAATTTAATTAAAATCACTATCGAAACTTTGGTAGTAAATGTTATTAAATATATAAACCCAGTGGAAGAAGATTTTGGGTAGCAATTAATCATCCAACCAGAAAATGGAACACAAGCTATGTTAATTAGGCAGGAAATTAATATTAAAATATAAAACAAAAATCCTTTATCTATATGTTCTATTAATTTAGTTAATAAAACAATTTCTGTACTTCCTGTTTTCGATATTATGTAACTAATACCAATTAGCATCAAACTACTACTTGTAAAATGTATCAGAAAATATCTCAGAGCATCTCTGATGCTTTTTTTATTATTACCAATAAAGATTAGCATTGTGGCAGTAAGCATCATAAATTCAAGCCCGACAAAAAGGCTAATGAAATCTCCAGCAAACAAAGCTATTAACGAAGCCAAACAATAGGAACTGCCAATAATTACTTCCATTTTTTTATTTTGGCTTATCCCGTACAAATTGGCGATGTAAGTCACAAAAATAAAAACAAAGCCTATTAACTTTGTATCCAAGTTAATATCATTAATTAATTTAAGGTTATAAATCGAAATTACCACATGTTGGTCATCAATAATCTTATAAAATGGTATTAATATTAGTATGAAAACCGTTACTATAAAATTAAAAAACTTTGTATATTTTAGTGAGGACAAAAGAGAGATTATGAAAATAAGAAAAAATATAATAAAATTGTAAAAGTTCATGGTCATCTTATAAATGCAAAGAATTGATTGATAAATCTCAATAAAAAGAAGAAAAATACACTACATGATAGGCATATAACAAGGCTTATGATCATGGATTTTGGAAGTTTATTTTCTAAATACTCATATTCTACTATTTGTGGTCTATAGATAAAAAACAGAATTTTACTTAAATATGCTGCAGACATAATAGAGCTTAAAATTATTACAATCATCACTAATATTTGATCTTGAGAAGATGATTCTAGCATAATGTAAAACTTGCTGATAAAACCGCCAAATGGCGGGAAACCAATTAAAGATAAGATAGATACTAGTAATATAAAGCTGGTTTTTGGCATTTTCTTGCTCATTCCCCTAAGGTCTATAACTGTAGCAGCATATGTAAGGCTATAAATATTACCACAAGCATAGAAGATACATATTTTACTAAATGAATGCGATACTAAGTGTAACATTGCAGCTGCAATAGATTTTGGAGTAAACATAAATGCACTAAGCAAAGCAATGGACAACTGGCTTATAGTTGAATAAGCCAAAATCATTTTAATGTTATTAGTGTTTAGCGCTTTAATTGAAGCATAAAAAATAGTGAATGTCGGTAGCAAAATTAGCCAATTACAATCTATGAAAATGGATTGTAAATATTTTAGCCCAAAAACATATAAAAGAATTTTATAAATGCAAAAAAGACCTGTTTTAACAACAACAACAGCATGTAGTATAGCACTTACTGGATAACTTGCAACCATGGCAGCAGGTAACCACTGATGCAAAGGGTACAAAGCCGTTTTGCTTATACCAAAGATAAACATTAGAAGTAAGATTACGGCCTGTTTATTGGTGAAATAATTTTCTATGAAGCCATGAGTAATAAAATCTCCATGTTGACATTTAGCATAAATTACAACTATAGCAGGTAAGAACAAGATCATTGAGCTCATCATCAGTATTTTTACGTATATAGCAAGGCCTTTAAACGCTTTCTTTTCACCTGAATATGCAATCAGTGGAATTGTAGCGAGAGTTAGTATTTCATAAAAAATAAACATGGTAAAAAGATTTGCTGATAATGCAACAATGATACCTGATAATATAGTTAAGTTAATGAATAATAAAAATTTGCTAGAATTTTCTATTTTATTTATTTTGATGAATTGAATTGTATAGATTAAAGAACAAATCCACAATAATCCAAGCATATTGAGGAAAATTAATCCAATGGGTTCAAGATACAAAGAAATGGAGTAATATCCAAATGATAACAAATCTAATTTCGTTACAATCCCCGTTAAGAATAAGACATCAATAATTAAGATATTTAAAAAAAAACATGAACCAATAGCAACCAACATGAAGCTACGCACCAAACTATAATTTCTACTTATAAAAGGTGCAAATAAATTTAAGCTCCCTATTAATATAGTTGATAAAATTAAAAAATTTGGTTTTATAAAATATAAAATCATCTATCACCTTAAATAACCTTAAGTTCGACATAAGGTCGCATAATAATAGCCTTTTACGGTAAAAAATCAATCTTTCTTTGTTGCAAACTTATTAGATTTATCTGCTAGACATTTTTTTGAAACTCTACTTCCGAAAAAGTAAGTAAGGCTATAAGTGAAAAAAGGGAGAGAATCATTGCCGCGAATGCGCAATAGTATAATTGGAAAATTTGCAGGTGGACACTATAGGCACCCTAAAGCGTCATTACGGCGAATGCATTAGAGTCGCCGGAATCATTTACCAGTAGAATTTTAATTTCACTGGTAAACTGGATTGCTGCGCTCATCTATGGTTCGCTTGCAATGACAATAAGCAAACCTCTTTAGGAGGTTAAAACATTAAACCAAGGAATGGAATTACTTCTTAGGCTCTGGTTTAGTTGCTTCTGGTTTAGCGTTTTGATCTTTAGATTCAATAGCAGGTAATGTTATCTTCACATCTGCTTTACTCATAAGATCTGTCATATATTTTTCTATAGCTTCATTCTTAAGCCTAGCAATTATATTAGATTTTACTTCTTCTTTCGTCGGTACTTTAATATCTCTTATGTCTGAGACCTTAATTATATGATAACCAAACTGAGTCTTAACAGGTTCTGATATTTCATTTACTTTCATAGTAAATGCCTTGCTTTCAAATTCAGGAACCAACTGACCTTCTCTAATATATCCTATTTCACCGCCAGTAGCTTTTGACCCTTCATCTTTAGAGAATTCCTTCGCAAGATTAACAAATTTTTCACCTTTATTAAGTCTTTTTTTGACATCTTTCGCTTTAGCTTCGCCTTGAGGTGAATTATCAAATAAAATATGACTTACTTTAATTTCTTTCTTACCTTTTAAACTAGCTACTAATTCGCTATATTTAGCATCAACCACTTTGTCATCTATAGACTTAGTTTGATTCTCTAAAACCATTTGTCTGAGTATTTGCTCCTTGGCTGTATTTAACTTATCTTGAAAATCTTTTGAAGATTCAATTCCTGAGGTTTTAACTTCTTGGTCAAGAAGTTTAAACTGAATATAAGCACGTACGAAAGCTTCTTGAGTATTTTTATCAAATTCTTGAAATTTTTTATTTTTAATATTCGGTTGATTGTCCAAGTCAGGTTTTAATAACTGCATAACTTGAGATTCTTTAACATCACCACCTTTATAAGTAGCGATAACCCTATCTTCTTCAGCGAATGCTATATTACTAAGTATAGTGGCTGATAAAAACATAATAGCTATTTTCTTCATTTTGTTTGTCCATAATTTAATTCATTTTATAAGATGAGTTTTATAAGTATCGACTCAATACGTCAATAACTATTTACAATTTGTTTGATAAATTTTTAAAATACCATATTTTAAAAACATATTTATTAATCCTAGGATCACAATGTTTTCTTTACTTAAAAGATTTTTTGGCACAGCCAATGATAGAATCATAAAAAAACTATATTCAGATATTAAAAAAATTACTGAATTAGAACCAGCTATACAAGCGCTTTCAGATGAAGAATTAAAAAATAAAACTTCTGAATTTAAACAAAGGTTAAAAGACGGACAATCTCTTGACCATATTATGTCCGAGGCATTTGCTGTAGTTCGCGAAGCAGCAAAACGTGTCTATAACACAAGACATTTCGATGTCCAGTTAATAGGCGGTCTGATCCTCCATCGTGGAATGATCACAGAAATGAGAACTGGCGAAGGTAAAACCCTAACTGCTACATTACCAGCTTATTTAAATGCGCTTTCTGGTCTAGGTGTGCATGTCGTCACTGTGAATGATTATCTAGCAAAACGTGACTCTGCTTGGATGGGAAAGATTTATAATTTCTTAGGAATATCTGTTGACTGTATTATAGGAAATATTAGTGATTCAGATAGGTATAAGGCCTATAGGGCAGATATAACATATGCAACAAATAATGAGCTTGGGTTTGATTTCCTTAGAGATAATATGAAATATAATGAAGAATCCAAAGTGCTCAGGCCTCTCAATTTTGCTATTATTGATGAGGTTGATTCAATATTAATTGATGAAGCTAGAACACCTCTTATTATATCAGGTCCAGTTGATGATCATTCAGATCTTTATATAAAAATTGATAAATTAGTGCGAAAACTGGAAGCACAAGATTACGAAAAAGATGAAAAACTAAGAACAGTAAACCTAACAGAATTAGGTATCAACCATATAGAGTCAATGCTGACATCAGATTCATTAATTGATAATAATTCAAGCTTATATGATTTTGAAAATTTAAGCCTTGTTCATTATATTAATCAATCATTAAAAGCCCACTCTCTTTTTAGTCGGGACGTCGACTATCTGGTGCAAGACGGAAAAGTTATGATTATAGATGAATTTACTGGTCGCGTTATGGATGGTCGTAGATATTCCGAAGGTTTGCATCAGGCGCTAGAGGCAAAAGAGGCGTTGGAAATTCAAAATGAGAATCAAACATTAGCATCTATTACTTTCCAAAACTATTTTAGGATGTATAAAAAATTATCTGGTATGACTGGTACAGCAATGACTGAAGCTGCTGAATTAAAAGATATATATAATCTAGACGTAATTTCTGTACCAACACATAATCCGGTTAATAGAACTGATTTTGACGATGAGATTTATAGTACCAAACAAGATAAGTATGATGCAATTATCACACTTATTAAAAATTGTCATGAAAATGGTCAACCAGTTCTTGTCGGCACTGTTAGCATTGAAAAATCAGAGGAAATTTCTAAAATACTTACTAATCATAAAATAAAGCATAACGTGTTGAACGCCAAGTTCCACGAACATGAAGCTTTTATTATTGCTCAAGCTGGAAGGTATAAGGCGGTGACAATTGCAACAAACATGGCTGGCCGTGGTACTGATATTATGCTTGGAGGTAATCCAGATATGCTAATAGAGGCACTTGATGAAATTAAATTATCAAAAGAGGAATATCAGTTAGAGAGAGAGAAAATAAAAACCCAAGTTCAAGAAGAAAAAACAGAAGTTCTTAAGGTTGGTGGTCTTTTCGTTATAGGTACTGAAAGGCATGAAAGCAGAAGAATTGACAATCAGTTGAGAGGAAGAACAGGTAGGCAAGGCGATCCAGGCTCTACAAAATTTTTCTTATCTCTAGAAGACGATTTGATGAGAATTTTTGCTTCAGAACGTATTTCTGGTATGCTCAGGACCCTTGGCTTAAAAGGAGGAGAAGCTATTCACCATCCTATGATTAGTCGTTCACTTGAAAAGGCTCAACAAAAAGTCGAAGGACATAATTATGAAATCCGCAAAAATTTATTACGTTTTGATGATGTAATGAACGAGCAGCGTAAGATAATTTATGAACAACGAACTGAAATTATTACTTCAGATGACTTAGAATATTTCTTTACATCAATGAAGGAGCAACTTACTGAAAAAGTGGTATTAACTTTTATTCCTGCCTCATCATATAGAGAAGATTGGGATTTAGCTGGTTTAACAACTGAACTCCATCGTATTTTCTCACTTAAATTTGATTCTAATGAAATAATGAATTCTGATGTCACCGAAAAAGAAGTCATAGAAATAATCAATAAAAAAATAGATGAGCTTTATAATTCAAAGAAAGACCTCTTTAGCCATGAATTAATGCAAAAAGCAGTTAAATACCTGCTGTTAACAACAGTGGATCAAGTATGGAAAGATCATTTACATAATTTAGATTATCTACGACAAGGTATCTCTTTAAGAGCCTATGGTCAAAAGGATCCTCTAAATGAATATAAAAGGGAAGCCTTTAACTTATTTAAACATATGCTTGATAATTTAAAAGAAATGTTTATTCAAAGAGTATGTTACCTCCATATCGATACTGGTCATATAGATGAAGACGCTATGTCTCTCGAACACAAGAAACTGCAATCATCTATGCGTGAGACTAGGGAAGATCCAGCTTTTACCAAATATAATGCAGGAATTAGTATTGAAACTACATTAAAACCAATAAAAGCTAATGTTAAACCAATCGACCGAATAAAAACAAATCCAGAGACCTGGGGTAAAGTTTCTAGAAATGAACCTTGCCCTTGCCAGTCAGGTAAGAAATATAAATATTGTCATGGTAATCTTCTAAATGAAAATGAATAAAAAACCAGTCATAGGTATAAGTCTTGATCTTGCATCAGACTCGGATAGATATAAATATTCTTCATTTCCGTGGTATGCCTTAAGAAAGAATTATATAGACTCCGTAATACAAGCTGGCGGAGTACCGATAATGTTACCTTATCAACATGATAATATTAAAGATATAGTAACCCTCATTGATGGGCTTATTATACCAGGAGGATATGAGGATATAGATCCTAAATTTTATAATCAGAAAATTACTACAAACAGAATTACCACAAATGATGTTAGAGCAAATTTTGAATTTGCGTTACTTAAAGAAGCTCTAGAAAAAGATATACCATTTCTAGGAATATGTAACGGTATGCAGGTTTTAAATGTATTACTTGGAGGAGATCTCATTCAACATATACCAGATTATATACTTAGCAAAATTAATCATGAACAACCTCACCCAAAACATGTCCCTTCACATCCTATAATAATAAAACCAGATACTATTATCTCCAAATTAGCTGGTGGGCATAAGGAAATTATGGTTAATTCAACCCATCATCAAGCGGTACATAATCTTGGCAATAACCTCATCATATCCGCAACGGCACCAGATGGGGTGATAGAAGCAATTGAATCAATTTCTTCCAAATTTGCAATAGGAGTCGAATGGCATCCAGAATATCTAAACGATAATAATTTAGATTTTAATTTGTTTAAAGGTTTGATTCAGGCTTGTGTAAACAAAAATTAATAATTCTTGAGAATGATAACTGTAAGCTTGCGCAATATTTTACCCGCCTTTACTATGGCACAAATAAATTGTTTAAAAATCTATGTTTCTCTAATGCATTCTTTTGTGAATGTTATTCCACTACATACTACTTCAAAAGATTGCTCCCTGATATGATCTTTGGTAAAGTAATCATCTATTATTTCGTAACCTTGTACTTCCAAAGATCCTTGAGGCGTTTCAGTAAAAAGTATTATTTCGTAACCTAGTATTTCCAGAGGTTCTTGTGCCGTTTCAATACAAACTTGGGTGGATAATTTTTTCTCTAAAATATTGCTGTTCTTATCATCAAGCTTTAAAGCGTTGTTATAATATTCTATTGCTATATCTGGTTTACTTAGATATTTCAATAAGTATCCCTTGAGCTCATAAAACTCAGGACTATTTAAACCTAATTTCTCAGCTATATTAAATAACTCCAGCGCCTCTTCATGCTTACATAAACCATACAAGGCTTTCCCTTTGTGGAATAGAATATCAGTATTATTAGGATCAAGCTCTAATGCTTGGTCATAGCATTCTATTGCATCATTTACTTTATCCAAATCATACAGAAGTTTTCCTTTGTAAAAGTAAAAATAAGGATCTTTTATGTCGTAACTAGCTAATGTCTCGGCACTATTAAAGCATTTCAAGGATTCATT
>Ga0105052_10002612_pt1 | contig 21889 bp, 17 predicted proteins | sample FRY03_FD_78094 | JGI IMG/M metagenome (GOLD analysis project Ga0105052, IMG submission 78094) | Freshwater microbial communities from Lake Fryxell liftoff mats and glacier meltwater in Antarctica - FRY-03 | ecosystem: Environmental > Aquatic > Freshwater > Ice > Glacier meltwater ... | reverse complement strand
TTATATATAACTTTTAAAGTTGTATTATTTAGCCCTAATTGATGAATTCCTTATCAGGTATATACTTACTTGGTAAGGAATTTTTTTATAGAGCGTTTATCAATCTTTGCATTGTGGCTAACGATTTATCCATTGTCGGAAAAGGATTGGAGAACTTCGGAATATCCACCATGATATACCCTAGCCTCGAACCTCAATTCTACATCAACGTGACGATTATGGTGGTGGTGGCCGCCATTCTTTCGTCCATATATCCAGCCATTAAAGCCTTGCAATTAAAGCCTGCGGAAGCGGTTAGGGCAATCTGATCTAGTGTCAAAACAGTTTAAAATGAGAAATAAATCCTCCGTCTCGTGCCTCGACACCTTCTTTAAGAAAGGAGGATCCGCGGTCTGCACGCACATTGCAAAACGACAAGGGGAAGAATTATCTAAAGCCTTTAGAACGAAGCACTCTTTCAATTTACTGATAGGCCAACTCGGAGCGGATCCCCCTTTGCAAAGGGGGTGGCTCGCTTTTGGGCGGGTCGGGGGATTTTTTCAATCAACATGAGATTCCTTCCCTACAATACAAACCACAAAGAATTCTCACAAATACTGAGAAAAAATGCCACGCTTGGAGAAGTGCTGCTGTGGAAAGAACTCAGGAGCAAGAAGATGAAGGGTTATCAGTTCAACCGGCAAAAGCCGCTTGGCAATTATATCGTTGACTTTTATTGCAAACCCCTCAAATTGGTGATAGAAATTGACGGAGGAAGCCATCACTTTGAAGAGGTCATGGTGAAGGATGCAAAACGACAAACGGTTTTGGAGGAAATGGGGTTGCACTTACTACGCTTCACCGAAATGGATGTCAGACGGAATATGATTCATGTGCTTACTTCTTTGGAAACACACATTGAAAATTTGGAAAATGAAACATAAATCCTCCGTCTCGTACCTCGACACCTCCTTTGCAAAGGAGGATCCGAAATCTGCGAACTTAGGAGTGGAGCTCAGACGTAATAATCAATATTGAAACTAATCAGATACGAGTATTCGTAATTCGCATCAGCCAAAGAAGAAGAAAATGAGCGCAATCATCAGAACGAAAGACCTACAGAAATACTACAATCCGGGAGAGGAACTGGAAGTGCGTGCACTTGATGGAGTGACGATTGAAATTGAGCGTGGCGAGTTCACGGCCATTGTCGGGCCTTCGGGATCTGGAAAAACCACGTTGCTCAACATCATCGGAGGCTTGGATCATCAAACGGGCGGAACAGCTCACATCGGTGATACTGAAATCACTGCTATGAATGACAATCAACTTATCGATTTCCGATTGAAAAACATCGGGTTCGTGTTTCAGGCATACAATCTCATCCCCGTTCTAACGGCAGAAGAGAACGTGGAATTCATCATGCTTTTGCAGAACCGTCCGAAGGAAGAACGACATGCTCGTGCTTTGGAATTGCTAAAAGCCGTAGGGTTGGAAAGCAAAATGAACAACCGTCCGAGCGAAATGAGCGGTGGACAACAGCAGCGTGTGGCTGTTGCGCGGGCCTTGGCTTCTAAACCACAATTTGTGCTGGCAGATGAACCAACCGCCAACTTAGACAGCCAATCAACAGCCGATTTGTTGGACATCATGGCGGAATTGAACAAGAAGGAAAACGTGACTTTTTTGTTCTCCACCCACGATCAGCGCGTGATTGACCGCGCACGTAGAATCATAACGCTGGAGGACGGAAAAATAATTTCTGATGAGAGGATAGAACGCAGATAGAACACATATCAGACTGATTGAACTGATGAAAACTGATTTTTTATTCGTGAAGATTTCCATTTTCTGTAGAGACGCGATTTATCGCGTCTTCTTGATTTATCGCGTCTTCTTGATTCATCGCGTCTTTGTTATGCATGGTAAAGACGCGATGAATCGCGTCTCTACAGCGGTTCTATTAATTTGTTTATTTCTCTATGCAACAACTGTTGCCGTAGCCCAAGACACTACCAAAGTTGAAAAACCGAAGCGAGAATTCAAGGACATCGTCACCCTCCGTGGCTATCTCAAAAACCTGAATATCGTTTCGTTTTCGGGCAATCCACTCATCGGGAATTCGAATGAACAGTTTCTTCATAATCGTCTTAATCTGCGCATTTATCCTGTGAAAGGATTAACTGTTGCGGCAGAACTTAGAACGCGGTTTTTCTATGCTGGAGCCACGGCCAATTCACCCACAGCAAAAGATGCAATGGACAAGGACGCGGGTCTTGTTGACATGAGTTGGAACATTGGAAATAACGTAAATCCAGTTCATCTCAACACAACTTTAGATAGGTTGTGGGTTGCTTGGGGAAACGATAAAGTGGATGTACGCATTGGTCGGCAGCGCATAAATTGGGGAATAAATACAGTTTGGAATCCGAACGATATTTTCAATGCCTACAATTTTATTGATTTTGATTATGAAGAGCGGCCGGGCTCAGATGCGGTTCGTTTTCAATACTTCGGAAAGAAAATGCGTGGCTTTGAAATTGCCGTTGCTCCGCAAAGAACATGGAAGGGGTCAACTGCCGCATTCATGTACAAACTCAATGCAAAAGGCTATGATTTTCAGTTTATTGCTGGGCAGTACAGAACAGATGTTACCGCTGGTTTTGGCTTTGCCGGAAATGCTGGAAAAGCAGGGTTAAAAGGAGAAATTCAATGGTTTGGCCCGTATGAAAACTTCAGGCATGGAAGGCATACGGTAACGAGTTCCATTTCCGCAGATTATTCTTTCAAGAATTCGGTCTATATCAACGGGTCAATCTTGTTTAATAGTAATGGAATTGACAATAGCGACCCGCTCAAACTGACAGGTTTTTTCAGCGGATCTTCACTTACGGCCAAGAACTTAATGCCCACGAAGTACAACGTTTTTTTTAGCCTCGGTTACCCAATTACACCATTGCTGAATGTGAACTTTGCCGTTATTTACGGTTACGGACCAAATCTGCTTTTGCTCAACCCATCATTCACCTATTCTATTGTAGAAAACTGGGATATTCTACTGGTGGGTCAACTGTTTTTCTCAGACTTTCCAGAGCTTACCGCAAACGGATTGGAAAGCAAATATCAGAATCTGAGTAACAGTGTTTTTTTGAGGTTGAAATGGAGTTTCTAGATGGACTCCTCATTTAAAAGTTATTCGAGGGCTAATTCAACTACTCTGCTAATAAAAAATGCCTCAAAGAAGAATCAGGTTTTTTGTTTTTTCTTCCTCGCAGCGGGAAACAGAATGTTGTTTAGGATGAGGCGATAGCCCGGTGAATCGGGGTGTAGGTTGAGGTCGGTTGGTGGGTCGCTGACGAAGTGTTGATAGTCTTCGGGATCGTGGCCGCCATAGAAGGTCCACTGGCCTTTGCCGAGGGTTCCGTGGATGTAGCGGGCTTCGTTAAGCGATTTGTTTTCGCCCATTATGAGGACGTCTGATTTGATGAATTGCTTTTGGAATGAGGTGGTTTGTCCCATGAATCCTTTGATTATTTGTTCGTGATTTTGGCATAACATGGTGGGAACTGCGTCCCACTTTGCGGAGAATTCGAAGAGGGAGAAGAAGTCGGTTTTTTGGGTGACTTTGTTTGAGCGCGCTTCGGTGGCATCGATGTTTGAGAATTCGTAGCGGGTTGGATCGGTGATTAATTTGAAGTCGTGGAAAGCTACGGTGTTTTCGAAATCGAGCTGGCTGTTGTAGTTGGGGGTTGTGCCATCGCCATCGAACATGGGTTCGCAGATGTCGAGTTTGTGGGCGGAAAGGGCGATGTCGTATGAGTCTGTGCCTGAGCACATGGCGAAGAGGAATCCGCCACCTGCGGTGTATTCTTTGATTTTATTTGTGACGGCTAGTTTTAGTTCGGAGACTTTATTGAAGCCGTTTCTGCGGGCAATTTCCTCTGAATAGCGGACTTGTTCTACGTACCATGGCGCGCTTCGGTACTTGTCCCAAAAGCGGCCGTATTGACCGGTGAAATCTTCGTGATGGAGGTGAAGCCAATCGTATAGTAGGAGTTTTCCATCGAGCACTTCATCATCGTAAATCACTTCGTAGGGAACTTCGGCATAGGTTAGTACGAGGGTGACGGCATCATCCCAAGGGAGTTTGTTCTTTGGACTGTAGACGGCAATCTTCGGAATTTTCTCTAAACGAGCGACATCCATATTCACTTCTGGATCTGCGATTTCTTGAAGAATGGCTGTTGATTGTGCATCTGCAATTATCTCGTAGCTGACACCACGGATGGTGCATTCGGTCTCAATTTGCTTGGCGTATTTGCACATGAAACTGCCGCCACGATAATTGAGCAACCAGTCTACTTCTACCTCGGCCTGTAGAATCCAATAGGCGATTCCGTATGCTTTGAGGTGATTCTTTTGAGAAGCATCCATGGGAATAAGGATGTAAGCGGCCATTAACTGACTGCTTATTCCTACCAAAAGAAGTGTTACTAAAAGGCTTTTAAAAAACTGAATCATCGTCATCTTCCAAGTCGTCCAAGTCATCCATTCTTGACATTTTCGTCATCACATTCGGATTGTCGAATTCTTTTGAAGGCTGCATCATGCTTGGGCCGCCTGCAATGCTGAATTCGGGGTCGTCATAGTTGGTGAATTTGGCCAAGGTATTAACGAAACGCAGAGCAACGGTTCCTGTTGCGCCACTTCGGTGTTTTGCAACAATTAGTTCGGTAAGACCTTCGGTTGGGAGGTTGGTTTCTTCGGAAACTTCGATACCGTAATATTCTGGTCGGTAGAGGAACATGACCATATCGGCATCCTGCTCAATCGCACCCGATTCTCGAAGGTCGGAAAGCATTGGTCGCTTGGTTCCGCCACGGGTTTCCACCGCACGACTCAGCTGCGAAAGTGCAATTACTGGCACTTCAAGTTCTTTAGCCAAACTCTTCAGTGATCTGGAAATCATGCTGATTTCCTGCTCACGGTTTCCGCCTTTCTGGTTTCCGCCAGCGGTCATCAACTGGAGGTAATCGATAACGATAAGCTGAATGTTGTGCTGGGCTTTGAGTCTTCGGCACTTGGCGCGGAGTTCAAAAATGGAAAGTGCGGCCGTATCATCAATGAAAATGGGAGCTTCGCCCAATTGTTTCAAAGAAGCGTGCATGTGTTCCCAATCGGACTTGTCTAATTGTCCTTTTTTCAACTTGTCTCCTGGAATTCCGGATTCGCTAGAAATGAGTCGGTTTACCAATTGAACAGACGCCATCTCCAAAGAGAAGAATGCAATCGGCCGCTTAAAATCAACGGCCATGTTGCGCGCCATGGAGAGCACAAAAGCCGTTTTCCCCATGGCAGGACGTGCAGCAATAATGAGCAGTTCAGATTTTTGCCAACCGTTGGTCATCTTGTCAAGTTCGGTGAAACCAGTGGGAACACCTGTGAGGCCGCCTTCTTTGCCGGCCGCTTCTTCAATTTCGTTCAGAGCTTTCTTAACTAAAGCGCTCATCGAATCGTAGCTCTTACGGAGGTTTCCTTCTGCTACAGAAAAGAGGCTGGATTCCGCCTTGTCAAGTAGGTCAAGCACATCGGTTGTGTCTTCAAAAGCTTCGTGATAGATGTCTCCCGAAACACGAATCAACTCGCGCTGAATGAATTTTTGGGCAATGATACGTGCATGGAATTCGGCATTGGCGGAGGATGCAACGCGGTCTGTTAATTGACTTACGAAGTAGGGGCCACCTACGAAGTCAAGTTGCCCTGCTTTCTTCAGCCAACTTGTTACGGTAAGAATGTCAACGGGCTGATTTTCACCAAAAAGTGCGATTATCGCCTCGTAGATTTTTTGATGTTCAATTCGATAGAAACTCTCCGGTCTCAGAATTTCAACCACATCATTAAGCGCATCGCTTTCGAGCATCAAAGCCCCGAGAACAGCTTCTTCAAGGTCGGTAGCGTTAGGCGGTACTTTTCCGTGCTCCAACCCTTGTTTAGGTTGGGTGTAAGTTGACGGTTTGGTTCTTCGTGGTTTTACTTCTTGTGTCATTTTAATAGACGGTCATGTTTTCATCTTTTTGGTACTTATTCATCTCTATACGATGATTTATCATTTTTCCAATCATGAAGATGGTGTATCCCAAAAGGGTAAATAGGACGGTTGCTGCGATAATGCTCTTCTTATGTTTTTTCCAATAACGAGTGAACTTGTTGCCTTCTGGTCGCTTTTTTATTCTAACCCGTTCTTGATACTTGATGCGGATTTTCTGTTTTTTTCGTCCACCTGAAGGGGATATCCCCTCATCCATTGGGCTAATATTTTCTACAGGATTCTCACTCATCTTACTCTTTACAAATTAACGCTTTTAAGGGCGGTTGTCAATCTCCGACTTACCATGTTTGATCTGTTCATACATAGTGGATAACTTTACAAAATGCGAATTTGCCTTCATTATCACGGTTTATTGTGCTTAGCCATCATTATATGTTCAACGTCTTGCCAGAAAAAAGACACCGTTTCGCCTAGTGTTATCATTCTACAACCGCTGGAGGGTGCAAATTATTCTGTTTATGATACGGTTTTTGTTTCCGTTACAGCGGTAGATGAGACCGAACTTGTTTCGGTATCTGCCAAGTTGGTGAATGCCAACTTCATCCCCATAGGAGCTTCGAGTGGGTTGAACATAAACCCATTAACAAACAGTGGAACTGCTGATTTGGTCATTGATGATAAGTTAATTGACACTGGCGATTATTACGTGCTGGTAATTGCATTTGATGGTACAAATGAGCAACGGGAGTTCCGCAAAATTCGCATTATCGGCCTGCCGAAAGAAAGACGGGCCATCTACTTTTCTTCTTCAACCGAAACGGGAATGGTTGCTATTTGGAAGCTAGATTCCCTTTTTCAGAGTAAGGTTCTTTGGGTGCAGCCAAATCAGGATGTCAAGAAGTTATGTGTCAATTCTCTGGACGACCGACTGACTTTAATCGGTAATTACGCTACCGGATTGAAAAATTATGACCTCAAAAGTGGGTCGGTGGTGTGGTTTGATAATGTGTTTACAGTTGCGCAAACTCAACGGTACATGGATTTGGTGAGTTACAAGCGTGATGTCTTCACCGCCATCTACGACCGCGAGATCAGGAAGTATAATCTCTCAGGCGGATTGAATTTCAATCAGCCGACAGGTATTTATCGCCCAGAAACAATTTATGTGGATAACAAGTATTTTGTGGTTGAGATGGAATTGGTGGGTGATAATGACCATTTCCTCTTTGTTTACAACGCATCAACCCAAGTTTTGCTGTGGAATTTGGATGTTCCGATGGATGTAATCTCCATCTGTGCATTGCAAGATGACGAAGTGCTTTTGTTTGGTAATGAAGGTGGCAATGCAAAGGTGCTGCACTACGATATGGGTGATAATGCCTACTGGGAACCGCGCCAATTGCCCACGGGAAGGATGTTTGGCGCGGTAAAAATGGACGGATTGATGTTCGCACTTGCGCACGAGAATGGACTTTACACCTATACCTATTCTCCAAATTATTTGAACCTAATTAGAGGAGGAATCGTCTATCAAAACCTTTGTTTCGATGTTGACCGAGGCACCATCTTAGCGGCAACTGTCGGTTCTTTAGAAGAATTAGGGCCGAGTGGACAATTGTTGAATACTGTCGTACATTCGGACAGCATCACAAGTATTGATATTCATTACACACGTTGACTAAATCTGATCTTTCTATACAGCATGCTGCCGAGGTAATGCGCGATGACTTCGATGAATTCCACGTGGAGTTCAAGTCCATGACACACAAGGCGGGCGATATATTTGCAAGGCGTGCTTGGGCAAAAGGGCAGGAGCTTGCTACTACGCGTTTAGATCTTTATCGGCACTACGTATCGCGCACCGAAGACCGCGTGAAAGACATTCTTCAAAAGAAGTTTCGCGATCATGCCACTTGGCGCATCCTCAAGCTAAAATTTGCCGAACTAGTGGCTCAAAGGCGCGATGGCCCCATTGTCGAAAGCTACTTTAACTCTGTTCTGCGTAAGCTGTTTATCAATGAGGGAATCGATGAAGAAATTGAATTCATTGATTTTGAGCGCAGGGTGCTGCAGACCAATCCAATTGAGCCAGTATATCAACGGTTCTACCTTGGCTCAGACAATATGGAGACCATTTGGTCACGCATTCTCCGTTCATACGGTTTTACGTTCAAGTTCCGCGACTTGGAAGGAGATATTGAGCGGATTGCCCATGCCATTCGCAAGCAGGTTATCGAACGGTTTGGCCGATTGGAAGAAGTGGATCAGATGGATATGATTCGCTCGGTGTTCTATCGTAATAAGGGCGCGTATCTGGTAGGAAAGATCACGAAGGGGAACATTCAGATTCCAATTGTGCTGCCGCTGGTGCATTTTGAGGATGGAGTGATTATAGATAGCGTGCTTTTTAGCAAGAATGAGATCTCTATCGTGTTCAGTTTTACACGTAGTTACTTCTTGGTGGATGCCGAGAGTCCAGTGGATTTAATCCATTTCTTGCGTCCGCTGATGAAACACAAGAACATGTCGGAGATTTACGCCAGCATTGGCTATAACCGACATTCGAAGACTGTTTTTCTCAAGGAATTGAACCGTCATCTTAGCGTTTCTGATGATAGAATTGTGCCTGCGCCCGGTATCAAAGGAATGGTAATGGTTGTGTTTACGCTTACCAACTTCAACGTGGTGTTTAAGGTAATTCGCAATCGGTTTGGGCCTACCAAAAACTTCGGAAGACAGCATGTGATTGACTGTTATCGTCTTGTGTTTATGCACGATAGGGTTGGACGCCTCGCAGATGCCATGGAGTATGAATATCTTGAGTTTGATAAGGACCGTATATCCGATGAAACGCTGCACGAACTGCTTGTAGAATGCTCTGAAACCTGTTTTGTAGAAGGCAATAAGGTGATTGTCAAGCATCTTTTCACTGAAAGGAAGCTAATTCCTCTCAATCTTTATTTGGAAATGGTTGATGAGGAAAAGGGTAGAGAAGCGGTGATTGATTATGGCAATGCCGTACGCGAATTAGCGGCTGCCAACATCTTTCCGGGCGACCTATTACTGAAGAATTTTGGTGTTACGCGGCATGGGCGTGTGATCTTCTACGATTATGACGAACTCTGCTTTCTCGATCAGGTTAATTTCCGCACCATACCACCTCCGCGCCATCCCGAACAGATTTATTCGGGCGAAGCTTGGTACACGGCCGAGGAAAATGACGTTTTCCCTGAGGAGTTCGCGGCTTTTATGGTACCTCGTGGCCCTTTGAAGGACGCTTTTATGAAGCATCATGCCGATTTGTTCACTGCCAAGTTTTGGAAAGGCATGCAAGAGCATCACAAGAACGGTCAGCTGGTAGATTTCTTCCCTTACAAGCGCGGTAAGGTGAAACTGGGGTTCAGTATTCAATAGAAATTTTAGAAGTAACACATCAGCCGTTCACAGAATATTCTTATTCCGTAGAAAAAGTCTTTTCGGTGGAGACGAAATAGATCTATGCTAGCGTATCAATCCATTGCGCTCACATTCATCAGAATAAAGTAGTAGCATAGTGCGACATGGCGGACACGATGTAAACTTAAACTGTTGTTTTGTGCTTAACTCCTTGTAAGAAATCAATTTATTATAGAGGAGAAGCTGGCTAATTCGGTCGCCAATAGCATAAACCTATTGCAACAAAAAACTCCGCCATTGCACGGGGCAATGGCGGAGTTCGTATCCCACGGAGTGGGCTTATGCTTACATATTGGCTATAACCTCGTCTCCGAAAGCAGAACAGCTCAATAGTGTGGCACCTTCCATCAGGCGCTCAAAGTCGTACGTTACACGTTTTTTGGCTATGCTGCTTTCAATACCCTTGTAAATTAGGTCAGAAGCCTCCAACCAGCCCAAGTGCTCAAGCATCATGCAGCCAGAAAGGATTACCGAGCTCGGATTAACCTTGTCTAAACCGGCATACTTAGGTGCCGTGCCGTGTGTAGCTTCAAAAATAGCGTGACCAGTTACATAGTTGATGTTTGCGCCCGGTGCAATACCGATGCCACCTACCGAAGCGGCCAACGCATCAGACACATAATCACCGTTGAGGTTCATCGTGGCAATTACGTCATATTCTTTTGGTCGCAATTGAATTTGCTGCAAGAACGCATCAGCAATACTTTCCTTCACAATGATTTTTCCTGCCTTGATGGCTTGATCCTGAACTCGGTCTGCTTCTTCTGCGCCCATTTCAGATACAATTCTGTCATATTGTGCCCATGTAAACACCTTATCACCAAACTCTCTTTCAGCCAAAGCGTATCCCCACTTTTTGAACCCACCTTCGGTGAATTTCATGATGTTTCCCTTGTGAACCAAGGTCAAACTTGGCTTGTTGTGCTTGATGCAATACAAGATGGATGCACGAACCAAACGCTCGGTGCCTTCCACAGAGATAGGTTTGATACCGATTGATGACGTTTCTGGGAATCGGATGGACTTCACACCCATTTCTTCCTGAAGAAACTTAATCACCTTCTTAACCTCAGGCGTTCCGGCTTCCCATTCAATACCTGCGTAGATGTCCTCCGTGTTCTCTCGGAAGATTACCATGTCCACGTACTCAGGATGCTTCATTGGCGAAGGAACTCCTTCAAACCACCGCACCGGACGCACACAAGTATATAAATCAAGCTGTTGTCTTAGCGCCACATTTAGTGAACGAATCCCTCCGCCCACAGGCGTTGTCAACGGCCCCTTGATGGCAATCAGATATTCCTTAATTACTTCCAAAGTTGCGTTCGGAAGCCACTCTCCGGTTTCGTTAAATGCCTTCTCTCCGGCCAAAACTTCCTTCCAAACCAATTGTCGTTTACCGTTATAGGCTTTCTGCACGGCTGCTTGCAAAACTTTGCTTGCTGCTGCCCAAATATCCGGCCCGATTCCGTCTCCCTCGATGAAGGGAATGATAGGGTCGTTAGGTACGTTTAGTATTCCGTTGCTTACTGTGATTTTATTTCCTGCCATGGTAATTTTTGTTTTTCAATGGGCGCAAATTTATACATATATGGATAAGGACGAAGGGAAGAGAAAAAGGCAAAAAAAGGAAAAAGGAAAAATGTAAATAGACTTACATTACTTGCAGAGGGGCGAAACGTTTTTCCTTTTTCGTTTCATCTTTTTCTACCTCTCAATAATCCAAATCGAGGTCGAAGGTCTTCCTCAAATTTTCTAGTTCAGGGTTTTGCTCCACCAAACTTTGGTAAATCTCTTTGGGCGTGTAGGCTTTCTTCGACTCTACAGCCCCTTTCTTTACTGGCGTTTCCAACTGAACGGAGAAATTATTGAACTGTTCTCTCAGATTCTGAACCAGCAATAGCTTATGTTCTTGCACAAGATCGAACTGGTGCTGTGCGTCTAATTGAAGTTGAATAACCCCGTCTTCCTTTAATTCCGGGCTATACTTGGTCAAAGAACTGACCAAGCTGTCCTTTCCCTTGTACAGAAGATTTACGCGGTCAACCCATATCTTCTGAAGATCGTCCTGACTGAAAGCATCCTTTGGCAAACTTTCTACATCAACTACTACTTCTTCTTCCGTAGCAAGATGCGCTTCGCTGATTTTCACGCGGTCTCCTCTGCCAAACCGTCTTCCAGTCTTTAATGGAATTGCATTTGTTGCAGAAGGTGTTGGTGCTGGAGGTGATGCTGTTTTTTGATGAGTAGAAACGGCCTCTTCTTTCTCCGTATCTGGCGTTTCCGCAACGGGAATAGGTGTTACAATAGGTTCGGGTTGAGAAGTAACTACTGGAGAAATCGCTTCTTGAGTCTGTTCTTCAACCGCAGTTTCAGCAACAGGTGCTGGAGTGGGCTCAACCGCTTTAGGTTGAGACGGAACGGGTGCTGATACCTCAGCTAAGGGCTTTTTTTTTTCTGGCGCTGCTGGTGCAGTACCGTCTGGTGCTTTGTGCAGTGCGCACAGCTTCATTACGGTCAGTTCTACCGTGAGCCGTTGGTTCTTGCTTGCTTTGTACTGAACATCGCACTCGTTCATGGCGCGCAAACCTTTCAGCAAATTGAGCGCAGAACACTTAGGTGTCTGATCCAAGTATTTCTGTTGAATTTTCTCAGAAACCTCCAACAGTTTAACGGTTGAAGCATCCTTGCACATCAGCAAATTGCGGAAGTGAGACGCCAATCCGTTGATAAACTCGTGCCCGTTGAAACCGGAGTCCAACACATCATTAAAGAGAAGCATGGAACCGGCCATGTCTCCTTCAAGAATCAAATCTGTTGCACGGAAGTAGTAGTCGTAATCAAGAATGTTGAGGTTCTCGATTGCATCTTTATATGTAAGGTTATTTCCGCAGAAGGTAACAAGACGGTCGAAGATGGAAAGCGCATCGCGCAACGCGCCATCAGCCTTTTCGGCCACCACATGCAAGGCTTCTTCTTCGGCCGTTACGCCTTCTTTCTCGGCAATATTCTTCAGGTGCAAAACCATATCGCTTACCTGAATTCTTCTGAAGTCAAAAATTTGGCAACGAGAAAGTATGGTAGGGATAATCTTATGCTTCTCCGTGGTTGCCAAAATGAAGATGGCGTGAGCAGGCGGCTCTTCCAACGTTTTAAGAAATGCGTTGAAAGCTGATTGGCTCAACATGTGAACCTCATCTATGATATAGACCTTGAACTTGCCTTGTTGTGGCGAAAAACGAACCTGATCAATCAGATTACGGATGTCATCAACCGAGTTGTTTGATGCTGCATCCAACTCAAAGATGTTGAAAGCGAAATCCTCATTCGGATCCAGCTCCCCCTCAAACGTATCTTGATTAATTGCCTTGGCCAGAATCCGTGCACAGGTAGTTTTTCCAACTCCACGGGGTCCGCAGAACAAAAGGGCTTGCGCCAAATGGTTGTTCTTGATGGCTTTCTCTAGCGTGGACGTTATAGAGTGCTGGCCCACAACGTCATCAAACGTTACGGGGCGGTACTTTCGTGCTGAAACGATGTAATTGTCCATGCTTTTTTCGAGGAATTCAAAGGTAGTATTTAGCGGTGCAGATGGCAGAAAACTTATTCACGATCGTTGATATTACCGTGTTTCAATGGGCAAGGGCTATCGGGTTCGTTTTGCGTTAGGGATTGCAGCGGTATCCTTTTCTGAGGAACGAAGAAAAGATATAGCGGAAAGCCCGACCGCGCGATGCTAGGTTTCGACTACGCTAAACCAGTCTGCTGCGCGGTAACGCCCAAATTGTCCTTCCTAAAACCAAGACAAACATTAGATTTGCTTTCCCTATCAATTAAACACACAAAGCATTATGGCAGATTACGTTTGGCAACAGCATTATGGACCCGGAGTTCCGAAGGAGATAAACCCTGACAGTTACCCATCTATTGTGGCAGCTTTTGAAGAGAGTTGCGACAAGTATGGCGACAAGGTGGCGTTTGAGAACATGGGTGTGCCAATGACTTTCAACGAGTTGAAGCAGCGCTCGCACAACTTTGCTGCTTGGATTCAGAACAACACCAATCTTGTTCCAGGAGACAAGATTGCCATTCAGATGCCGAACTTGTTGCAGTATCCAATCTGTATTTATGGTTCGCTTTTGGCCGGAATGGTGGTTGTGAATGTGAATCCGCTTTATACCTCGCGAGAGATGGAGCATCAGTTCAACGATTCGGGTGCGAAAGCTGTTGTGATTGTAGCCAACTTCTGCAATCAGTTGGAAGCCTGCTTATCCAAAACTGGGCTGAAACACGTTATTGTGACACGTATTCCTGACCTTTTTCCGCAGCCAAAGCAGTTCATTGTAAACTTGGTTGTGAACCACGTGAAGAAGATGGTTCCGAAGTTCAATATTCCGAATACAATTGATTTCCGTGACGTGGTGAAAGACCGAGGTCTGAAGCCAAAACCAGTTACCATCAAGAATACGGATACAGCGTTCTTGCAATATACAGGAGGAACTACTGGAGTATCAAAAGGTGCGATTCTTACGCACAGAAACGTAATTGCGAACATGGAGCAAATGCGTGGATTGATGGGCGATATTATTAAGGAGGGAGAAGAAATCATCATCACTCCACTTCCGCTGTATCACATTTTTTCTTTGACGGTTAACTGCCTGGCTTTCATCTGCATGGGCGGCAAGAACGTGTTAATTACGAATCCGCGCGACATGCCTGCTTTCGTCAAAGAATTGAAGAAGCACAAGTGGACTGTTCTTACGGGCGTAAACACGCTTTTCAATGGACTGTTAAACAATGAGGAATTCAGGAAACTTGATTTTAGTTCGGTCAAATTGGTGATTGGTGGTGCCATGGCGATTCAGCGTGCTGTGGCGGAAAAATGGAGGGACGTTACTGGAAACCTATTGGTTGAAGGCTACGGATTAACGGAAAGTTCGCCTGTTGCATCTGCCAATCCGATTGACGGACGGGCACGAATTGGAACCATCGGTGTTCCTGTTGCTTCAACCAACATGAAGTTGTGTGATGAGAATGGAAACGAAGTTCCAGTTGGCGAACGTGGCGAGATTACCATCAAAGGGCCGCAAGTAATGCAAGGTTATTACAACCTACCTGAAGAAACAGCCAATGTGCTTAAAGATGGTTGGTTGCGTACGGGCGATGTGGCAACGATGAGCGAAGATGGTTTCTTCACCATCGTTGACCGTATTAAGGACATGATTATTGTTTCAGGTTTCAATGTGTATCCGAATGAGGTGGAGGATGTGATTGCCATGATGCCAAAGGTGTTGGAGGTTGCAGCCATTGGTGTTCCTGACGAAAAATCTACCGAAGCTGTTAAGGTTTTTATTGTGAAGAAAGACCAAACGTTAACCGAGCAAGAAATACGCGATTTTTGTGAGCAGAATATGACTGGCTACAAAAAACCAAAGCACATTACTTTTAGAGAGGATTTGCCGAAAACACCCGTTGGGAAGATTTTGAGAAGGGCTTTGCGGGAAGAGGAGGCTGCTAAAGCTTAAAAGCGATAATTGACCGTTCACTTTAGCGCAAAATTCAGCAGGTTGCGTCATGCTGTGCGCCTTAGGCATATCAGCATCTATTCATACCCTGAAACAAGTTCAGGGTGACGAACCGATAGAGTTTTTCGCTATTAAACAGTTTTTTTAGTTTGATATGTGACGTAGCAATTCTGCGTACGAATTGCTCATAGCGGATTTGGCACAGTTAGAAAGATCCACATCCTTACTCTGAAAGCTGGGAATTGCTTTTTGCACAACCTCGGCAAACTTCAGTGGATGTGCCGTTTCTAAAAACACCCCTATTTCGTCATTACCCAAGCTTTGAGAAAGAGCCAATTTCCCAATGGCTCCGTGAGGATCTAGTGTGTAGCGGTTTTTCGCATAGCACTCTTTTATTTCGTCAAGGGTTTGAGAATTGGTGAAGGAACAAGAAGAGATAACTGACTTTACATCGTCAAGTTTGTTCTCAAACAAGTATAGAATACGTTCGAAATTGCTTGGCGCTCCCACATCCATTGCGTTTGAGAATGTTGCTACCGATGGTTTGGGTTCGTACTTCCCCGTTTCTAGATATTTGAAGAATGTATCGTTAGAATTATTGGCAGCAATGAATCGATGAATAGGCAGTCCCATGCGCTTCGCCATAAGTCCCGCAGTAATATTTCCGAAATTCCCACTCGGAACAGAAACCACTAGCTTCTTGCTGCCAAGCTTGCTTTTTATCTGCTTGTAAGCGAAAAAGTAGTAGAGCATTTGCGGCAACAAACGCGCAATATTGATGGAATTAGCACTGCTTAAAGCAACGGAATTTCGTAGCGTATCATCCTGAAAAGCTTGTTTCACCAAAGCCTGACAGTCATCAAATGTTCCATCAACCTCAATGGCATGGATGTTCTTTCCCAGAGAAGTCATTTGGAATTCCTGATATGGGCTCACTTTTCCCTTCGGAAATAGAATCTTAACTGAAATCTCAGGCACATCATAAAAACCATTTGCAACTGCACTTCCAGTATCGCCAGAGGTTGCAACAAGCACGATTAGTTCCTTTTTGTCAGAAAACTCTGACATACATCTCGACATAAACCGAGCGCCAACATCTTTAAACGCCTGAGTTGGGCCATGAAATAACTCAAGCACAAACGTATGATCTTCCAATTCAACTAAAGGAATTGGGAACGAAAGCGTTTCGCTAACTATTTCCTTCAACCGCTGTTTTGATAGCGTGTCTTCCACAAAAGGAAGTAGGACTTCGTACGCTATTTCAACTTGCGTTTTATGCTCAATTGTTTCAAAGAAAGAAGCAGGAAGAGATGGAATCGAATTCGGAACATACAATCCTCCGTTTAATGCCAATCCGTTGGTGGTAGCCTCTTTGAAGGAAATGGATTCGCCACCACTTCGTGTGCTTACGTATTTAATCTTGTCAGTCATTGTAATTGGCTACGCGAGCTCCACTATTATTGGCTAGAGCATCAACATGACTCTGAGTGGGTATCCCAGTATCTGCGTAAACTTTTCCCAGCGCATCTTTTATCTGATTAGCCGATTCCAAAGAAGGTGCAAAAGCAAAAACCGTTGGGCCAGATCCTGATATTCCGAAGGCCAATGCCCCGTTATTCGTTGCTTCCAATCTCATTTCAGCAAACTTAGGAATGAGTTGACTTCTGATGGGTTCAACGATTAAATCTCGGAGTGATAGAGAGAATAATTCGAGGTCGTTTTGGTAGAGACTTGCCACAAAAGTTCCCATCATAGAAACCTGCTTACTTACTACTTCAACAGGAACTGTTTTCTTCAAAATACCTCTTGAATCAGACGAACTGATTTTTATCTGCGGAAAGAAAGTGACCACATACAGGTTCTCTAAGATTGGAAGTTTGATGAATTCAACTGGGTTTGAATTCTTAGCCAAAACGAGTCCGCCAAGAATGGCAGGAGCCACATTATCTACATGTGCAGAACCACAAGCCGCCTTTTCTCCGAATGCTGCAAATGCAATCAATTCATTATTGTTAAAAGGCTCGCCTATCAACTGATTATACGCGAAAGCTGCTGCTGCGCTGCTGGCACTGCTAGAACCAAGTCCGCTGCTGGATGCAAAACCTTTCTTAATCCGAACATCAACGCCACGAAAATCGTCAAGCGCAACTTGCATCTCACGTATCACAACTGTGCAGCAATTCTTCTCTGATTCTTGCGGCAATCCTTCACCATTCAGCATTTCTGTAATGATGTTTTCGCTGGTGCTGTTGAAGGTTACTTCAACCTTATCGCCAATACTATTAAGCGCCAAACCAAGCACGTCAAAACCAACGCTGACATTAGCAATGGTGGCAGGAGCGAAGGCACATGCAGTTTTCATGGTTACTTATTTATGACCAACATAAGATCCGAGAAAACGCCACTTGCGGTAACCAAAGCACCAGCACCAGCTCCTTTAATGATGAGCGGTTCCGTTTCGTACCTATCCGTGTACAATGCAATGATGTTATCCTTCCCTTGCAGATGATAGAAAGCACTATCCGATTCAATCTCTTTTAACTCCACTTTGAGCGCTCCGTTATTCATGGATGCCACTACTTTCAACTTTCGACCAGCGTCATTCGCATGTTTATACATGGCTTTGAAGTATCCTTCATTTTTCGCCAATTCCTTAAAGAAATCATCTACCGAAGTGGCATTGGTACAGCTTTCAGGTAGAAATGGTTTGAACTCAATATCAGTTAGTTCCTTGACTTTTCCAGCTTCTCTGGAGAGAATGAGAATCTTCCGCATTACATCCAAACCGCTCAAATCAATCTTCGGATCGGGTTCGGTGTAGCCTTCCGTTTTTGCCTGCATCACAACCTCAGCAAACGGACGTTCTCCATTGTAATTATTGAAAATGAAGTTCAAACTACCTGAGATGACTGCTTCAATTCGGTGGATTTTATCGCCACTTAGAATAAGGTCTCTGATGGTTTTAATAACTGGCAGAGCAGCACCAACCGATGTTTCGTACATAAATTGGCAATTGTGCTCTTTTGCCGTTTCGAGCAACGAACGATACAATCCGTATTCGCTGCTGCAAGCAATCTTATTACATGCAACAACCGAGATGCTTTTCTCGAGGAAACCTTTGTACGCTAGGCTTACTTCTTCGGAAGCGGTATTGTCTATGAATACGCTATTTCTGAGATTCTTACTCTGCACTTCAGACAAGAAATCCGTAAACGTCTTGTACTCAGAACCAGCATTATTTAAGGAGGCGATTTGTTCCAGAGTCAAGCCATCTTCATTGAAAAGCATTTTTCGGCTGTTGGCAATTCCTGCTATCCGTAAATCAATTCGATGGTCGGTCAGAAGCACGTTTCGCTGTTTTTGAATGACTTCAATAAACGACTTACCTACGTTTCCAATGCCCGCTATAAACAGGTGAACCTTCTTCGTTGCTTTTTGAAAGAATTCTTCGTGAATGACGTTTACCGCCTTGCCTTCATCTTTCTTGTGCACAACAATGGAGATGTTTCTTTCGGATGCGCCTTGCGCGATGGCAAATACGTTGATTCCGTTTTCGCCCAAGGAGCTGAAAACCTTACCACTCAAGCCTGTTTTACTCTTCATGTTGTCGCCCACAACGGCTACAATGGCGTGGTCGTTCAGAACTTCAGCAGGATTCATCAATCCAGATTCAAGTTCAAGACTAAAAGCATTGTCTAACGCGTGTTTGGCAGCTTCCGAATCGGAATTCAATACTCCAAGACAAATGCTTTGCTCAGAACAACTTTGACTGATAAGGATTACGTTAACCCCAGCTTCCTCAATAGCTTGAAACACTTTTCGGGCAGTGCCTTTTTTCTGCGCCAATCCAACTCCAGAAATGTTTACGAGGCTAACATCAGAAATGGAAGATACACCTTGTACATTTTGAGTTTCTGAAGGCTCTGCACTAATCAACGTTCCAATTTGGTCGGGTTGAGAGGTGTTTTTTAAATAGATAGGAATCTGCTTCTCCATCACTGGGCCAATGGTTGGCGGATAAAGCACCTTGGCTCCGAAATAGGCCAATTCAAAAGCTTCCTTGTAACTCAGCTTTTCTATGGAAGTAGCATCGTTTACGTATTTGGGATTTGCTGTTTGCAAACCATTTACATCGCTCCATATCTCCAAACAAGAAGCGTTGGTTGCGCTTGCGAAAATGGATGCAGTATAGTCTGAGCCGCCTCTTCCAAGCAGTACGGTTTCATTTCCATCATTTGAGGCGATGAAACCAGGTGCGATATAATTGGACTGCTTATCAAGCAATTCAATTTGATTGCGTGTTTGTTCAAAATTTACTCTTGCATTTAGGAAATTGCCATTGGCACGAATCAGCTTTCTACTGTCAAGCAAGTGCAAATCAATTCCTTCTTGCGTCAAGTATTTGCTAAGGATATATGCAGAAAGTTGTTCTCCAAAACTCATTACACGACTCCGAATTTTGTCCGACAATTCGCCAAGCGTGGAAATACTCTCACAAATACTTTCGAGCGTATTGAACTGGCCTTGAACAAAAATGACCACTTCCGTCTGATTTATGGGCCGAATCACGTCATGAACGAAGTCTAAATGCTTGGCCTTAAGTTCCTCGATTAAGAGAGGATGATTTCCGCTTAATGCTTCGTTAGCAATTAATTCAAGCTTATCTGTTGTTCCAGATAGGGCAGACACAACCACTATGAATTTATCATCCTTTTGTTGAATGATGGAATTGATACGCTCTATGTTTTCTTTAGAGGAAACACTTGTTCCTCCGAACTTCATTACAATCATCGCTAAATGCTATCCTAGTGTACAGGTGTAAAAAAGCCTGCTATCTCGTTAATCGAAATAGCAGGCAGTGTTTAATCTTTTTGCAATTGGTGGAGGTGAGAAAACGAATGATTTCATCACCTTCTAAACCAAAAACAGGAATTATCTAACAACCTTAACCTTCGCGGCTTCAGGGCCTTTCATTCCTGGTTGAATTTCAAAACTTACGCGGTTTCCTTCGCTAATTTCTTCTGTCACATTATTAATGTGAACGAAAATACTTTCTTGGTTTTCAGAATCCTTGATGAAACCGTATCCTTTATCATGGTTGAAGAAAGAAACTGTGCCGTTACGTACTGGATCCACATCAGAATCATCTTTCTGCGGAATACCTAATACAATATCCTCCGCCTTGATAATTTTTTTCTTCGCGGTTGGGTCAGGCGGAGTGTCGGTAATCATTCCGTTTTCGTCCACATAAGCAATCATATCATCCCAGCTGCTCTTCCCTCCTTCCTTACGCTGCAACTTTAATTCATCCTTCTCCTTACGCTTCTTTGCTTTCTTCTTTTCGCGTTCTTTTTTACCGAATGTTTCTTGAGACCTACCCATTTAATACTTGTAGTTGTTTTAATTATTAGAGCGCAAAGATAATAAACCAAATGTGGCTTTATTATTTACCTGTTTTTTCGAAATCCTTAACAGAATCGAACTGAGGTTCAATAACCATCTTACCACTTGTGTTGATGTAGCCCCATTTGCCGCCTTGAAGCACGGCAGCATACCCATTCTTAAAATCTCTGACCTTGTCAAACTGTTGGTCAATCACCATTTTTCCTTCCTTGTTGATAAAACCGACTTTTTCTCCTGATTTGGCGTAGGCGAGTCCATCAGAAAAATCACCGAATGAATCTGCCGATGGAGCGCTGATTTCCTTTCCCTTCGCATCAACAAACGTCCAACTACCAGATTTTACGCGAGCAAGCCCATCTTCTGAAAATTCCTTGGCAGCTTCATATTTAGCTTCAATTACCCAATTCCCTTTTTTATCAATAAATCCTACTTGACCTGACTCTGTTTTGGCCCAAGCAAGTCCATTACTAAAATAACCAACGCTTTTGAACTTAGCTTCAATTGCAACACCTCCTTTAGTGTCGGCAAAGCCATGTAAATCGCCTATGCGAACTGGTGCAAGTCCTTCTGAAAATGATTTGGCATCGGTGGCTCCTAAAATCACCGTTTCCGTTCCTGATTTGTCAATCACGTACCATTTTCCACCTGATTTTACAGTCGAAAATCCGCCATTGAAATTATTGCTGTCTTCGTATTTGGCGGCAATTACCAGTTTACCATCCGTATTCATATAGCCCCAAGCTTTACCAACCTGCACGTTGGCCAAGCCATTTTCAAAACCCTTTGTTCCAAAACCAAAAATGTTTCTCAGTTTGAATGATGCAACTTCCGAATTTAATTTTTCGCCATTTGGTTTGATGAAATAAAATGTCTTGGCCTTTTTGTCATAAATCGGAGCCAGTCCGTCTGCCGAAAACGCATGACAATTAGTGTATTGTGCTTGAATTGCAAATTCCCCTTTGGGATTGATATAACCCCAAGTATCAGAACCGACAGGTTTTGCTTGGGCTAATGAAGTTTGTGCAAATGTTTGGCCTGCGATAAGTACGCTAGCAAGAAGAGAGAATAGAGTTTTCATGTAGATTGTTTAAGTTGCAAAATTAGCTGAATCAACGAAATTTAGCACTCTCGGTTAAAGAGAATTCATTCTAAATTGACCATCACAATCTTGCCTTCCTGAGAAATGAGGTCAAGTTGCATGCCGCCAACAAATCGGTCGCCTTCCGGACTAAACGAACCAAGGCCTGCCCAAACCGCATGTCCCATATCCTGATTGTTGTCTGGATTGTTGAAATAAGTGAGGCGGTGTTTGTTCGAGCCATCGGCATTCATCATCCACCAATCGGTTCCGCCATATTGAGCATCTTTGTTCGTCATCCAAACGATATGGTTTCCATCTGGCGTGTAAAATGCATGTTCGTTATAATCCTTCTCGGTCAAAGCCTCAAAAGCACCCGTGGCAATTTCAATTGTGTAA
>Ga0105052_10002610_pt1 | contig 21897 bp, 20 predicted proteins | sample FRY03_FD_78094 | JGI IMG/M metagenome (GOLD analysis project Ga0105052, IMG submission 78094) | Freshwater microbial communities from Lake Fryxell liftoff mats and glacier meltwater in Antarctica - FRY-03 | ecosystem: Environmental > Aquatic > Freshwater > Ice > Glacier meltwater ... | reverse complement strand
TATCGGCGCGCTTCGAATTCGCGGGCGGGATGCTCGCCGAACCCAGGATTACCGACGATGAAGCGCACTTTCCAGCCCAGCACTCTCGTGCGCGTCCGCCGCCACGGTTTCCGTCTTCGTTCGTCGACGCCGGGCGGCCGCAAGATCCTGCGCGCCCGCCGGGCGCAGGGTCGCAAGAAGCTGTCGGCCTGATTCTGCCGCCGGAGCCAATTGCTCCCCCCCGCGAACCGGCGCGTCTCGAAACGATTCGAAAGCGCCCCGACTTCCTTGCCGCCAACCGGGGCCTGCGTGTTGCGGGGCCCGGTTTTGTGCTGCTGGTGAACCCCGGCGCTGCGCCTGAAAACACCACGCGCGTCGGTGTGACCGTAACGAAGAAGATCGGCAACGCGGTGGTCCGCAACCGGATGAAGCGCCGCCTGCGCGCTCTGGCCCGCGAATTTCTCCCGCTCCACGGTCTCGTCGGGGCCGACCACGTCCTGATCGGCCGCGAAGGCGGGATCGAGCGGGATTTTTCGAGCCTGCGCGACGAACTGGTCGCAGCGCTCGCCCGCGCGACGGCGGGCAAGGGCGATCCGCCGCGAAGAGCCAGGCCAGGGGCGCGGCAGGGGGGCAAGCGCAAGTGAAGCGGCTCCTCATCCTGATCGCCCGCGGCTGGCAACTGGGCCCTTCGCGCATTCTCCCGCCCAGCTGCCGGTTCGCCCCGACATGCTCGGAATATGCGATTCAGGCGCTGGAACGGCACGGTGCGATTAAGGGTGGCTGGCTGGCGGCGAAGCGGCTAATGCGCTGCCAACCGTGGGGGGGTCATGGATACGATCCTGTGCCCTGAAACTGCTGGCCCCGCCGGCGATCCCATCCATCACGCCTTTGGCATGACTTTCGCAGGACCGGCCTTTTGGAAAACCAGCGTAACCTGATCCTTGCGGTGGTGCTCACCGGGATGCTGCTGCTCGGCTGGGACGCCGGGATGCGCTATTTCTATCCCGAGCCCGTGATTTCCGCACGGAATGCACCGCTGGCGAGTGCGCCCGCCGCCACAACGGCCCCGGCAAGCGTGACGCGGACCCGTGAGGGCGGGCTGACCGGCACCGCCATCGCGCAGGAGCGGCGCGATCTGGCGACCGCGCTCGCCAAGGGCGGCCGGGTCAGGATCGTGGCCCCGCGCGTCGCGGGTTCGATCGACCTGACCGGCGCGATCATCGACGACCTGACGCTGAGCGACCACCGCGAATTGCTCGACAAGAGGTCCGGCCCGGTGCGGGTGCTTTCGCCCGCGGGAACCCCGGCACAGCATTTCGCGCAGTTCGGCTGGGCTCCCAACCTGGGCATTCAGGTGCCCACCCCCGCCACGGTCTGGCAGGCCGACGGGACGACCCTTACCCCCAAGACGCCGGTCACGTTGCGCTGGGACAATACCACCGGGCAGAGCTTTGCGATCCGATTTGCGATCGACGCCAATTACATGATTTCCGCGACCCAGACCGTGGTCAACCGCGGCACGACCGCCGCAGTGGTGCGACCTTTCGCGCTGGTCAACCGCACCGACCAGACCAAAAGCCTCGACAGCTTCAACGTCCATTCCGGACCGATCGGCGCGTTCGATGGCAGCGTGGAATTCGGGATCGACTACGATTGCGACGGATCATTCCTCGCGTGCAACGGTTTGCGCGAATCCCGCCTGATCGCCAACCCGGGCAAGCCCGACTGGATCGGCTTTACCGACATCTACTGGATGTCGACCCTGATCCCCGAGGCGGCGGCACCGAGCACCTCCGATTTCCGTAGCCTGGGCAACCGGATCTACCGCGCCGACCTGCTCTATCGCCCGACCGCGCTGGGCGCAGGACAGCAGCTTACCCGCACCACCCGGTTGTTCGCGGGCGCGAAGGAGAACTCGCTGCTGGAGACTTACCAGGCCGGCGGGATCACCAATTTCAGCCTGGCGATCGACTGGGGCTGGTTCCGCTGGTTCGAGAAGCCGATCTTCGCGCTGCTCGAGTGGCTGTTCCGCACGCTCGGCAACTTTGGCGTGGCGATCATCGCGCTGACCTTCATCGTGCGCGGGCTGATGTTCCCGATCGCGCAGAAGCAGTTCGCCTCCATGGCGGCGATGCGCGCGATCCAGCCCAAGATGAAGGCGCTGCAGGAACGCTACAAGGACGACCGGCCGAAGCTCCAGCAGGAAACCATGGCGCTCTACAAGACGGAGAAGGTCAACCCGCTGGCCGGGTGCCTGCCGATCTTCCTGCAGATCCCGATATTTTTTGCGCTCTACAAGGTGCTGATCCTGGCGATCGAGATGCGCCACCAGCCGTTCGCGCTGTGGATCAAGGATCTGTCCGCGCCCGATCCGCTGCATATCCTCAACCTGTTCGGGCTGCTGCCGTTCACTCCGCCCAGCTTCCTGGCGATCGGCATTCTGGCTGTGTTGCTCGGGATCACGATGTGGCTCCAGTTCAAGCTCAACCCGGCGCAGATGGACCCCGCGCAGGAGCAGATCTTCAAGCTGATGCCGTGGGTGCTGATGTTCGTGATGGCACCATTCGCGGCGGGCCTGCTGATCTACTGGATCACCTCGAACGTGCTGACGATCGCGCAGCAAAGCTTTCTCTACAGTCGGCATCCGCAGTTGAAGGCGCAGTCCGAAAAAGACGCTGCCGACAAGGCCCGCAACGCGGCTCGCGATACCGTGGTGGACCAGCCTGCAACGGTGAAGCCGGTCGCGACCAAACCCGCGCCGGCGACGCCTTCGCCCCGCACGCCCAAGCCCCGTACGCCTTCGCCCCGCACGCCCAAGACCCGCGCGCCCAAGCCCCACTCTGGCCCCAAGCCCCGCTCTGGCCCCAAGCCCCACTCTGGCCCCAAGCCCAAGCCGGGTGGCCGCTGAGGTGCCCGACGACGATCCGGTTGCCGAGGAGCTTGCTGCCAGGGAAATGGCCGAACGCGCCCGGCTGCTGTTTGCCGGACGGGTCGAGTTCCTGAAATCGGCGCCGGCGCTGAAATTCCTGCCCGATCCCGACGTCCCCGAGATCGCCTTCGCGGGGCGCTCCAACGTCGGCAAATCGTCGCTGCTCAACGCGCTGACCGGGCGCAAGTCGATCGCCCGCGCCTCGATCACTCCGGGTCGCACGCAGGAGCTGAACTTCTTCGAGGTGGGCGAGCCGACCCAGCTGCGGCTGGTCGACATGCCGGGATACGGCTTCGCCAAGGCCCCGCCCAAGGTCGTCGAGCAGTGGCAGAGGCTGGTCCGCGAGTTCCTGCGCGGGCGCGCCGTGCTCAAGCGCACGCTGGTCCTGATCGACGCGCGCCACGGGATCAAGCCGCCCGATCTCGACATGTTGAAGATGCTCGACGAGGCTGCGGTCGGCTATCGCCTGGTCCTGACCAAGGCGGACAAGATCAAGCCGAGCGAACTCGACGCGGTGCTTGGCGCGGTAAGTGCCGAAGCGCGCAAGCACGCGGCGGCGTTTCCCGTGGTTCTCGCGACTTCCGCCGAGACGCGCGAGGGGATCGAGGCGCTGCGTGCGGCGGTGCTGGAGGATTCGGGAGTTTAGCTGCTCGCCCGGGGTCACTCCTGTTTGGCAAACAATTGCCCCAGATCGGCAAATGCCTTGATCTCGATCGCGTTGCCCGAGGGATCGCGGAAGAACATCGTCGCCTGTTCGCCCGGCTCGCCCTTGAAGCGGGTGTAGGGTTCGATTTCGAATGTCGTCCCGGCGGCACGCAGCCGTTCGGCCAGCGCCTGCCAGTCGTCGAGCGTCAGGACCACCCCGAAATGCGGCACCGGGACGCCGTGGCCATCGACCGGGTTGTTGCCCCCATTGCCACTGACTCCGCCACCGCCGCCGCCGACGCCGCTATCATCGGGCACCAGATGGGTGACGATCTGGTGGCCGAAGAAATCGAAATCGATCCAGGCTGACGAACTGCGTCCTTCGCCGCAGCCCAGCACGCCGCCATAGAAAGCGCGCGCGGCGGCGAGATTGTGGACCGGAAAAGCGAGGTGGAACGGGCGCAGGGTCATCGCGCGTTTCTGCCCGTTCAGGCTCGACACGTCCAGCCTGAACGGATAGCCTTGCACGCATGAAACTGATTATCGGCAACAAGAACTATTCGAGCTGGTCGCTGCGCGGCTGGCTGGCGTGCAAGCAATCGGGCCTGGCCTTCGAAGAAATCACGGTTCCGATCTATGGCGAGGAGTGGGACGAGGAGAAGAAGACCGACGAGCTTGCCCCCTCATCGGGCAAGGTGCCGATCCTGTGGGACGGCGACTGCGTGGTGTGGGACAGCCTGGCGATCATCGACTTCCTCGCCGACCGGGTCGGCCGCGACCGCTTCTGGCCGCGCGACGAGACCGCACGCGGAATGGCGCGCTCGATGGTCGCCGAGATGCACTCGAGCTACCTCGCGTTGCGCCGCCAGATGCCGATGAACGTGCGGCGACGGGTCGAGAACCATCAGGTCAGCAACGAGGCGCGCGCCGACATCGTCCGCATCCTGGGCCTGTGGGCCGAGGCGCGCGCGCGATTTGGCAAGGGCGGGCCGTTCCTGTTCGGTGCGTTCACTGCCGCCGACATCATTTATGCGCCGGTGGTTTCGCGCTTTATCTCCTATGGCGTGCCGATGCCGGGCTTCGCGGTCGCTTATATGCAGGCGGTGTGGGAGCACGAATGGATGCAGTCCTGGATCCACGCCGCCGAGGCCGAGGAGTGGAAGATCGAGAAGTTCGAATCGCCCCAGCCTGCCTGAGCGCCAATGGTTTCAGCCAACCGCTATCCCCAAAGCTTGCTCGTGCTGAGCTTGTCGAGGCACGGTTTTTTCTGCGTGCCGTTGCGAGTGGGGGCCGAAGTGAAAAGCAGTCGTTCGACAAGCTCGGGACGAGCGGTGATGGAACGAGGTCCGGGGCCAGCGGGAAACCTCACCGCAGCCGCCTGGCGTAGGGGCGTGCTGGGCACGGCACGGCTTCCTTCGCGCTTTGCGCTGGTATAGCGCAGGGATCATGCCGAGTTCCACGCATACATCCGCCCAAGGAGCCGACGTCGCCACGCTGGCCGAACGCCTGATCGAGGCGCCCAGCGTCACCCCGGCCGCCGGGCTGGTGTTCGATGCGCTGGAGGCGATGCTCGCACCGCTGGGCTTTGCGGTCACCCGCTTCCATGCGGGCGGGCCGCCCGACGGGCCGGTCGAAAACCTGTTCGCCATCCGCCACGGCCCGCCGGGCTGCCGCCATTTTGCGTTTGCCGGACATCTCGACGTGGTCCCGCCGGGCGAGGGCTGGACCAGCGCGCCGTTCGCGCCCGAGCGGAGAGGCGACTTGCTTTACGGGCGCGGCGCGGTCGACATGAAGGGCGCGATCGCGGCGATGGTCGCGGCGGTGGAGGAAATCCCGCGCGAGGCCGGAACGCTCAGCTTCATCATCACCGGCGACGAGGAAGGCCCGGCCCGGTTCGGCACCCTGGCGCTGATCGAGCGGATGCGTGCGATGGGAGAGACGCCCGACCTGTGCCTGGTGGGCGAGCCGACCAGCGTGACCCGGCTGGGTGACATGGCCAAGATCGGGCGGCGCGGTTCGGTGAACATGTGGCTGGCCGTGGCGGGCACGCAGGGTCACGTCGCTTACCCGCACCTGGCCGACAACCCGATCCCGAAACTGGTGGCGCTGCTGGGCGAACTTGAGGCGCTGGCGCTGGATAAGGGCACCGACTGGTTCCAGCCCTCGAACCTGGAAGTCACCGATCTGGAAGTCGGCAATCCGGCCACCAACGTGATCCCCGCCGAAGCGCGCGCGCGGCTCTCGATCCGCTTCAACGATTGCCACGATGGCGCGGGACTGGTTGAGCGCGTTGCGGCCATCGCCGCGCGACATGGCGGCACGGTGCGCGCGGTAATTTCGGGCGAGCCGTTCCTCACCCCCCCGGGGGCCTTTTCCGACCTGCTGAGTGCGGCGGTGGAGGCCGAAACCGGGGTAACGCCCGAATTGTCGACCAGCGGCGGCACCTCCGATGCACGGTTCCTCAAGAACCTGTGCCCGGTGATCGAATTCGGCCTGCCCAACGCGACGATGCACAAGCGCGACGAAGCGGTGGCGCTGGCGGACCTTGAAACCCTGGCGCGGATTTATCGGCGAATCGCCCAATCGTCCCTCAAAACGCCCGCGACTTCCTGAGCACGACATAGACCGCACCCGCGCCGCCATGACGCTGCGCGGCAGGGCGGACGGCGGCGATGCGGCTCGCGTGCGGGCTCGCCGCCAGCCAGTCGAGCAGCTTGGCGCGGATTGCACCGCGCCGGTTGCCGCGCCCGGCATGATCATCGATGCCGTGGTCGCCATGGGGGCGCGACTTGCCCGCAATCACCAGCAGCAGCCGCGCCTGCATCGCCATCGCCTGCGTCAGCGCGGCACTGAGCCGGGTGTAGGCGGCATCGAGACCGAGACCGTGCAGATCGATGGTCAGATCGGGCGCGACCTGGGCTTTGGCCAGCTTGCGTTCCCACGATGCGTCGAGGCCGTGGCGATCGAGCGTCCGCAGTGGCGGCGCTCGGACGGCTGCGACTGACTTGGCCGGCCCGGAGGATACCGGTCGAGGCGGGGCCTGACGGGTCACGGCGGCAGGGGGCAGCGCCTCCGCTCGCGCTGCCGCTGGCTCCGCCTTCCGGGGCTTCAGCGGCGTCACCGTCGCCGCCACTTGTCGCCACAGCGCCGCCTCGACTGGACTGAGCCCGCGGGGATGAGTCATTGCGACAGGCGGCGAGCGATCGTGCCTTTGGGGAGGAACAGCAGCGCCTTGCCGCGCGCGCTCATCCCCCCGGCAATTCGCGCCGCTTCTGCGCCCGCGCCCCAGAAGGTGTCGAAGCGGTTCGCACCCTTGATCGCCCCGCCGGTATCCTGTGCGATCCACAGGCCGTTCGCATCGGCCCGGTCCATCGCCAGCCACACCGGCGCGCCGAGCGGGGTATAGGCGGGGTCGGCGGCGACGCTCGACAGCGTACGGACCGGAACACCGAGCGCGCCGAGCGGTCCGTCTCCAGTCAGTTCGCGGAAGAAAATCCAGCTCTTGTTCTCACGCATCAGCGCGCGACCTTCCACCGGGTTGTCGCGCAGATACTGGACGATGCCCTGCATCGAGCCCGGATATTGCCCCGGCTGATCGCCGATCAGGCCGCGTTCGCGCATCACGCCGCCGATCCCGACATATTCGCGCCCGTTCTGCCCGGCATAGCCGATCCGGATGACTTCCCCGGCAGGCGTCCGCAGCCGCCCCGAACCCTGGATCTGGAGGAAGAACAGTTCGATCGCATCGGCCGCCCAGCCGATTTCCAGTTCCTTGTCGGCCAGCGCCCCCTCCTCGATCTCGGCGCGTTCGTAATAGGGCACGAAGGCCCCGGCATCGTCATAACGCCCCAGCGGCGCGCGACCGGTGCGTTCGGCCTCGGGGGTCTCGGCAGGCCAGGCGCGGACCAGATCGGGCGGAAGCCGATAGACCGGTGCATCGTAACCAGCGATCAGGGTCCGCGAACCGGCGATTTCGGGCTCGTAATAGCCGGTGGCGAAAGCCTCGCCGCCTGAAACTTCGGCGGTCTCGAAGAACTGCGCGAAGAACGCCGTCGACTGGCCGGCGGGCCAGGTGGAGGCCGCCCCACATGCGGGTCGCCAATCGTCGCGCAGGGTTAATCCGCTGGTGTCCTCGCGGGCGAGCAGTTTCGGACACGATTCGGCAAAGCTTCGCAGCGCCGGTCCCGCATCGGCTTCACTCAGCGCCAGCTTCGCGATGCTTGGCCCGGCCCGCAGCGCCAGTGGAGCGGGAGTAGCGCCCGGGAGCGGTGCGGGGGCGGAGATCGGCGGCAGTTCACGCGGGGGCGGGATTATCCGGACACAGCCTGCCAGCGCCGACGCCGCCAAAGCCCCCTGGACCAGCAGCAACGTCAACCGGCGCATCGGTTCAGCCATTGCCGGCCCAAGCCCTTGCCGGTTCAGCCCTCGTCCGTCTCGTCGATCAGCCAGTCGGGATCGCGCGAAGTGGTGTCGCGCATGAAGGTCCAGATGTCGCGCGCCTCGATGGCATCATCGAGCGAGCCGGCAATGACGTGGCCATCGGCGTCGCGCGTGACCGAAGCGATATCGGCAACGAAGCGCACCCGAATGCGCGCCATGGGCGCGGCATAATCAGCACCGTCGATGGTGGCTTCCTCGATCCGGATCAGCCGGTTGTCGAGTGTCTCGCCCGCGGCGACACGCGCGTCGATTGCGGCGGCAAAACCTTCATAGACATCGCTGTCGCACAACTGGCGCAGTTCGTCCTTGTCGCCGCGCCAGAACGCTTCGAGCACCATGCCATAAGCGCCTTTGGCGCCATCGAGGAACTGGCCCACGTCGAACCGGCGGTCTGCCGCAATAATCGCGCGGATGCCGCTTTCGACAGTCGGTCCAAAACTGGGTTGATCAAGCTTGCCCGCTTCGGGTTTGACCGTGCGAGTGGGGACGCGCTCATCGGCGCGGGGGGGCGTGGTACGACCGGGCAGCGCCTCGGGACGGTGGGCCGGGCCCTGGATCGGTTCTTCGCCATGCTCGGCGCGGCGCCCCAGGACCGAGTAAAGCCGCAGCCCGAGGAAGGCCGCGACCATCGCCAGGATCACGATTTCGAAAATCCCGTTCATGGCACCAACTTTTCCCAATCAAGGCCGACACGCGCGCCGACCCTCTCAATCTGCCCCAAATAGTTACGAAAGACAAATGAACAACGCGTGGATGCAGGGTCTTCCCGGACAAAATGCACGGGTTGGCGCTTGGCCGGGCCGATCGAGCCTTGCGTTGCCCTCACGCTGCCCCCTGCGTTGCCCCCTGCGTTGCCCCCTGCGTTGCTGGTATGCTGCCAGTGTGTTGCCGCTTCCGGTCCATCCTGCTAGGCGCGCGTCCGTTCCAGGCATCCAAGTGGCGAAGGCATTTCAGCATGGCCGACGAAGGCAATATCATCAGCAATCTTGACTTCGACGCAGGTCCCGGCGGCAATGGCCCAAATCCCAATGGCGAGGATACCGCCCCGGCGGTGGGAATCATCTCGCAATACGTCAAGGACCTGTCGGTCGAGAACCCCAACGCGCCCGAAAGCTACCAGTGGCAGGATGCGCCGCAGGTCGATGTCCAGTTCAACATCGGCAGTCGCCCGATCGGCTCCGATATCCACGAGGTCGAGCTCAAGATCGTGCTGACCTCGAAGCACGAAGGCGGCACCGCGTTCCTGGTCGAGCTGGCCTATTGCGGGCTGGTCGGCATGCGCAACGTGACCGAAGAACAGGCCCATCCGTTCCTGTTCGCCGAGGCCCCGCGCATCCTGTTCCCGTTTGCCCGGCGGATCGTCGCCGACGCGGTGCGCGACGCGGGTTTCCCCCCGCTGATGCTCGAGCCGATCGACTTCAACGGCCTGTACATCCAGCAGATCGCCCAGCGCGACGCCGATCTGGTCGCCGGAGAAGGCGCGCCGGTGGGCAATGCCTGAATTTCGGTTTGAGCCGGGACTTGAGGCCTAACCTGGGCCTATGAGCAGTCTGGTCCGCAGCGTCGGCACGATTGGCGGGCTGACTGCGATCAGCCGGGTGTTCGGCTTCGCGCGCGACATGCTGCTGGCCCGCGTGCTGGGCGCGGGGCTGGCCGCCGATGCATTCCAGCTCGCCTTCACGCTGCCTAATACCTTTCGGCGGCTGTTCGCCGAGGGAGCTTTCTCGGTCGCCTTCATACCGCTGTATTCGCGCCAATTGCATGGAGAGGGTGGCGAGGAAGCGGCGGCGAAATTTGCCGACGACGTGCTGGCGGTGTTCGTCTGGGTGCTGCTGGCGTTCAGCGCGATGGCGATGATTGCGATGCCGGGAATCGTCTGGGCGCTGGCGGGCGAATACCAGTCGGTGCCGGGCAAGTTCGAGCTTTCGGTGCTGCTCAGCCGGATCACCTTTCCCTATCTCGGGCTCATCAGCCTGGTAGCGATGCTTTCGGGCGTCCTCAACGCGCGCTCGCGTTTCGGGCCGGGAGCGTTCGCGCCGGTGCTGCTCAACCTGACGCTGATTGGCGCTATCCTGACCGGCGATCGGCTGCGCGGGGCGAGCGACGACGACGCGATCGTCGCTACCGCGCTGGCGGTGGGGGTGAGCATTGCCGGGCTCGCCCAGCTGGCCTATCTGGCCTGGGCGACGCGGCGCGCCGGGGTGCGCCTGAGGGTGCGCTGGCCCAAGTTGACGCCGGAGGTTCGCAAGCTCGGCAGGCTGATCCTGCCCGCGACTTTCGGGGCGGGAATCTATCAGATCAGCCAGTTCGTCGACACGTTCTTCGCCACGCAGTTGCCACAGGGTTCGCTGACCCTCCTCAAGCTGGCCGACCGGCTCAACCAGATGCCGCTGGGGATCGTCGGGATTGCGCTGGGCACTGCGATCCTGCCGATGCTGGCGCGCCACATCCACGGCGGCGACGCGCGCGAGGCGCAGCGGTTGCAAGGCAACGCCTTCGAGATCGCAACCCTGCTGACCCTGCCCGCCGCGGTCGCACTGGCGGTCTGCGCCCCGGCTTTCACCACCGCATTCTTCGTCGGCGGCAAGTTTACCGCGGCCGATGGCGGGATCATGGCGCAGATCGTGGTCGCGCTGGTTTGCGGGCTCCCGGCTTATGTGATCGTCAAGATCCTCAGCCCCGGTTTCTTCGCGCGCGAGGACACCCGCACCCCGGTGTGGTGCGCGCTGGCCGCATTGGTGTTCAATATAGTGCTCAATGTCTGGGTGGTGTGGCGGTTCGGAATCGTCGGGCTGGCAGCAGCTACCGCGTGTTCGGCCACGCTCAACTGCCTGCTGCTGTATGCGATGCTCCACAAGCGCGGCTGGTTCCGGTTTACCGCCAAGCTGGGCGGTCGGATCGCGCGTCAGGCGCTGGCGAGCGCGGCGATGGGTGCGCTGCTGTGGTGGCTGATGCCCCGTCTCGCCCCTTATTTCGGCGCGGGAGTGTTCGACCGGGTGTGGTCGCTGGCGCTGCTGGTCGGCGCGGGCGGGGTGACATTTTTCCTTGTCGCCTGGACCATCGGCGCGCTCGACAAGGACCTGATCGCCCAGCTACGCCGCCGACGCCCACCTCCACCGGAGCCGCCCGCCAAGAGCGACGACGTAATTCTCGAGGTTTCATGAGTAACCCAGCCAAGTCCCAGGATCGTCCGATGCGGGTCGTCTCGGGCATCCAGCCGACCGGCAGCCTGCACCTCGGCAACTACCTCGGCGCGATCCGCAACTGGGTGGCGATGCAGGATGGCATGCCCGCCGACGGCCAGTGCCTGTTCTTCCTGGCCGATCTTCATGCGATTTCGATGCCGCACGACCCGGCCGGGCTGGCCAGCGCCACGCGCGAAATGGCCGCGGCGCTGGTCGCCTGCGGGATCGATCCGCAACGCTCGGTGCTGTTCAATCAGGCGCAGGTACCCGCCCACGCCGAGCTGCAATGGCTGCTGACCTGTACCGCGCGGATGGGCTGGCTCTCCCGCATGACCCAGTTCAAGGACAAGTCGGGCAAGAACCGCGAGGGGGCATCGGTGGCGCTGTTCACCTATCCGGTGCTCCAGGCCGCCGACGTGCTGCTTTATCAGGCGACTCACGTTCCGGTCGGCGACGACCAGAAGCAGCACCTCGAACTGGCCCGCGACATCGCGCAGAAGTTCAACAGCGATTACGCGGGCGAAGTCTTCACCCTGCCCGAGCCGATCGTGCCTCCCGGCTCGGCGCGAATCATGAGCCTGCGCGACGGCAGCGCCAAGATGAGCAAGTCCGATCCCTCGGACATGAGCCGGATCAACCTGTCTGACGATGCCGACGCAATCGCTGCGAAAGTGAAGAAGGCCAGGACCGATCCCGAACCGCTGCCGTCCGAAGCCGCCGGGCTGGAGGGGCGGCCTGAGGCGGCAAATCTCGTGGCGATCTATGCCGCGTTGGGCGGCACCAGCGTCGAGGCGGTGCTGGGCGAGTTCGCCGGGCGCGGGTTCGGCACGTTCAAGCCCGCGCTGAGCGACCTGCTGGTGGCCACGCTGGCTCCGATCGCGCAGCGCTTTCGCGATTTGAAAGACGATCGCACCGCGCTCGACGCGATTCTCGCCGCCGGATCGGCCAAAGCCCGCGGGCTCGCCGCGCCGACGCTCAACGCGGCTTACGATGCGTTGGGGCTGGTGCGGGGCTGAATACCCCTTGTGGCTGCATCATTCGACACACCCTTTATTCAACGGCTATTCACCGACTCCGAACTAAGCAAGAACGGTGCTATCGCCGTCGAGTGGCCCTTTTGCGCGGTCGCCCGGTTCTGGAGTCCATAATGATGACCACCAACCGTTCGCCCCTGCGTAGATCCGGCCTGCGCCGTGCCGCGCTGATCGCTGCTCCGCTGCTGCTGGTTGGCCTTTCCGCCTGCGCCACCCCGTTCAACGCCAAGGTTCAGCGTTTCGCAGGCGCGCTCCCCGCGCCATCGGGCCAGACTTACGCGATCGTCGCCGAGGATCCGCGCGATTCGGGCGGGCTCGAATTCTCCCAGTATGCCGATGCGGTCGCCGCGCAGATGAACCGGATCGGCTATGTCCGCACCGACCCGGCCAATGCGGCGATGATCGTGCGCTTTGGCTATGGCGTCGACAGGGGCCGCGACAAGGTCCGCTCGACCGGGTTCGGCGGCGATCCGTTCTTTTCGCCGTGGTATGGCAACCGGTTGGGATATGGCGGTTTTGGGGGCGGCTATGGTCGAGGCTATTTCGGTCGCTCGTCGTTCTACAGCCCCTATTATCGCCGCGGCTTGTGGGGTTACGGCTGGCAGGACCCGTTCTTTTTCGGCAGCGGTTATGGCGATATCGACGTGGTGACGGTCTATACCAGCGAGGTCGATCTGACGATCGAGCGCAAGGCTGATGGCACGCGCCTGTTCGAAGGCAAGGCCGAAGCCGCCTCGCGCTCGAACCGGCTGGGCTACCTGGTGCCCAACCTGGTGGAAGCCATGTTCACCGACTTCCCCGGCAATTCGGGCGAGACCCTGCGCATCTCGATCGCGCCGGAGAAGCGGACGGTCCGCAGGGTGCGTGACTGAGGCATCACAGGGAAATGGTTCACGCAAAGCCGCAAAAGGCTCTGGGTGAACCGGCCTTGCCTCAGCCCGGAGTGTCGAATGGCATCACTTCGCTTATCCCGGTCGATCCAAACCCGCCTTCACCGCGCACGGTTGCATCCAGTTCATCGACTTTCAGCCAGCTCGCCTTTACCACCGGTGCCAGCACGAGCTGCGCGATCCGGTCGCCGCGCCTGACCTCGAACGCGCTCTCGCCCAGATTGATCAGGATCACCTTCAACTCGCCGCGATAATCCGAATCGATCGTACCGGGGGTGTTGGGCACCGAAATGCCATGTTTCAGCGCCAGCCCGGAGCGCGGGCGGACCTGGATCTCGAAACCCGACGGGATCGCCAGCGCGAGGCCGGTTGCCACCGCGTGGCGAGCGCCCGGTTCCAGCGTCACCTCCTCGGCCGCGAGCACGTCCATCCCCGCCGCCCCTTCGGTCGCATAGGCGGGAAGCGTCAGCCCCTCGAAATGTGGCAGCCGGCGAACCAGCACGGGTACTGCCAGGTCGCTCGATTTTGGTGGATCAGTCGGATTTGACGAAGACATCGGCGACTTTCTCGATCAGCTTGCGTGCCACTTCGTCCTTGGGGAGGTTGTCCCAGCTCTCGATCCCGGCGCGGGTCACGATGTGGACGCGGTTTTCAGCCCCGCCCATGACGCTTTCGCCCCTGGCCCCGGAGACGTCATTGGCGACGATCCAGTCGACCGCCTTGCGCTTGAGCTTGTCCTGGGCGTTGGGGATCACGTTCTCGGTCTCGGCGGCAAAGCCGACCAGCAGGCGGGGTCGCTTGCGGCCGCTGGCCAGGCTGGCGAGGATGTCGGGGTTCTCGGTGAGGAGCAGCGCCGGTGGGGCCGAACCGCGCTTTTTCATCTTCTGGTCGGCGGTGTCCTTGCTGCGCCAGTCGGCGACCGCTGCGACCATGAACGCGACATCGGCCGGCAGTGCCTTGTCGACCGCCGCCGCCATTTCGCGTGCGGTTTCGACATCGATGCGGTCGACCCCCGGCGGCGTCGCCAGCGTGACCGGTCCCGAAACCAGCGTCACCCGCGCACCCGCAGCGGCGGCGGCGGCGGCAATCGCAAAGCCCTGTCGCCCGGATGAGCGGTTGGCGATGTAACGCACCGGGTCGATCGGCTCGTGCGTCGGCCCGGCGGTGATCAGGATGTGGATGCCATGCAGGGGACGGTGCTGTTCGTCGGCAAAATCGGGCTGGCCCTCTAGTGGATTGGCTAGTGGATTGGCGAGCGGCACGGGAGCCGGACCATCGAGATGCAGCGCATGTCTGTCCGAGCTGGCAATCGCGTCGGGATCGGTCGGCGGGGCGGGCTTGGCCTTGCCCTTTTTCGACACCAGCGGGGTCGACGCGACGAGGTCGGGTGTCGCCTCGGGAAGCGGCGCGAGCGGCGTGCCGGAGAACTCAGCCAGCGCGGCCTCGCCGGGTTCGGCGAGTGGTGGCGCATCGGGGTCGTGCGGCCGACGCGCGATCAGCCCGGCGGTCAACCCACCCAATCCCAGCCCGTCCACGCCCAATCCGTCCAGGCCCAATCCGTCCAGGCCCGATCCGTCCAGGCCCGATCCTTCCAGACCGGCATCGCCCGTGGCGCCGCCCTCGGGTCCAAGTCCAAAGCCCGAATCCAGCCCGGGCAATCGCGGCGCGGTTTCGATGGTCGCCAGCAGTCCGGCGATCGCCACCATGATTGCGGGCGGTTCGGGAAGACGCCCCGGGCCGAATTCGCCGCAGGCCATCGCGCCTTCATCGGGCTCCAGCACCGTGATCCCGTCACCCCGCAAGCGTTCTATGTTGCGCCGGGTGGCGGGATGCTCCCACATCTTCACATTCATCGCCGGGACCGCGAGCACTGGCTTGTCGGTGGCGAGCAGCAGCGTCGTTGCCAGATCGTCGGCCACTCCCGCCGCCATCCGCGCCATCAGATCGGCGGTGGCAGGGCAAACGACAATCAGGTCGGCGGCGCGACTGAGCTGGATATGACCCATCTCGACCTCGTCCTTGAGGTTCCACAGAGAGGTATGGACAGCATTTTCGCTAAGCGCGGCGAGGCTCATCTCGGTGACAAACTGCGCCCCGCCCTTGGTCAGCACGCAGACCACCTCGCCGCCCTCTTTCCGGATCAGCCGGATGAGCTCGCAGGCCTTGTAAGCCGCGATTCCGCCGCCGACGATCAGAAGTATGCGCGGGCCTCCCATCGACCGCGACTGTGCATGGCAGCGCAGCGCCGCGCAACAGCTTTGCGTCGCGCCCCGGAATGCGGCACTGTGCCACCCAGATGAACTTGGCGATGAATTTGGGGGAGCCACGACCATGCGCCTGATCCTGACCGCACTGATCTTCCTGGCCGGGCTGCTCGACCTGTTCCTCGCGATCGGCTTCCTGACCGATCCCGCCACCAGCGGCGCTCAACTGGGGGTTTCGCCGATCGGAGTGGCGGGGCTTTCGACCATGCGCGCCGATTTCACCGCGTTCTTCCTCGTCGCGGCGGGCTGCATGATGTGGGGGGCGTGGCGGCGCAACGGCGACTTGTTGCTGGTGCCCGCCGCATTGTTCGGAGTCGCGATCACCGGGCGCGCGATCAACCTTGCGATCCATGGTGGCTACCCCGGCTTCGCGATGCTGATGGCGGTCGAAGCGTTTCACGTCGTGCTGCTGGTCATTGCCTGGCGCGTGCTGCCGCACCACCCGATCAAGGAGATTACGGGTTAAAGCCAGCGCCTGCTAGATCCAGTTGAGGGCCTGTGCCGCGATCACTGCTCCGGCGCCTGCCAGAGCGGTAATCAGATACCCGCCCCAGCTTGTGCCTTCGCGCCCCGCCTTGCGCTCCCACATCAGTTCGATGCGGGGGAGCGGTGCCTGCTGGGGCGCACCGCCTTTGGCGGGATAGCTCTCTTCGATCCGGCGCAGCAGCGCGGGCAGGCGCTGGAGCGTGTCCGCGTCTTCGCGCAAACGCTGGGCCAGCGCTGCTTCGGGGCCCAGCTCGTCGCGGATCCAGTCGCGCACGAACGGCGCCGAAACGTCCCACATGTTGATCTTCGGATCGAGGCTGGTGGCGATCCCTTCGACCATCACCATCGTTTTCTGCAGCAGCAGCAGGTGCGGCTGGGTCTGCATGTCGAAATCGCGGGTGATCGCGAACAGGCCGTCGAGCATCTGCCCGACGCTGAGCTCGGACACCGGACGCCCGCGCATCGGTTCGCCGACTGCGCGCAAGGCCGTGGCGAAATCGTCGACCGAATGATGCGGCGGGACATATTGCGCCTCGAAATGGATCTCGGCGACGCGGCGGTAATTGCCCGTCGTCAAGCCATAGAGGATCTCGGCCAGCCACACCCGCGCGCGCCGGTCGATCCGGCCCATGATCCCGAAGTCGATCGCCGCGATGGTTCCGTCGGCTTCGACGAACAGGTTGCCCTGGTGCATGTCGGCGTGGAACAGGCCGTGAGAGATGGCTTGCGTGAGGAACGCGAGCACCAGCCGCCGGGCGAGCGCGGGGCGATCGTGGCCGGCGGCGTCGAGCGCGGCGGTCTCGCTGATCTTGATCCCGTCGATCCAGTCGAGCGTCATCACCCGGCCGTTGGTGCGGTCCCAGTCGATCGCGGGGACGCGATAACCTTCGTGCGCGCGCATCGCCTCGGCCAGCTCGGAGGCCGATGCCGCCTCGCGCCTCAGATCGAGTTCGCGCAGCGTCCAGCGCTTGAAATTGGCGATGACGAGGCGCGGACGCAGGCGGCTGGCCTCGCCGCCCAGTGCTTCGAGATGCGCTGCCGCCCACTCATAGGTATCGAGATCGCGCGCGAACTTCTCGCGGATGCCGGGACGCAGCACCTTGATCGCGACACGCTTGCCCTGGGTGGTGACAGCGCGGTGGACCTGCGCGATCGAGGCCGAGCCGACCGGCACTTCCTCGATGCTGGCAAAGAGCGCGGAGGCAGGTTTCTCGAAAGTGGTCTCGATCTCTGCACAGATCGCCTTGAATGGCACCGGCGGCAGGCTGTCCTGCAAGGACAGCAGGTTGTGTGCCGCCTCGTCGCCCACGATGTCGGGGCGCGTCGCCAGCGTCTGGCCCAGCTTGATCGCGGCGGGGCCGATGTCCTGAAACGCTCCGGCATAGTCGGGCACGCGCGGCTGGATCGTGCCGAGCCGGGCGATGCGGCACAAGCGTCGAACCGGCGCGGGCGTGCGCAGATCGCTCTCGACGATCTGGAGCGCGCCGTGGCGGGCAAGCGTGCGCCCCCACGATAGCAGGCGCAGAATATGCGTTGCCGGACGGGTCACTTTGTCCAGCCCGACGGCTGGAAGCGGCACCGGCCCGCTCCCCCGCCGCAACCCTTCAAGAAAACAATCACACCTTCCAGCCCGAATGGATCGCTACCAGCCCGCCCAGGATCGGATCGGCGCGGACTTGCGCGAAGCCTGCTGCGCGGATCATCGCGGCGAAATGCGGCATGTCGGGGAAGCGGCGGATCGATTCGATCAGGTAGCGGTACGAATCGCCGTCGCCGACAATCGCCTCGCCGATACGCGGCACGACCTTGTGAGAATAGGCGTCATAGGCCTCGGCAAAGCCCGGCCAGGTGGTGGTCGAGAACTCGAGGCAGAAAAACCGCCCGCCGTGGCGCAGCACGCGGTGCGCCTCGGCCAGCGCGGCGGGAATGTCGGTGACGTTGCGGATGCCGAAAGCGATCGTGTAGGCATCGAAACTGCGATCGGGGAAAGCAAGGCTCTCGGCGTTCTGGCACGACCACACCAGGCCATCTATCCCGCGCTTGGAAGCGCGTTCCAGCCCGACGTCGAGCATGTCCTGATTGATATCGGCAACCGTGATCTGCGCGCCGCTCGGGGCCATGCGGAACGCGATGTCGCCGGTGCCGCCGGCCATGTCGAGGATCGTCTCGCCTTCGCGCGGTTTGACCCGGCGCACGAAGCGGTCCTTCCACAGGCGATGCATGCCGCCGCTCATCGCGTCGTTCATGACGTCGTAACGGCGCGCCACGCTGGAAAACACCGCGCCGACCCGGGCGGTTTTTTCGGTCGGGGCGATGTCTTCGTAGCCAAAGGACACGGTTGAGGGTTCGCTCATCCCGGCGGCTTTAGGGGAGTTTCGGTAGGGCGCAAAGGCTGTTAGCGAGCCCCCATGCCAGAGCTTCCCGAAGTCGAGACCACCGTGCGCGGGCTGGCGCGCGTCCTCGATGGCGCGCTGATCGTCCATGCGGAAACCCGCCGCCGCGACCTTCGCCGGCCGTTTCCCGTCGATCTCGTCCAGACCCTGACCCGTGCCACCGTGACCGGCCTTGGCCGCCGCGCAAAATACGGGCTGATCCACACCGACCGCGAGCGGACGCTGGTCTTCCACCTCGGCATGTCGGGACGCTGGCGGATCGATCCCGACGAACTGGGCAAACACGATCACCTTGTCCTCGAAACCGGATCGGGCCACGTCCTGGCGCTGTGCGATCCGCGCCGGTTCGGATCGGTCGATCTGGTCGAAAGCGCCGCGCTCGACCAGTGGCCGCCGTTCGCCGCGCTCGGTCCCGAACCACTGGGGCCGGGGCTTGCCGCGCAGTACCTTCGCGCCGCGCTGGCCGGGCGGGCTGCCTCGATCAAGCTCATGCTGCTCGATCAGCGGATCGTCGCCGGGCTGGGCAACATCTATGTCTGCGAGGCACTGTTCCGCGCGAAGATCGACCCGCGCAAGGCGGCTGGCCTCGTTTCGCTGCCCGCGTTGAAACGCATGGTGCCCGCGATCCGGTCGGTGCTTGAGGAGGCCATAGCGGCTGGCGGGTCGTCGCTCCGCGACTATGCCCAGCCGTCGGGCGAGCTGGGCTATTTCGCCAAGCAGTTCGACGTTTACGGGCGCGAGGGCGAGGCCTGTCGCTGCGGCGGCGCAGTCGCCCGGATTGTCCAGGGTGGACGCAGCACCTGGTTCTGTCCAGAATGCCAGAAATGAGCCAGGCGGTTGACGATTCGGCCCCTTATGGCTAGGGGCCGCGCTTTCGAGCGGTCCTCGGGCCGGTTCTTCGAACATTCTTTCAGACCAACGGCCGCGCTGCGGCCCGCCAGAGGACGACCATGGCCAACACGCCGCAAGCCAAGAAACGCATCCGTCGCAACGACCGCCGTGCCGAAATCAACGGCGCGCGGATGAGCCGCATCCGCAGCTTCGTCAAGAAGGTGGAAGCCGCGATCGAAGGCGGCGACAAGGACCAGGCCGCCACCGCGCTGGCCGCCGCCCAGCCTGAACTGGCCCGCGGCGTCGCGCGCGGCGTTCTTCACGCCAACACCGCGAGCCGCAAGTTCTCACGCCTGACCAAGCGCGTCTCGACGCTCTGATTGCCTCCATCGCGGGGTGATTCGCTCCGCTGCGGACCGATTCGCTCCGCTGCGGACCGATTCGCACCGCGCAGGGCAGCCCCGGCGGCACAGACATAGAACATCGACACGCCGGCGGGATGACCGTCGGCGTTTCGTGTTTCAGGCCGCCGCCCGCACGCCGCCCGGACAGCCCCGGACAGCCCCCGGACCGCCTCCGGACCGCCTCCGGACCGCCTCCGGACCGCCATTGTGCGCTGCACCAAGTGCAGCTTGACCCGCGATTCGCAAGCCTCAGCGTGGATTTATCCAAGCGATTCAGCCGCATTTCCAGCCATGCGCGGCATTCTGCGAGCTACCTTGAGTCAAGCCGATTATTTCATTTTTTTTACGGTCCCCGCCCTTGCCTCGCCAAGCTCGCCGACCCTAGGAATGGCGTCCGCAGCGAGCAATCGCTCAGGGCCAATGCAAGACAGTTTCGCTATTCGTGGCCGGGTTTCGATAGCCCGGTTCACGGACAAATCGCGTCCGTATCCCCGCAAACGCGGGAGCGGATTCCAGGGGCTTCGGGGGTCGGTGGCCGTGAATGATACAGGACGTGGCTCGGAGCCATCGGGCCCGGAACCATCCGCAACGATGGCGGGCAACATGGCGGATAACCGGAAGGGCCGCGCGGGGGCGGGCCCGATGACCAAGGCGACGAGCGCAACGGGTGCCAAGGGCGGCGGCGAGACCACGATCGAGGATCAGGAAGCGCTCGATCTGGCGGCCGACTGGTCCGACATCAGTCAGGGACTCCGCAAGGATCTCGGCCAGCAGCTCCACAGCCAGTGGATCAGGCCGATCCAGCTGGGCAGTTTCTGCAAGGAAACCGGAACGCTCGACTTGTTCCTGCCGACCGAATTTTCGGCCAACTGGGTTAGCGACCGTTTTGCCGACCGGCTCTCGCTGGCGTGGAAGATTGCGCGATCCGAAGTTAAATATGTGCGGATTGCAGTCCACCCACGCCGCCGCGCCATGCCCGAACTGCGGATCGGCAATTCCGGAAACGGCGCGGACGATCCCAATCGCAGAGGTTTCGACGGCCGAGGTTTCGACGGAAGGGGCATCGCCGGCAGGGGAACCCAAAGTTCGGCCGCCGCGCTGCTCGCGTCGGGGATCGCCGAAGGGCTTTCCGCCGGACTCGATCCTTCGCTGACCTTCACCGAATTCGTTCCCGGCACGGCTAATGTGCTCGCCTGCAACGCCGCGCAGCGCATGGCGGCCGAGGCCACCCCGCAGTTCACCCCGCTGTATCTCAAGGGGGCGACCGGGCAGGGCAAGACGCACCTGCTCCACGCCATCGGCCATGCCTTTGCCGCGACCCGGCCCGGCGCGCGGATCTTCTACTGCTCGGCCGAACGCTTCATGATCGAGTTCGTCCAGGCGATGCGCTCGAACGAGATGCTCGAATTCAAGGCGCGACTGCGAAATTTCGATTTGCTGCTGGTCGACGATATCCAGTTCATCATCGGCAAGGCCTCGACCCAGGAGGAATTGCTCCACACCATCGACGCGCTGCTCTCGGCGGGCAAACGCCTGGTGGTCGCCGCCGACCGCGCGCCGCAAGCTTTGGACGGAGTTGAACAGCGCTTGCTGTCGCGGCTCAGCATGGGGCTGGTCGCCGACATCGCGCCCGCCGACATCGAGTTGCGCCGCAAGATCCTCGAGCATCGGCTCGCGCGCTTCTCGCCCTCTTCGTTTTCAGGCACCTCGGTCTCGGGTCAGGTGCCCGCCGACGTGATCGAATTCCTTGCCCGCACGATAAATCGCAACGTGCGCGAACTGGTCGGGGGCTTGAACAAGCTGATCGCCTATGCCCAGCTGACCGGCCAGCCGGTCTCGCTCCAGCTTGCCGAGGAACAGCTGACCGACATCCTTTCGGCCAACCGGCGGCGCATCACGATCGACGAGATCCAGCGCACCGTTTGCCAGTTCTACCGGGTCGACCGCACCGAAATGTCGAGCAAGCGCCGCGCGCGCGCGGTGGTGCGGCCCAGGCAGGTGGCGATGTATCTGGCGAAAGTTCTCACCCCGCGCAGCTATTTTGAGATCGGTCGCAAATTCGGTGGGCGCGATCATTCGACGGTGATCCACGCGGTGCGGCTGATCGAAGACCTGCGGACGCGCGATGCCGACATGGACGGGGATGTGCGGTCGCTGTTGCGGCAGCTGGAAAGCTGATCCTGCGGAGGCCGATTTTCGGGAGATCGGGCGATGGCCAGAGCTGACCGCCTGGAACGGCTGGACACCCTGCGGATCGCTGCAGAACTGGAATACGAAGCTGCACTCGTCGCGGCCCTGGAGCGATCTGCGGGCGGTTCGTGGGGACTGTTCGATCACAATCAGGATCGTGCGGCGCGGGCGAAGTGGCAAGCGGCCGTGACCGACCTGTGCGACCGGGGCGAGGAAATCGACCGGAT